>Ga0182745_1000403_pt1 | contig 49555 bp, 82 predicted proteins | sample eDN3rd30CKraftBY_FD_128523 | JGI IMG/M metagenome (GOLD analysis project Ga0182745, IMG submission 128523) | Enriched backyard soil microbial communities from Emeryville, California, USA - eDNA 3rd pass 30_C Kraft BY (version 2) (version 2) | ecosystem: Environmental > Terrestrial > Soil >... | reverse complement strand
GTTACCGATGGCGCTCCTTTCTTTTTCCACTGGGGGGGGCATTCGCCTTCTTCTATGCTTTAAGTGCAGCGATTACCCCATTAAGCAGCGTCGCTACATCTTCTACATCCGCTGTCGCCGTATCTGCTATAGGAGTAAGAGCAGCAATCTGTGCCTTTCCTTTAGTGCGCTCATTAACTGCTCCCGCTAAAACAGCAGCCGTAATAGCACTGGCAGCCGTCGCCGTACCGGTTGTAGCTGCTGCTGCTGTTAGTGTAGGTAGGTTTTGGCTGCTAGTTCCAGCTCCAATCGCTGTACGTGCGGCAGCAGCATCTTCACCCGCTGCAATAACGGCAGGCTTTCCCGTTACATTCCCCCACGCTATAGAAGAAGGTCCCTCTCCTCCTCCACTTCCAAAGTCAGCAGCGGTAGCAGGTCTTAGTGATCCATCATCATCCAATACCATTAGAAGCAATGGCTTAATAACCTTACCGTCATACGATTTAATTAGTTCCCCGTCTACCTCGCCGCTGCCTGGTGCGAATGGGACAAGGTTGCCGCTGTCATTTACTAGCATCAGCGCTGGCGATACCTCTTTGTTTTGGAAGACTGACATAATAATTCACCCTTTCTGTTTTATATGGACAAGTCGCTTTCGATGCTGTCGCATACCTTTGCAATTCTGGCGTCGATATTATTGCCCGCCAAGGCTGCTCCTCTGAATGACAGTTGCCGTAATTCTGCCAGATACAGCAATTTAACTTCTACTCGCTTGGGATCACCAGTTACCCTTGTTGCTTTCTTTGGCTGCTCCTCACTCATACACTCACCTCATTCCCTGTACTGTTCAAACCATTTGTTAATGTACCCGCGCCATTCTGCTTTTCGATATTTCAGCCTTTCGTCCATCTCAAGCCTGGACAAGCATTCCTCATTGGATGCATTAATAAAAATCAATTCTGCCCCTACGTCAGATGCTGTTCGATTCCGCTTGAATTTATCGGCGTAGCCGCCAACGATCCAGGCATTCTCCCATTTACCCATCCTTGTCTTGGCTTGGTCGATTAATTGGTTGTGTACCGCGATGACATTTGAGAATAAATTGTCTGGCTTGTCGTACTCTGGAAGTCCCGATATAGCTGAATACAAATCATCCATGTTGATGACAAGATCGCCGCGGCGCATTTGTTGAATGACGAATTCTTTCTTTCCAGCCAATGGAGGACCATAAACCAAAAAAACCTTCTTTTCCTTTCGCTTGCCAAACCGGTTGTGTTCCAAGTCGTGGCAAGTGCGGCAGATGATTTCTATGTTTTCAGGGTTTAGGCTGATATTGTGATCTTGGACGTTTTCTGGCGTCAACTCAATGATGTGGTGGCCAACCAAGTCGATTGACAAATGTATAATGCCGCATCGCTCACATGTTCCCATTCGTTCAACAATCAGTTGTAAGCGAAGGCTGCGCCATTCTTTTGAAGCATAGAACACTTGCAGGATTGCATGTGTCGCCATGTCACCAACCCTTTTCTTTCAGCGCCTCTATTTCTAATCGTGTCTTTTCCATCCGTAGCTTTTCCTCATCAGTCATGTAATCCGTATATCGTTCCAATTTATCCAATGCCCTAATCTTGTCGTGCAACTTCACGGATACCCCATTTTTTCCTTGCTTAATCTCGCTGATTACCGTTCCGTCAATCTCATGGGCATTTTTGAAGTTAAGGTAGTTTTCTTTCACCGTCATGACTTCGCCAGTTAATTCATGCTTCACCAACTTTCCTTCATCATCAAAGATTGGTACATCCCTTCTGCCGAACTCAGCCACATCCGTTATGTCTGCGAATGCGATTTTCATATATTCAGCAATAATTCGTTGGATGCTTAACCCCAATTCCAGCGTATGCATTTCTTTGAGCCGCTTTAACTCCGCTTGGACTTCATCATTCCTCAACAGCCGCCAACCCTCTGCATAGGCAGATCGCTTGCTATATCCTGCTGCTATCGCTGCCCTGGTAGCGTTAAAGTCTCTCAGGTACTCCAAGACAAATATCCGCCGTTTATCAGTAAAATCATCCATAACTTGCGGTGGCTCGACATGCTCGGTATTCATTATCTTTTTTTCGGAACGTTGAGGAACGTTTCGTTCCTTATTCACTTGCGTTCCATTCATTTTAGCGTTCCAATTATCCTTGCTTTTCCAACCGCGGACTGTTCCGGGCGATACGCCAAGGCATTTGGCGATTTCAACCAAATCAACCGCTCCATTGCTGGCTTTCCAAAGCCCAAAAGCCTTTTCCCTTCTCGGGTCCCTGGGTTTAGCCATTACATCAATCACCACCTCCGGCGTTGTGTTGGTTTCGCTTGTTAGTCTTCTATTCCAAAGCGATGAAGGAACCTCAAACGAAGATCGTTTAGTTCATAATCCAACCGCCGATTGAACACTTCTGATTGTTCATTGATGGCATGTATTCGATCTATAGCCTTTCCATACTCGGCATTCATCTCAGCTCGAAGCCCTATATGCCGCCCATACAACCGGTGGAGCTTTGTTTGTTGGTAGTTATTCCACAGGCTCCACACTGTAGTGACTGCCAGCAGCACTAAAACAACATTTTGTACAATTACCCTAATTGACATCATGCCATTCCTCCTTTGTGTAAAGGCCTCTTTATTGACGTAATCGGTAGTTCCACCAATAAACCAGCGCTGATTCGATCTTAATAGCAAGCCAGAAGACGGATCTTTTGATTGCTTTGTAAGCTGTTGTTTTCTCCAGTTCAATACAGAGTTCATCAAAGTGCATTCGTAACTGTTCCGACTCACTCATCGTACCACCCCCATTTCTTGACAAAATAAAAAGCCGCTCATTTGAGCGACTGCAATGCTTCCCTGATATCATTAATCAATTGTTCTTTTTCCGGTGTTTGGCTAGCGTCGTACATTATTATCTCCTCAAGCTCGGATAATTTGTCCAAGGCTGAGTCAATCGAATTATTACGGACAGCCACACCTTTCACAGCATCGGGTAATGCCAGCCTCAATTCATATGTGTCACCTGTCCGAATCCTTCTTACTTCACTTTCATCGATATGATACAAATTAGCCCGTTTCATTTCTTCAATGCTTTTATATTCTGCAACCAACTGGTCATTGATAAACACATTTATTTTGCATTCCATGAACACACCTCCAACGCTATTTTACCACATAGGGAAGGCACTGCATTACTCCCTGTCGAAAGTTAATATTAAAGGAGTGATACAGTGAACCAATTGAGTAACTCAGACCATTTCAACACCGCCTTTCTGCAACAACTCCCCGTGGAGGTTTGGCAGGACGGCGAAAAGATCAATGCTGGCATTATAGAAAGGCACATCAAAGATGCAGTTAAAATAAATGGTATGTATTACGTAAAAAGCCAGAATGAATTCAGAGTGCGATAACAGCAAAAAAGGACCGCAGCGGTGCAGTCCCTCTTTGTGTGCTAGTGCTAGTATTGTTAGGCTTGCCCTACTTGACGGCAATAAATTGCAGCAACAACATATCGACGTCTTACCGGTGCCTACGTAATATAGGTGGCAAACGGGAGACAAAAAAGAGGGTTTTTATCAGTAAAACAGGCTGTTTTGCATATTTTCTTGTATTTTTTTATTCGCTCGGTCAATCATTTTATTGACTGAGCCTTTTTTTATGCCAATCATGGCAGCGATTTGTGATCTTGGGACACATCCGGCGTAGGCCATCAAGAAGACTTCGCGTTCCAATGGTGATAAAATCCGCAAACTGTCATCGATTTGGAACTGCTGCCACTCGGTTATATTAGCTGGGCTGCCTGCATGGTTGCCGGATACATACGCCTGTATTCTTATCGGGTCTATCGGATATTCTCTTTGATACGCTGCCCTTCTTTCGATCCCCCGCATGTTCCCCGGCCTGCGCCCCGTCTGGAGCCATTCAATGGCATAAGTGCAGTCCGATATCATTTCCCCAATTATCTGCCTCTCCGCCTTGTCTGTATTTAGGGTGCGGAGCGCCCTTAGTGTACGCCTAGTGTGCTTATAATGGCTTGTCATATCCTCCTGCATTATTGCTCCGCCCCCATTTGCTATTGGTCAAACTCGCCAGATTCTACTTCGTCCAACAGGTTTTTCAGTACCGCTGCCACTTCCACCTGCCCTTTTTGGCTGGCTAGTTCGGCGCAAAGCCCTATATGGTCAATTAATTTTTCTGCATCGATTAGTTTTTCCATATCTACTTCCCCAATCCAAGCTGCAATGCCATCAGGCAAATGTCAGCTCTTGTCCTCTTTAACGTATTAGCTGCAACCCGTCTCCCTGCGTTACAATAGTTCCCCATCATCCAATTACGCTCTGTATCAGACATTTGAATGATGATTCCTTCCATCGGCGTTGGTACTCGCTTTTTTGGCTTTGGCGGTGGTTGCTTCTTCGGTTTTGGCGGTGGCGGATCTTTTTTGGGCAATTTCTTAATTATTCCAAAAGGCTTGCCGCTATATTTAAACCCCGTAATATAGGTCCCTGTCACATACCCTCTTGACTTCAAGCATCGCAGCATTTTATGCACATATTCCGCTTCTACTCCCAATTCTTTAGCTACAATATGTTTATCACCATGAAAGAGATATGAAGCTAACACTTCAACCCTTTGAACGTACAATCTTTCCATCCATCTCCCTCCCCAAAATCATAATCAATACCGCTACCGCTGCTGCTAGGGGTTTAGTGTTCATACATACCCCGCCCGCTCTATTCGCTCCAGACGCCTCGCCAGGTCGTCCTTTTCCTCGCTTAGTTGACTTACCTCAATTTCCAATTTTCGCGCATAGTTAATACTCTCCATTGCATTTCCATCAACAAGCGCATAATCTAACTTCCATTCGTCTAGTTCTTTTTGCAGGCGGTCTAACTCTCCCAGTAGCCACATTGCGTCAGATTCGCCCTTGTATACGGACCACCGTTGGCGTATTTCTTCTATATGTTTATCCCTAGCCAGCAGATTGTTGGCATCACTCAGTTCCGCGCGTGGATATTCATCCCTTTGGTTGTCCATCCCCACTACCCCTTTCAAGCAATTCTCGCATTTTGTTTGTTGCTATCTGCAACGATAGAATTTCTTGCCGCTGCTGGCTAATCGTGAAGCAAAGTTTACGTGTTTCTTCCAGCCAATACGGCAATGCTGACCTCGCTTCGATTAAAAATTGAGCAACAAGATCATTTTCGCATTCAGCCACGAATACACACGGTTCATTAGGCAGAATTTCATAAATTTCTATTTGCTTTACTCCGTCCTCTTGCCCTGCCTCCCACTTATGCTCATACCATTGGTTCAACTGGACGCACATGTGATTGTCCGCTTCCCATTGCCGTGCTGCTTTATTTTGGTTGTCCATGTTCTTCCTCCCTCATCATAAATCTCACAAAACTTTGGCTGCACGATTTGCACAAATCATACGACGAATCACTGTAGTCATATGGACCAAAGCCAAATATAGCAACTCTTTTTACATGCCTGACTTTTGAAATCAAACCCTTCCGCTCAATCCTTTTGCCGCATCTATCGCATGTTTCAATTTCACGCTTCGCCATTTGGTTGTTCTTCCTCCCTCATGCTCCCCATCAGTCTTTCAAAGCACTCCGACGAGCATATTGGCGGCTCTGACGGCATCCCCATGCACCCACACATATGACCGCTGCAACATATTTGAGGCTCGTAATCGTCTACTGGAGCCTCACACACAACACATTCCGTTTTATAGATGTGCTTGGTCATAGTCCCTTCACCGCCAATAGGGCAGCCCGACAACGTTGTTCAGGATTGGCGTGGATTAAATCGAACATTGACGAATACTCTCCCACAACTTGACGTAATTGCACGACATAACTAGCTCGATTGCCGATACATTCTGCTATTCTCACTTCAATCTCCCGTGCATCCCTTATATCTTCTGCTGGGTTCCATTCATCCCAACAGATGAATGCACCGTCCTTCTTGAAATATACCGGGAACTCATATTCAACCATCCATTGCCCCGTTCCATTCACTTCTGGATGTTCTCCTACTGACCACCCCATCACATGCACCGCTGTAGCCTCTGCCAGCTCCTGCGCGGTCATGTTGAGGATTTGTTCGCGGGTTAAGTCCATCTATATCCCTCCTTTCGTTGTTTCGCCGTACTGTGCAACAACCTCGATGACTCTCGATAAAAAAAGATTCATTAAGCTAAAGGGCAGATTTGCTCAATAAGTTACTGAGTAATGGTATAATATTATTCCATAGTTGTTAACCAAAAACAGAAAACAAAGGAAGTGAACTTATTGGAGAATATCCGACTTCGTGCTTGCGCATTAATCATTCAAGATGGGAGCATTTTGCTGATTGAGTTTAAAAACAACGATGATGACGGTGTGCATTACAATCTTCCCGCAGGCGGTCTTGAACCAGGTGAAACCTTCGTTGAAGCTGTTATAAGGGAAGCAAAAGAAGAAGCGTGCGTCGATGTAGAGGTCGGTTCCGTTGCATTTGTTTACGAATATCAACCAACTAAAAACAACTTCATTTATGGTAATACACACTCCGTTAGCATTACATTTGAATGCCAATTGAAAGCAGGATCAATCCCCCAGCTGCCTCAAAAGCCGGATACTAATCAAACGGCCGTAAAATGGATACCAATTTCGGAATTACATTCAATTCAACTCTTCCCAGAAATTAAACAAGATATTATTGATTACTACAACGACAATAAGTATCGTAATTATGTCGAAGAACAAGATATTCAACATAGTAAGCTTTTACGCTAACGGCGAACGTTAGTTCAACAACACAGGTTAACGACAATATTTTTTTGTTCAGAGCTGCCGTCTGTTTATTTTTGGGGGACATCGTCCCCCTCCCTTACTACACAGTTTGGGTCTACTCCGAATATCCGACAATTTGAGGGAAATTTGTCTCGCCTTCTACCAACTTGCGAATAGTCATTTCCCCCATGCCATCCCAGTTAAGATTTTTATCCAGCGGGATTTCCTTTACCACATAATCAGCCCATTCTTCTTCGCTGATTCCCGTTTCCGTTCGATACCATGCCGCCAGTTCCTCGTTTGTGCCGTAGCCTGCAACGATATCTGCTCTGTCCGGTCCAATGGATATTGCCCTTAATCCGGCTGCTAGCGTACTTGCTGTCCCCTCCAGTAAGTGAGGGTGGTCATGGATGGAGCCAACGACATCTCCCTCGCTATGCACTCTGTGCAGTATCCGATCTATCTGCCATGAATGCGGTTCGTCCCACATCACCCAGAATGCACCGCGCTCAAATACCACAGTTCCTTCGTCCGTTCCACGCCTGAATCGATCTCCTTGCCATATATGCTTGTCTTTGTTGTCGGGCAATCCGGTATACTGCCCCACCGTATTTGGGTCTACAGAATGCTCATACTCCCCATCATAGATAATGTGAGTTTTATTCCCCATCGTAGTGGGTTGTACGATGTAATAGCCATGCACCCAATCCCCACCATCTAATTGCTTGCCGCGGTATTTAGCTATCATCCCCAGACACCTCCGGAAGGTTTATTTTTGCCCAATGTGTAACCGGCTGGGCGAGGCGCAATGTCCCATCAAACCAACCATAACCATCTCCTCCGATCAATTTGGCATGTTGTGCCACTCCTACAGCCCTACCATTTGTTATAAGGTGATTGACATGGCTCTCAATCTCGCGGCTGTAAGGATCGTATTTGATCCACTCTATCATTGGGATTTCTCCTTTCCTTCCAGATCACTTAACTTCATCTCAGCGCCTACAAATTGATTCTCTGGCGCGTCTGGATCAATGCCGGGAATACTAACACCCAACACAAGCGCTACGTCTGCGATGATGTTTGCAACTGTTTCAGGGCTGTATATTGGGGGCATATCAAGGTTTTTCCAAACGTCGTACATTTCTCGAACATGGTTGTGTGCTGCTGTGTTTCTAACTTCCGTCTTTTCGATGATATTTTGAACGATGCGGAAGGCACATAATGCACCTTTATGAAAATTCCGGTCGTAACTGGTTGATTGGGCGCTAATAGCTTGGTGAGTGTGAAATATTTCTGTTTCAAGGCATTTTTGCAGTTGCTGCTTATCTATCATCTTGGACATCCCCCTCACCATTTTTGGTTGTGAACCTCTTTGTGTAAATGAAGCACTCCGGCATCATCCACCGTCACTTTAAAATAAGCCTTGTCTCGATCGCCAAGCGCTTTTTCGATCGCACCCTCATAAGGTATCTCTCCCATCACGAACGATTTTTGTTATAGATCAAAACCGTATTTTGACCAATGATGGAACGTTGTGCTTTAACGATTGTCTTGGACATCCCTGGATACCTCCCTAACCCCAATAGCTTGGGTCCCATTCTTCTTTTTCTGGACCGCACATCAATTCAAGCACATGCACAAACGGGCTGTTATCTGATTCCCCCACCAAGTACCCGCACCGTTCGCAGTATCTCCGTTCCCATCGTTCGGGGTATTCTGCCATATTCCCTGTTGACCGCTCTGCATTGCACCCACACTTGGGGCAGAAACGGTCCGATAAATCGGCTTCCTGCGGGTATTTATTAATGATTACTTCCACAGCAGCTATGCGTCTTTTAAGAGTTGCTTTGCCACACTTTTTGCCAAGGATAAATTTCTTTGTTTTACGAGACAGCGCCCTGACATCTTTATTGTGTCGATTGTAATAATGGCGGCAATGCCTATTGAATGTTTTTTCGCTACATGGAAATGTAATGTCTTCAACACTGAATGCCATCTCGTTTCATCTCCTCCCGCTCATACTCCGCCCACAACGCCGCTATCTGGCTATCATTCTCCCCTCGCTGCTCTTTTAGCGCCTCTATCCTATCTAGCCTATCTAGTTGCCCCCATATCCCTGTACGGGGCTGTGAGGGCTTGTTAGGACGATCCCAAGCAAGTACAAGGGCTACAAAGGTGATAATGATGGCTGCCGTGATCATGGCTCAACGCTCGCGATAAGCTTGTTGATCTGCTGCGCCCGCTCTGACGTATCATCTGCCATTAGGTCTGATATGGTGGATAGTGCAGCTTGTAGTCTTACTATCTCCCTTTCCTGCTGCTCGTTTGCGGTGTATATAATCACCATTTCTTCCTGCGCCTGCTCTAGCATTTCTACTGCTTGCTGGAGCCAATCGACGCATTCTAATTCTATGGCATGGAGCCAGCGGCTACGGTCATCATGATCATCAGAATTTTCATACCTCGCCAGCGCCTCTTTAATCTCTTGGATCAAGTTCATTGCTATCCACCCTTTCAATTGGAACATTACTATTTTCGATCACCCACTTGTAAATCAGATTGACCGCTTCTTGTTTTGCCGTTTCCTTGCCGCCAGGAATTTCTTCAAATCTCCAAGTAAGTAGTTCCGATGCATTCATGAGCAACTTGGTCAGTTCCGATACTTTTGCTTCTGCCTTCTCTGCGTGTTCGATATATGCCAGCACGTCTGATTGAATATCCTCTGGCGATGCGTTGCGGACATTATCAATATTGGACCAGAACTCTTTTAACTGTTGGTTACTCATTGCTATTGCCTCCCCTCGGGGTATTCGTCCCATGTTCTGCCGTCCAATTCGCGTCCAGCTCTCTTTTTTCCAACTCTCTGCACGGTCCCTTCGCCTTTCTCGCAAAGGCAACTTTCAATAAATCCACCCTGCTTATGCCATTCCCCATATAAAACACTATCGTCATCATGTAGTTCAGCAGGACCCCATTCTCCCCATTGCTTGAACAGGTATGGGACGTTGGATGCATGGCATTGATCCCTTAGGCTCCTCGCCCAATCTGGATGCATTGGACGGGCATTCCTGCCGCTCTCCCCGCCGACGATAACCCACTGAATGTGTTCGTTTGTCGGCTCGGCGTTGGGATAACCATGAATGTTGTCTGGGTCATAATAGCTTGGTGCCCAACCAGGAGTAAGTAGCCACTTCCCGAGGTTAACCGGTCCCAACAAAGGTTCACAACTCAGGAAGCGCACTGCCGCAGGTGTTTCAACAAGCAAGGGAATTCGTTCATCTGCTGCTTTTTGGTTTTCCACACTGACCCCCAACCAAACGTTTGGCAACGGCCAATTTTTCATCCTCCAAGCAAACAATGGTTCGGACCATTCACCAACGTCCCGATTAAACCATTCCAACATCCGTTCTGGTCGTTTGGTTAGCACCTGAAATGTATGTCTTTTCGCTATAGCCATTGTAAAAAACACTTGGTCGATATATTCAAATGGTACATTTGGATGAAACAAGTCTGACATAGAGTTAACGAAAATTCGGCGCGGTCGCTGCCACTTCCAGGGCTGTTCCAAAACCTCCGGCACAAGCCTTATTTGCCCGTTCCAGCGACCATTACTTATAGTGCCTTCATATGGCTGCCCCGGACCGGAAAAGCGATTTGCGACGCTCTCCGCATAGCAATTGCGGCAACCATCTGATACTTTGCTGCATCCCCGTAACGGATTCCAAGTCGCATCGGTCCATTCAATTTTTGCCTTGTCTGCCATCCTTATTGCCTCCCCTCAGATAACCTTGCCATTTCTTCCTTAAATCGAGACTTGATAAAGGCATCGTGCTTCGCGTTTCGCACATTGGGATGCCTGTGCCTCTGCCTTAAATATTCTGGTCCAACATGGTCAATGGATTGCGGGGCGCTGCTCCACCACGAATCTGTGAAAATCCCCCTACCATCGGTAAAGCGTGACATGATCCCGTTTAGCTGATCTTTGTCGAGGTAAACCCACATTTCAAACTTTAGCCGCGCCAATGGATTCACCCGCCCTTGCATCAATCAAAAAGTCCAAATACTTACGTGCCTTTTCCAGGTCCTCTGTACCGCCCTTGTGGGCTTCGCGGGTGACATACTTGATTACGTTGCCTTTGCAGTACCCGGCAAACTCCTCTGGCGTGAGCTTTTGCTTAATGACCTCTATCGTCTCTATGCCGCCTTGGGTATAGTGGTTGGGTTGGTTTACTGCGTCCATTGGTTATCTCTCCCTCACACCTTAATTAGTTGGTCAATCCATACTTTAATGCCCTCTACGCTCTTTAGTAGCTCTTGTAGGGTCGTTGCATTACTTTGGCGTAGTTTCCGTTCCAGCAACCCTTTGATCAGGCTATTAAGGCTCGAATAGTACCCAATTGCGTTGAATTGCTCTCGCTCCTCGCCGTCCTCCTTGTTTTTGTACATCGCCCTTTTGGCGATCATATAGTTACGGTCGTCCGATGTGATCCAAAGGTCGTCCTCGATGTGGATACGCATGTTATCTCTCCCTCTCCCTTAGAATAGTGTCTCTTGCTCCGGATCTGCCTCTTTGACGTATCCGTTCTCTACCCAACTCTTGGGGACCTTTTTGGTGTAAGCCCCTTTTCCGTGGGCATAGTCCATAACTGGAGATCCAGCCAATCGGTGGATATGTTTGGCTTTAGCCTGCCGCTCTGCTTTCTCTGTCCATAACCAGTGCGTTTTTGCCTCAGTGTACAACCCAATCACCCCGCGTACTTTGTCTTGATTTTGTGCTGCAAGCGCTTTTTCATGTTGCCCTTGTTTTGAAGCCGCTTGGATTCCCGCAGGTAAATTTCGTGGTTGGCTCGGATCACATCGCCAGGCGTTGCCATGTCGTCGCGGGTGACTGTATAAAGCTCTTGTAGCGTGGCTGTTGCCCAATTCATTCACATCGCCTCCGGTTTCAGAATCGCGTCCAGCACCTCTTTTTGCTGCTTCGTATCAAACGTTCCCAGCCTAATGCTTCGTGCAATCTGAGCCAATACAAAGGCGTCTCGCACGTTGTCTGACTTATGCTCAAACCCCCAACGTTTGTAGATATGGACTGCCAATTCGTCCTTTTTCGTGTTGCCCTTGCCGCTTGCGTATTTTTTCAGGGCTGCGGGCGCTACCTCGATATAGCGGATTTTTCGGGCAAACATTTCCATCCGCAGCCCCCAGCCTATACCGCCGAGCAAAAATCCTGTCTGGCTTGCAAACCCAAATCCCTCGATTGCAACGATGTCATTGGGCAGCAAGCATTCCAGTGTGTCTTCAACAATCCGGCACATCCGTTCCGGGTCCTTACCCTTGGGTGCAATCTCTCGCGCCTCGATCACATTCCCGGCATCATCCATGATATAAACGCCTGTTTTTGTGCTGGGGTCCAGCCCCACAAATCGGGTCATTTTACCCGCCTCCTCTATTTGCACTTTTTGTATACTAATCGTCAAAGAACCCGTAACCTAAATCCCTGATAGGCTTGCCGCCAATTAATGGCTTGTTGACATCGCTGGCTTTAAGATAATTAAGCAATAATGGCTGCCAAACTCGCTTGTTTGAATGCACAATATCGTGGTGCTCAGCACACAAGAGGATACAGTTATCAACCTCGTATTTGCCGCCCTGAGAGCCGTAAATCACCCGATGGAGGTGCAACCCCGGACCAGGTACGCCGCATATTGAGCACCAATTGCCTTTGTCTCGCTCAATGACTGCTTTTCTGACCTTTGCCTTTGAAATATGCCCGTCCTCCTTCTCCAGTTCTGCGCTTGTCTTGTGGTGGCTCAATAGCCCTTCTTTCCAGGCTGGCTGCGGCTTCTTAGGCTTCTTGGGACCGCGCAGGCTGTTGTATGGGCTCTTGTCCCGCTGTCGCTTTTCTGGTTTGGGGAACATCATCCCAGCCACCCCTTGATATTCAGGCTTTTTGCCAACCGGTTAAGCGTAGCGTTATGGGCCTCTAAAAGCTCGGGGAAAACGTGTAACGGGTGGAAATCCCCAAAATGCCCATGCAGCACTAATGCCACCAGCTTTGTAATTGCCTCTGCGCCGGTTTCAGCCCATACCGACACCCTTTTCCTGTCTCCCAGCCATTCGCAATTCTCGGGGTAACCCTCGCAAAAGCGATTGTTTTGAATGTCGCCCCCGAAGTCCTCCCAAAATTTTATCCGCAGTTTCCAGGCGTCGTTCATGTCCGTGGATGGCGAAAAGCCTGCTTCGGACGTTACTTGGGCATCAAGCTCTTTTCCTGGCTTCAAAGCCATGATTTCTTCAACCGTCAAGATAACCACCTCACTACCTGACTTTTGTTTTGTTGCTGTCTAACTTGGCTGCCAATCTCAACGCTTCTTCCATCTCGTCGTCTGACAGCCCTGGAAGCCCGTTAGGGACGTTTATGCTGCTGGATATAGGTTTACCCGTCCTAGTCCTGTCCGGAGGCTGTGCGCGGCTCTGGCGGCTTCTGAAGGCGTCATATTGTGCTTGGTCCTCCAAGTAGTCTTGAGCCGTGTACAATTTTCGGTCCTTGCAGTTATTCAAAACGCCCAAAAAGTATTTGATATCCTTGCCAGCCATCCGCGTTGTCTTCAAGGCTTCCTCGATCAGTTCAGCCTTGATCCCGCTGCTTAGGTGTTCTGTCAGGCATTGAGCCTGCACCGGATTAATTCTTCCTGGGTAATGCTTCTCGACGGCTTGGAAGGCTTTCGCAAATTCTGGATCGATATCCAAATCATCCAAGTCACCACCACCACCACCACTGCCGCCGTCGTTTTCTTGTTGTGGTGGTGTTTTAATATCTTTGGTTTTGTTTTCTGTTCTTCTGTTCTCTTCTCTCTTCTCTTCTTCTCTGATTAAATGCAAACTAGAATCTTTAGTGTCATCATTTAATGTATTTAATCCCTCATTAGATGAATCATTAAATGTAACACTAGATGTTTCTGGTGTTACATTTAGTGGGATTAAATGCATTCCTGCCGATTCGATTGTTTTATCCTTCTTTTTCTCGCTGCAACCACGGCAGGAAACCACCAAATTATCCAGTATTGCCGGGCTTTCAGGGTCAATTCTGTCGTATGTGCCGCCCTTATTGGTCCTCCTGTCGTTCCAATCCACCAACATGGAGCAATACCTGCAATTGTCCCCATCACGCTCCTTCACCTTTGCAATGGTCCCGTCTTGGTATGCCTTTCTTATGTCCGATTGTCGAGGTCCCTTCTTCTCTATCGTGTTGTGGTATTTCCCCCCGTATTTAATCCAATCGTGTATCATTAATTGATCATTTAATGAATCAATAAATCCGCATTCAATGAGACATTTAATGAATACTTCTTCATCACCATCCCAACCGACAGCATCTGCAATGTCAATTGCATCAAAACTTGTGATGTCTCCTGACTTTGAATAGTCCATTGCCCACCACCAAAACATATGCAGATGGCCGATAGCGGTAGGTAAGTTCACGCCAAGTCTTCGAGCCAGCTTTCTAGTTTTAGGGTGTCGAGCGAGCTCCTGGTGGCTCTCGATCCATGCCATGTCTTCCCTCCGTTCATTCCGTGTTCATTGTTTCTAGCACCCTGATTGTCCGCGGTAATATCTTGACACGGGCAATCTTGCCCTGCTTCTCCAGACGGTCCAGATGCCCCTGTACAGTGGAGCTAGACGCCAGCCCCACTGCCTCCCCAATCTCCCGAACACTGGGCGAGTAACCGTGCTCCTTGATATGGGCTTCGATATATTCCAAAATCTGCACTTGTCGTTTGCACTTTTTCACACATTTCACCCCTTAGCTTCCTCTACCGTTTGCCGGGTTATTGTATTCGTCCAACAGCACCTTGAGGCTGTATTTCAACGTGTTTATCAACTCGCTATTTGATTCGTAAGCATTTTGCCAGCGGACCTTATCTGCCTCAAGGTCAGCCTCTATCATCCTCATTTCAGATACCGCCAACTCCGCATGTTGTTCCCGGTGTTTGTCGGCTGCCAAATAAGCTTCATTGTAAGCCGTTTTGCGTGCTGCATAGTGCTTTTTATAATCCCTCACCGCATCAGCAGCCCGCCTACCAAGAATAATCTGGACTTCTGCCAGCAGTTCTAGCTTTTTGACTAGTGTAGCCGGATAATCAGGGCTGCATTGGTCTGCTAGTGCGTATAGCTCGGCTAGTGAGCGCTGCTTGATTAGAGACATTGCAGCCCCTCCTATGGTCAAAATGGTAGATCCTCTTCGGATATGTCAATTGGTCGCCCGTCGTCGTGGAACGGGTCACTAGCGTATTGATTACTACTGTTGCCTGGCGGCGGCGGTGTTGTATCCTGCTGCTGTCGATTGCTCTCCAAAAAGCGTACATTGTCTGCTATGACCTCGGTGACGTATACCCGCCTGCCTTCGTTGTTGTCATAGTTGCGAACCTGTATGCGACCTTCTACAGCGGTCAGGCGTCCTTTCTTGAGGTAATTCGCACAGGTTTCGGCTAACTGCCGCCAGGTCACAACCGGTATGAAATCCGCTTCTTTTTGACCGTTGTTGGTGAACGGTCGGTCAATCGCCAGTGTGAAAGTTGTAGTCGCCACGCCGCTGGGTGTATATCTCATCTCTGGGTCTTTGGTTAAGCGTCCAACAAGGATAACTCGATTAAGCATAGTCAACCTCCAAAAGGTCGAGATAATGAATGAATTGGCTGGCGTCTTTGGTCATCCGGCAATACCTGCACGTATTGCATCGCCTCGGTTCCTCAATGCCTTCTTTAATGGCGACGATCCGAGGCAACCTCTCTTGCACTTCAAACAGCTTCTGAGCCAGCGACAATTCATCAAAACAGATAATTGCTTTATCCGGTACATCTTCCTTTGTCACCGCCATAAGTAGCGGCTCCAGTGGGTGCGTACCGCCAGTAGACCGGCGCTCCAACTCGCTATATACAGCCATTTGGATGTCATAACCGTAATATTCAACAAATGTTTGCTTGCGTCCGTCTTTCCAATAGCGCTTGTATAGCGATTCAGCAGTTTTAATGTCTACTATCCTGCCTTCTTCGGGGTTGTAGATATCCATTTTTGCCTTCCACTTAACCCCGAACATATCTGCCGTAACAATTGCTTCTTTTTCGCCAGTCAACATCAAGCGGCAATTTTCGTCTTCACGCAAAGCTAAAACCATGACGTCTGCCTTTTTATATTCTGTCTTCAGTTCACCCTTTGTCGGTCCGCGAGATGAAAATATATGAGGGTGTTCTCGTTTGAACCGTTCCAGTTGCTCATCGCCTTCAACAGCCGCTGCAACGTATTTCCCGACCGTTAGTGCTTCTGTTTCAGGCGCTTTATACTCCCCATTTACCTGTGCCAAGGCGGCGGCTTCACAAGCCAGAAACCGCTTGTACTGGCTCACGCTCATGTATGCTTGGTCAGCCTCCGGGCTGTAATAGTTATCCTCAGTTAGGATCAAGACGCTGCCCCCTCCTTGTCGCGCAGTCTGCGAATAAGATCATCCACTTGCTGCTCTGTCAAGTCGGATATCTGGCATTCATACATCTTCTTTACCTGGGCGGACAAGGTATTGATTTTATAGCCAGCCTTCACCCACTCTGATTTCAATTGGGCTATTGCGTTGCTGGTGATCTTTCCGACCGTCCGCTCCATGCGCTGCTGGTGCGCGTCAACATCCATTTGGTCGGTGGGAATGTTGAATTGCTTGAGCATAAAGGTTTTCTCGCCATACGTCATTGCCTTGCCGACGCCCTTCTCCCCGGCGATATCCACCCCTTGGGCATACCAAGGGATGACTATCGTTTCATCTGGCTTGTCGCAATTAACCCACGTCATTTCCAAGTCCAATTCCGTTAAGTACGTGGTTGTTTTCTTTGGGCGCTCCTTTTCGGTATATTCAACCGTTTCTGATAGCAGCCTCTTACCTACTACCCTGGTGATCAACAAGAGGTTCATTTCATCCAATTTCGCCCGCACAGCCGCAATGACTTGGCTGCTAGAGTTGTATTTGTATTGCGAACCAGACGCATCCTTTTGCAGGAAAGGCACCGATTTACGAACTTCGGCAAGCTTTTGGTAAATATTCAAATCATCCCCTCCAATTCATCCGTTTGAATAGAATCCTTTTCACCTTTATAAGCAACTGTCCGATCCTTGCCGCAGCAAGGGCAGAATGCCGGCATGTTGAAAACAGGGGCAAACCACGTCGCGAAGGTCTTTCCATCGCATTCGCTGCATTGATAGAGGTGCATTTTTCGTCCTCCTCTTGCAAAATTCTCATTTTCGGTCTACAATGACCGTAACTTTTGTTTTGTCTTGCAGCCTTAGGCGGCTCCTATCCCGCCCAGGGCCTTTTCAATTTCTGCGATCTTTATATTTAGCCAATCTACCGCTGCCGGGGCAACCATCGAATCCGCATCTATCCGGTTATTGAGTAAGCGCCACCGCATCCGTTGTAGGTCGTTGCGCTCAACCCTTAGTGCATATTCTCGTTCCCAACTCATCGGCATACCTTCTTGGGCATCCAAGCATCAATGTACTTTATTACTGCCTGCATATCCTTCCTCAATAGGTCGCGGTAGCTGGGAACGCCCCATCTATCCTTGATTTCTCGGTAAAGCTCTTGATACAGAGGGCTACGTTCGTCTTTTTCCGATGCAAATTCATATACCTTGGCGCTAACAGCCTTCTGGAGCCTGCGTTGCTCGCCTTGTGTCAGGGTAATTTGCGTTTCGACTTTGCTATCGATTTCCTCTACACGGTTCTCAAGTTTCTGCACTTTCGTGTCCATCAGGATTACCGCCCGCAGTTCTGGGCTAAGCGCTGCATACGGATCGGTTAATTGCTGCCGCATCCTAGTAAATTCCGAAATGTAGTCTTCTTTAAAACTCATTGCCGTATCGCCTGTGTATCCCATCGCCAGCAGCGTAAACCCTTGTTCAGTCATGATGTATTTAGGCAACTCTTTGTTTTGAGAAGTCATGTAAGAGGAGAGCACGAAATGGTGCTGTCTAAATTCATCGCTGCAACCCAAGTCCCGTATGTCCTGCATCACTCTACGGTGTTCTTTGATAAACTTTTCCGCTACGTTCAAGCTGTCGGTAACTGGTCGATTGTTTTCCGTGTACACTAGTTTCACTATGGTTTCCCCTCGCATTCTGTTTATGATTTCTTACCATGCAGCCTCACCAACTGCTTATGGTACATGCCCCTTACCCGATCAGAGGAGGCATAGTGGAGCATCAGCTCCGTAAGGCTATTGTGGGTTACGTCCTTAAACTCTCTTTTCAATGCTGCCGCCCCCTTACACTCTTGCCGGCCAGTTCCAAGTTCCTGCTGCCGTGCCTTGCTGTACGTTCGTCATATGGAATATCTGCCCATTGGTCATAAATACTTGCAAATCAACTACAGTTGGACCGCTAACACGGATTACAAACGCCCCTGCAACTCCTTGACCGCTATAATAATGTACAATCCTGCCTACTGATGGAATCATATCGATTCACCCCCTAGCGCCTCGATCCGAGCGCATAAATCGTGCTGCCAATCAAAGTCATTAGCCATGTAAGCGATAAAAGATAATTGCTTGAGGTTGTCGAGTTGTTGTATCAATCGCATATTCTGGTGCAACAAAGGCAGTAAAAGTTTGATTTCGACATCCCCTATTAACGTCTCGCCGCTGGAAGTAGACATGTATAATATCTCTGCCATTCGGCGATGTAAGGGATGTATCATTGGCTTATCACCCTTTCTGTTTAGTTTTTCAATGTGCTATATGCAGGATCAATCTCCAGTTACCCCAATGTAATTAGCCGCCCGCTGCTCTGCTCTCCAAATCTCCAGATCAAGCAGCCTGAATCTAATAGTTGTCCGCGCTGAGCCCGGCATTCCATAGCGTTCATGAGGGATTAGCTTCCTCTTGCACATGGAGTACAAAAGCTTATCAGAGATGCGAATATGTTCTGCGGCTTCTTGTACAGTCATGGTCACATCACCATACTGGCTTATTTGAGCTAGCATTCGGCGCTCAGACGCATCGATTAGAGGATTAATTATTTCCTTGATTGCCGCTTCAAAGTTCATTTACATTTCACCCCCTTAGTTACCCTAATTGTAAATACTTTCTGCAAACTTACGCTATACGTAAGTTCGGGTTAAAAAAAATAACCCCCGCTTTTTCTGGTTCGATTTCTAGTGCAGCAACAAGTTTTTTCATCATGTCAGCTGTGGGTTGTAAATCTCCACTTAATACTTTGGATAACCTATTGCGGTTTATTCCAGTGATTTGTGACAATTCTAAAATCGTTTCAATTTTTTTATCAATCATAATTTTCTTTAAGGCAATAGTATCTGTGGTGTAGTTTGTTTTCATGTTATCACCTCCCTTCCAACTTACCCAATGCGTAAGTTCATCTTAGATTAGTTTTGATAAAGTGTCAATACATAATGCGTAAGTTTTTTTGTTGTATGCACCAATTTTGTTGCATGTTGCGTAAGTTGGTGTTATAATCAAGCCAAGAAAGGTGGTAACAATAAATGTCGTCGCTAAATGATCGGATAAAACAAAGAAGAACAGATCTCAATCTAACATTGCTTGATGTTGCTAATTTTTTAGGAGTAAAAGAAGCTACTGCGCAAAGATATGAAAGTGGAGAAATCAAAAATATTAAACATGAAACTATTGTTAACTTAGCAGAGTTGCTAAAGTGCTCCCCGGCCTATTTAATGGGTTGGACAAATGAAATATCAGTACCTGTGAAACCTCAAATTGAATTAAATGATTTTGAAATAAAGTTAATCAAGAAGTTGCGAACGCTAGATTCAAAAGGTGTGCATACTGTACGAACAATTCTTGAGATGGAGTTCGACAGGATCAACAAGCCTCATTTGACTGTTGTAGCCGCCCACAACGATGACTATTCAGAAGAACAACAACGACTAATGCGCGAGGATTTAGACGAACTATAATGGCGGGGTGACGCGGTGTCTATCTATGATAAGTTAATCGCTGATGCAGCGAGTTATGGATTAACTGTAGTAGAAAAGCATTTTAAATCGAATGCAAGGGGGTTAATTAAAGGCTCAAAGATTGGTATTAGAAAGGACATGCTAACTGTAGAAAAAGCATGTGCACTTGCTGAAGAAATTGGACACAATCGCACATCGATAGGTGACTTACTTGATCAATCCGATGTTAGGAAGCGCAAACAAGAATCACGTGCACGGCAATATGCTTATGAATGCATGATTCCTTTAGGTAGAATAGTACAAGCTTATAAAATGAGGATATTCGGAAGGTATGAACTGGCTGAGTTTCTTGGTGTGTCAGAAGAATTTTTGCAATCAGCGATAGATCGATATACTGAGAAATTCGGCATTTATGTTAAATACAATGAAAGATATACTATTAAACTATGCCCACTTGAGGTAATAGATAAATATAGATATAAGTATATTAATAGATAGATAATTAGTCCTCGCAAATCCAGCCGAAAGGCTTTTTTATATACAAAAAAAGAACATATGTTTGTTTTGGAGGGGATTAAATGGCAAAAGGTAGTATTGAAAAGCGAGGGGAAAACACATGGCGCTTAACGGTCGATCTGGGGCTTAATCCAGATGGCAGCCGAAATCGCCCGCGGAAGTCAATAACCGTAGAAGACAAAGCACTTCTAAAGACCACAAAGAAACTCCGCGACTTCTTGGAAGACCAGTTGCACATATTCAAGCAGGAAATTGAGGCAGGAGAATACATCAAGCCAGGGAAAATGACTTTCAATGCTTTTGTAGAAGAGTGGCGTAGTAAATACGCTATGAAAGGCCTTGCCTATAAAACAAGGTATACTTATGAATCCAACCTAAAAGTCAGGATATTGCCGACATTCGGACACATGAAGGTAGACGAAATAAAACCCCTCCATATTGCTGATTTTCTAGAAAAGCTTGGCGAGGAAGGGGCTTCAAAGAAAATAACAAAAAACGACACTAAGCAAGAACTGTCATCTGGCTCTATTGAGTTAGCACACCGCATATTGAAGAATATCTTCAAACGAGCAGTGAAATGGAAAGTGATTAAAGATAATCCCGCTGCGGCCATTGACAAGCCAAAGGTTAAACACAAAGATACCACGCCTTACAGTGAACACGAAGTCACCCAACTGCTATTAGCGCTCCATAATGAACCATTTCACTGGCGAATGATGATTACCGTCGCATTGACCACAGGTATGCGCCGTAGCGAACTACTAGGGCTAGAGTGGAAACATATTGATTGGAAAAGCGGCGTTATTGATATAAACCAAACAATGGTCCATTCATTAAAAGACGAATTTATCGTGAAGGAACCTAAAACTAAGAACTCCATACGCAAAGTATCCTTGCCCGCATCGGTATTGGAGGAACTTCGTGAATATTATTCCTACCGCGCAAAAGAGCGGGACAAGTTGGGGAAGTCTTGGAAGGGATGTAAAGATAAAATTGGAAACGAGTATCATTTTATTTTTTGCCATCCTGATGGAACGCCGTTTCACCACGAACGCCCGTATCTCTGGTTTCGCACTTTCATAAAAAAACATGGATTGCGATACATTAGGTTCCATGATTTACGACATACGTCAGCCACTCTCCTGATTAACCAAGGGGTGCACGCAAAGGTCATTTCGGAACGATTGGGGCATGGGGATATATCCACTACGATGAATATATATGGTCATGTACTACGCGCAGCAGACCAATCCGCAGCCGATAAATTTGAAAATATTCTAAACCTCAAGACCACCGCCCCCAATTCGTCCCCAAACACAAAGCATAGCACCTAAAAACCTTTATGTACCAAGGCACAAACGCACTCCACATGACTCGTATGTGGAAACACAAACACGGGAAATAAGGGTATTGTAATCCATAAAATGAGTAATATCAAGGACTTAATTCGCTCTTTAATTGTACCTAGTGGAACGTATTCTATGACTTGTCCCCAAGTCTGTCCCCAATTTGTCCCCAGCATGTGAGCAAAAAAAGAGCCGTTTGGGAAACTACCCGCACGGCTCTTTTTTTTATCTGAAAGTCAATTGAATCACCTTGCCAGTGTCGTCATTGTGGAAATAACCTGGTCTTACATTCGTAATTTCTTCAATTAATTGTCGCGGGAGACACAAATCAGAAACGAAGTCTTGTTTTGTTTTTAATCTGTTCTCCACAATCGCTTCAACTGCTTGTTTTAGCATTGACGGTTCTTCAAAAGGCAGTTCTTTATCTAGCGGCTCACTCTTCAGCATATTGTCTTTAGCTAGTTTTTGACGAATATATATATGTTGGTAATCACTAAAGACACCTAATGCGTTTGCTGTATATGCCATCATTTGAATAGACACTTTCCATCTATTTTTCAATGAGATGAGGTGATCTATAGATGTCGATACTACCTCAGTCCCAAAACTTGAACTTGGTAATAAAAAGGAACTGGCAAAACGGTTGGCTTCTTTTTCAATCAGTTTGTAAACTTCTTTTTTATTAAATTCTGTCTTTTTTAATTTTGAATGTAAGACAATGTGACCCAACTCATGAGCAATATCGAACCTCGATCTCGCTGAAGTTTTATCGTCACTAAGTAATATAAACGGTCTCCCACCTTCTCCAATTATAGAGCAAGCATCGATTGAGTAAGTTGTAGATGGAGAACGAGATACCACAGCACCTTTCTTTTCCAACAAAAGCACCATGTTACTTATCGGTCCAGCTCCAAGACCCCAGTGTTTTCGTAAATCAGATGCCATATGATCGATATCATTGAAGTCAGTTGGGATGTAATTCTCACGTTCAATAAATCTTGGAATATCTAGTGCAGGGAAGTTCAAATATTGGTCTAAATAGTTGTAAATCTCCTGCATATTGACAACCTTATTCGCATGAACATTTTTCGATTTCTGGGTTGCCATAGATTTACTTCTAAAGAAGACGACCGAGTTATTTTCAACAGCAATGGGTTTATAAAAATATGTTACTGGAACAGCTAAGGTGGAAGATAATTTGTCGAGCGTTTCATAACTAGGTGATTTTTTACCTTTTTCGTAATTCGATATAGACTGGTGCGATATGCCAACAATCTCTTCTAAATCAGTAAGTGTCAGCCCTTGAGCTTCTCGTGCTGCAACCAGCCTTGCAGGGACAAATTGAGAGAAGCGTTTATTTGCTTCCATTGTCCTCCACCTCTTCAACAAAGCTTTTTAATTCAATTAATTTTTCAGGAATAATTTTTACTTCAGGTTCAATTAGATTATCCTGTGAAGGAAGTGCATGCAATTCTTTAAGTATATCAATGCGGTCCATCCAACCTGCATCTCCAGGCATCCCGATGTTAATAAATTCAGGAGTATCCCCGCCACTGCTGAACGTTAAAAGCAAGTGATAAATATGAGAGTCATCCGAATAAATGGGTTCATTGCCGTAATTAAAATACGCCTGATTAGCCATTTGCTTCTTTTTCCTGAAATACGCCGGGCGGGCAATCTTATATTTGCTATCCACTTGACTGATTGTCATTTTTGAATTTCCTTTTTCAATTACAATGTATCTGTGGCTTTTATTTGAATTATATTCAAATTTAAAAGTGCATTCCAACTCGCCTTGATTAATCTTTTGTTGCATCAAAAATGCAACTGCGAGGGGTCTTAAATACCCTTCGTGACGCTTACCCAAATCCCAATTTAATATCGTAGTATGTTTTATCGCTTCCTTTGTTAAATGGAAAGCTTGCTCAACTATTGTAGCGATTTGAGAGCGAGTTCTCAAGGGAAAGTTGCTTCTTATAACATCCATTGCTGAAACAGGAATGACCATACCATTCATGACAAACACCTCCGTTTTGCTCTTTGCATATACTTTACTAAAATTCCTTGTTTTTTGCAACCCAAATAATCTAGACAACAAAAAGAGCCCTAAGGGAATGTGTCCCCGACTCTTTTTGTTGAAAAGTCACGCTTTCTTCTTTGCGCGACTTGCTTTGTATTGCTCTCTATTTTTGAAGCGAGCATCCCAAAACATTGTCTCCAGCATTGCAATCAATTTATCTCGATCAGCCTCGTTGACTTCCATCCCGCCACATATATCGTCCTGTGCTAACAAGAACTTCTTCAAATCCCGTCTATCCCTTGCAGTGCTCCACTCGGGAGCAGCGACTAAGAATTTCATCGGATCGCTTCCATCCTCCTCAGGAATATTTTTAGAATAATTTACATCGAATTTGCCAACTATCCAGCCCTTTGTGCAGCTAAGATATTGCCAATAATCAACACCCGCGGACCATTAGATGTAAAGCAATGTACATAGGCGTAGCCGTTTTGGACTCGCTTAACCAACACGCAACGCTTACTAAAGTTGCCTTGCTTGTCTTGATAAATCACATCGACGGTTTTTCCTACATGCTTGCTGAACATCGTAATCGCCTCCTGGTAAGAACGTTTGTTCTTATTATACAAGAACATGCGTTCGCTATCAAGACAAAAATTCGACAAATTCTGGTGAACGCAACATGCCTGCGCGGGTCCAATTGCGGAAGCGGACACGAATACCAATGGGCTGAATACGAACGAAGTCGCCACTCTCTCCCACTGCTATCTTATGCATCAAACCGTACACCGCTTTATTGTGTGTTGCCGGCACGGCTAGTTCAACGACACCTACCGTTCGCCCTTCATACTGTACCAGCCAACCAAACTTGCTCTTTCGGAGGCCGATAACTTCCACTTCAGCATAGGTGTAGTTGATTATCTTTTGCCATGCGTGGCTACGTCTACTGACATAGGAGCTGTGGCGTTGCTTGGCTACCACGCCCTCTAGACCTCTTTGCTTAATTACCTCAAAGAGGTTGCTCCCATTTCCGTCCACCTGGATAACACGGCTAAAATGTCGGTTGTTTGTGAGTACTTCATCTAATATCTCGCGACGCTCCAGCAGCGTTTTATAGCGCAAATCATTGCCGTCAAGTTGCAGAATATCAAAGACAAAGTAATGCACAGGCAAGGCGTCCATTACCTCATAAACCTTGCCAGGGCTGGTCATAAATCGGCGCATTACCGATTCAAAGCAAACAGATCCGTCCGGCATGACGCAAGCAACCTCCCCATCTAGGATGACTGAGGAGGCGTCTACAGGCGGGCTATGTAGCTCGGGGTATTTACTTGTTACATTATTATTGTGTCGCGTATACAGGCTCACAGCGCCGCATTGGAGCGACAGCAGCAGCCTGTGACCATCTATTTTGGGTTCATATAAACAGTTGGGATCGTCAAATATTAATTCGCGCTTATGCAGCAGCATCGGAGAAATAAACACTTATACCACCTCAAGCTAATTTTAGCAGTTGGTGGCTAGTAAATAACCGCGTAATTATTGGCAATCCTCCACCCTCTCTATGTCATGAATGGCAAACCAATCCCCTCCAACCATCACCCTTCTATGATGCTGGTCTATTCGTTCTACCACGCCGACCACCTGGAGCAGTTCCCATTCGTCAAACATTTGCAGCGTGACGATCACGCCAGTCTGCTTGGATTCGATCAACAACCGGTTTACCTCCTCCAGTTCCTGTTCGTCCAGCTCCCGACGCTGCCTTCTCTTAAAGCCTTCGCGGTATTTAATGTTTTCCAGCTTATGTTCTGGCAGCATCATGCGGGACGATTCCCATAACCCGTTGCCTTGCAATTTTTTACTCACTTGTAATGCCCTCCGATCTTAGCCGCTCTGTCCTGCGCCTGCCCGGCAGTCGTGAGAGATACCGCCCTAAGTATAGCTGTATCCCCATATTTCCGTTTGAGCGCGTCTGTAGCCTTCTCCAGCGCCATGAGCTTTTCTCTGCCTTCCACGTCCTCAAACAATGACGCTTGGTATTCGTCCCCCGCGCTGAAGCCGGTCAAACTAATGCCGATACGCCGCACCGGATTGCCATCCCAATGCGACTTGAAAAGGTCGACCGCGGCATGGTAAATGTGATTTGTAACGTTGGTTGCATCAAGCATTTTGGACTGACGGTTGAAGCCTGTCGGACGGTCGTAGTTGGCTCCCGCGCAGCCCACTGTTACCACAGCGCCCTTAACGCCAATGCTCCGACAGCGCAGGCAGACCAGCTCCGTAAGCTCCAAAATTATTGTTTTGATCTCTTGTAGTGTCGCGTAATCCCTGGGCAGGGTCATCATATGCCCAACTGATTTAGGCGGCACCTGATGCGTACCAGGCGTGACAGGGCTGGTGTCGATGCCGTTGGCAATCTGCCAATACAAGGTTGCATCAATATCCGCTTGGCGTCCAAAGCGGCGGCGCATCATTAACTTGAGTTGGTCCAACGGGGTTTTGGCAAGCTCGCCTATTGTGCGTATCCCCATGTACGTAAAATGCCGCGTCATACGGCTGCCAGCCATAAAGAGCTTATCAATAGGGAGTTGCCATAACGTATCTTGCAAGGTGTCCTTATACAGCGTGTAGATGCCGGATTTATTCTTTTTGGCGTAATTATCACATGCCGTCTTCGCCAGAACCTTCGTCTCCCCGATTCCGAACCGCGTATAGATGCCCGTCTGCTGCAAGACGGCTTTCTGAATTTCTGCGGCTAATGCCTCCGGTTCTCCGTTGCCATACAGATGCATCGAACCCGTAACATCCAAGAATTGTTCGTCGATACTATACGGCTCCACAAGGTCAGTGAAGTTCATGTAAATCTTTGTAATAAACATTGATAACTGAATGTAAGTTTCCATCCGCGGGCGGACTATTACAAGGTCGGGACATTTAGCAATTGATTCACCGATCCGTTCAGCAGTCGTAATGCCATAAGATTTGGCAATAGGGCAAGCAGCAAGAACTATGCCAGACCTCCGTGCAGGATCGCCAGCCACCACCACTGGCTTATCACGATATTCCGGGTGCTCCATCTTTTCGACGCTGGCATAAAAGCTTTGGCAGTCCGCCAAGAAGATAACTCTTTTCCGCTCCATCTCATCACGCTCCTATAGGAACATTTGTTCCCATAATAGCAGGTGGACATACGCTTTGTCACTAAGGAAAATTTTCCTGGGCAACAAAAAAAGCAGAAGGGTTACCCCTCCTGCTCCTCTTGATACTCCAGAATCTCCCCGACAGTGACGCCAAGGAAGCTACAAAGCTTATCTAGCGTATCCATATCGACCCGACGCGCCTTGTCATTATATAAGCCTGCCACCGTATTTATAGCCAATCCCGTACCGCGGACTACATCCCTTTGGTTCAGGCGTTTGCGCCCCATTATTTCGCTCAAGCGATTCACTATCATAGCAATCCCTCCATGACAGTAAATATACACTAATTAAAATAAAACATCAACATCCTGATATTTTGTATTGACTACTTGTATTAGCTTGTGGTATATTTATATCAGGAAGTTGATACACAAGACTTCCCGAAAGGGTGAGAAAATGCAAGATTGGGCAACGCTCTTATCCTCGCTAATACAGCTAATCGCAGCCTGCATCATCTACAAGGCGGCAGGGCGAGAAAAGAGCAACAAAAAAGGAACCCAGCGTAAGCGACGGCGCAAACGTAAATAGGTTCCCTTGGAGGGAAGTTAAGGGCTTCCCTCCTCCCAATCTTAACATAAAGCAAGGCAAAATAAAACTTGGGAGCGTGAATGAAATGGAAGCAAAATATCAAATGACAATCAATGCAGACGTTATGAGCGCCATCAACATGGCTTTGTCGGATCGGAGATATAAATTAATGGATTGGGTGAAAAGCAATCCAGGTAAAAGCCCTTATTGTGAACGTGAATTGGCTGCGATAGAGCAAGCGCAACAGGCACTGAACGGCGCACTTTACACGGAAGACTGATCAAGGGGCTTCGGCCCCTCCTGAAAATCGGCCGGCGGGCTTACGCGGGGAGGTGACAGGTCATGGCAACGGCAATTAAGGTCATAGCTGCCCTGGTGCTGCTGGCAGCGGCTGTGAGGTTTTGGCGTAATCGTAGATAGCAGTTAAGCCCCCGCTGATTAGGCGAGGGCTTGTTGTTTATTTAAAAACTCCCGCCCGGTGAGTGATCGTCAGCAGCCGATAAAAGTCATGGCTACCTTGCTTAGTATCGATCACCCCAGCAGCTACAGCAGCATCAACAGCTGCCTGCGCCCATGCCGGGACCTCCGCAAGCTTGGCGCGGTCCTGCAAAGCTTTGATCTGCTTGGCCTGCCCCTCTATCACTACCCCCAAGTGTGTGTTGGCTTGCGCCAGTGTTGCTACCTGACCTTGCAACTCTTTAAAAGCAGATAACTCTTGCGGTGTCATTGGCTCACCCTCCTGTAGTGCATTTCGCACCATATTCTTAAATGTTGTCCACCCTGCCCATGTCCCCTTATCGTACATGAGCCGCGGGCATATCTTGCTCGACCAGTCATAATGCCGCCGTAGCCGATCAACGCCCCAGCCACGCTCCTTGAGCAGCTCGGCGACCAGGCGGGCGGCATTTTGCAACGTTTGGGCATAGTTGCCGCTCTCGCATATCTCGATACCAATAGACTTGCGGTTGCCAGTCCCGCTGCCGCCGTCACCTGCATGCCAACCCACCTCTGTAAGAGGCAGGCACTCAATAGCACGATTTTGGTCAATAACGATATGATATGAAGCTTTGCGGTCATTGCTGGGGTTTGTTAGCCACAAGCGCTCGTTGAGGGCGGTGCTGTTGGCGTTGCCCGTATTGTGGATAGTGATGTACTCTGCCGCCATTGCCAGACCTGGGCGGCGGTCACAGGGCGTCGTGCGGGGGATGTGGTTAACGATGTATTCCATCGTCCTCTGCCCCTTCCTTCGCTTGCTTGATGAACTGATGACCGTACACCGCGAACGCCCCAGCTAGGATACCCTGCACCACTGCCGCAGGTGTCCAGCCAAGCGTAAAGCCTGCTCCTGCCACCGCCAGCAGCGTCACGATGTAGACGATAGACCAGTCAGGCACCCGCGGTGTGCGCTTAAGCACGTACCCGACTACCCAACAAGCAGCGACTACTGCAAGCAGTTCAGCTGGTATAAAACCAAAAATAATGTTCCAATCCATTGATCATCTCTCCCCTACGGCGTTAAGCCGCCTTTTAATATAAATGTCACTAAAGCTATAAGCACGGCTCCAATGACAGTGCGCCACAAATACTTTTGATTGTCCTCGATCTTGTCCAACCTTTCATTTGCCTTTAATGCCAAGGTTCCAGCATTTTTCGCAACATCATCTGACTTATCCAATTTATCCACAAGTTTGTTCACACTTATTGCCATATCACTGATGGCGCGGGTATTGTTTTCTTGCATAACTTCTAATCGCCCCACCTTTACGGCAATGTCATTTAGGGTTTGCATTTCCTGCCCCAATGTACCGCCCTCCCCCATATAAAAGAGCCCCGAAGGGCTCCCGTAATCTACTACAAAATTTGGTGCGATGACATGGCGCGATTACCAGTACCCGTTTGGCTTACCGATACAAAAGCGCCATTGCCGAAGCATACAGCCGACCAAACGTTAGCTGTTGGAGCGGATCGAATAATCCAATTTATCCCGTCTGGTGAGGTCATTATTCGTTCATCTGTACTTTCGGAGGTGCCACCGGTAGCTACAAACAAGCCATTGCCGTAGTAGACCGCTGACCAATAGTTTGCATTTGGACTCGTTCGTTCGGTCCAATTTATTCCGTCCGGCGAGGTCATAATCTTGGAATACCCAACTGCCACAAACAGACCATTTCCGTAGCAGACAGAATTCCAACTCCCAGTGACCGAACTTGTACGTTCGGTCCAAGTAATGCCGTCGGGTGAGGTCATGATTCTAGATGAAGACCCAACTGCCACAAACAGACCATTTCCGTAGCAGACAGAATTCCAAGAGTAACTTGCGCTTGTCCGGCTTGTCCATGTGATGCCGTCTGGAGAGGTCATGACCCGGTTACTACCGGAATCGGCTACTGCCACAAATAAGCCATTTCCGTAGCAAACCCCATACCAAGAATTGCTTGCACTTGAACGTATAGTCCAATTAATGCCGTCAGGGGATGTCATTACACGAGTTGTTCCAGTAATCGCTACAGCTACAAAAAGCCCATTACCATAACAAACGGATTGCCAGCCGCTATCTGCCGCACTTACTCGGCTTGTCCATGTGATGCCGTCTGGAGAGGTCATGACCCCATTTCCGGTACCGCCAACTGCCACTGCTACAAACAAACCGTTGCCATAACAAACAGAACGCCATGAAAGGTTTACTGGCGTCGAACGGACAGTCCATAACGCTCCTGCCTGTACCGCTGGCAAAGCTCTAATACTCGCTTCCAATGTTGCGAATGGTGCGTTCGCCGCCACTGTACCGCCCCTGTCAGTGATCGCGGCGGCAATACGAGACTTACCGTCACTGACAGATGTAAAAAGCTCGTTTACCGCTCCTACAAGCGTTGACTTGGTCGTGGTTTGTAGAGCAGCAAGATCGCCGGTCTTTACGGCAACAGCCTGGGCAGTCCGCAGCGGCGTCATATCCGTTCCATTGTCTATTCCTGCCTCGGCCTGCGCCTGCGTAGCAATTGCGCGATTCGCCTGCGCCCCCGCCCCAATACCGTCCAACTTCGCCTTGTCCGTGGAACCCATCAGCCCGTTAGCTGAGATTGTGGCGACCGCCGTAGACGCCTTTGCATTCCACGCCGTCCGCTCGGCAGCGGTGATATGCTTTACGTTGTCTGCCGTGTGGGCATCGAGGTCAAACCGCGTATTATCGCCGTGCGCCTCTACCCAATCGATAGCTGCGTCTTGCACAACGTCATGCGTTTGCAGCTTGGCGGTATCCTCCACCAGTTGACCGACTACGCTGCCCAGGCTCGCCTCATACCGGATCGCGACCGTTGAGGGGATGGCGGTATAGGCGTAGCGGTCGAGGACTTGATAGGTGACGTAGTAGTCAGCGTCGGGGTCGTAGTCCGCTATCGGGATTAGCGCCCTTTCTCCTCGCTCCGTCAGGTTGTAACCAATCGGGCGAATCGTCCATGCTGAAGTTTCGTCATCCATCCCTTTGTAAATCCCCAAGATTTTGGTTGCACCATACTCCAAAAATTGAACCGGATCGCGTAAAGGTGAATTAATTTCCATCCATGTGCCATCTGCATTGGGGGCTGGTGTTACTTTCTTCCTCCAAATCACCCCTGCCATTACCTCCATGCTATTTGGTCCGGGATGCAGCGATATGCCTGGCGTACCGACCTCCGTGACTTTTGGCGTGGCGCGGACGTAACTCATCAAATAACCGGGGTAGTCCGTCGCCAGCACGGTTGGTACTGACGTAACAGCTCCTGTATTATTTGTTGCGTCCCAGCGCGTCCATGTCTTTGTACCGCTACCGTTATAAGGCGTCCCGAAAGTGCCGTTATTCATCTTCCAGCCGAAAAAATAAGCCGATATCTCAGCCGCTAACGGCGTATAGTCCTCGCCCCAACCGCTATCTGCCACGGCAATCGTTATAAACAAGTTATTACCCGATAGGCGAGCGTAATCAGGTCCGTTATACCCGCCACTTGCGGCAGGCATTAGCGGTTTGCCGTCATACTTGGATACCAGTTGCGATGCGTCTCGACCAGGAACGGCTGCTAATGACGTTTGCACCCGTTTGAATCCGGTATGAGACTGCGTAAATGCCCAAGTGCGGGAACCTCCGAGAGATACGTCCTTTTCCCAAAACTCCGTCAGCACTCGGGTACGGCTGTCGTACTGATCGGATGGCAGCCCAACGATACCCCCCGCCAGCTTTGCGGAAAGCGTCCATAGCTGGTCTTGCCGCGGGACGAAGCTTGGCGGCAGATCGGCGGCGGTTCCGATGACTAACATCCAATTTTTAAAAGTAACAGTTCCCGCAACAGATGAACCAAAAAATACTGTTACACTCACCACACCGCTGACAGGTGTAAATGGGATAGTTGGATCACTGCCTGTGACAGCAATTGACGATCCAACCTGTGTTCCGCTGGCATTATATGAGTTAATATAAACTCTGCTGATAGCAGACGGTGCTGTTACCTTAAAAAAGTATGATTGCCCGGCCATAACGCCTATAGACTGTTGCGTCCATTGATTTGCTGCCGTTGCATTAAGTGTCATATCATATTGACCGTTAATCACCGCGTTGGCATGGACTTGTGACGGAATGCCGCCCATTAGGTTATGCCCCGGATGCAGCAGCGCCAGCCCTTGCGTATGCTGAGTGCCGTCAACATACGGAAACTTCGCCGTCAGCTTATCGCCGGTGTACTCGGGATCGCTACCGATTTTTGCGTAAGTTTCGGTGTCAACTTGATAGATAGCGACTTTTGTAACGGTTAGATAGTCGCCAACAACCCTTCCAGTTGTTACGGGATCAGCGACATACAGTGCAATGCGATTGCAACCTGATGGTATTGTAATCCTGCCTGCAATTACCGTGGCATTACTAGATGTAATAGGCGTATTGATTTGTGCAAAAGTCGTTCCTGAGGTTAAGTCCCTGGCAATCAAACCAGCGGAAGCTCTTGTAGTTTGAACTTCTGCCAAACATAAATATTGTTCACCTGGCATTACATCTATTCCGCCTACTGTTGTGGTTCCGTTCATTACCCCCATCGCGGAATTCGCGACGCCCGTTACCTCAATACGCTGCCGCCGAGTCCCGTCTGTATCTGTGGTAACAGAGTAAGTCACGCCTGTCACACCGTACTCAATCCATCCTTGTGCGACACCGAGACCGCTCACCGTTCCCAGCATCCGCGCGGTCTGCGGTGGTACTTTATTACTCAACGTCCGCCCGCTCGCCGCTACCTGTAAAGGCGTAGCCCTATCCGATAAGACTACGTTTTGACCAGGAACGAGGTTAGCCTGGAGGCTGGCGGCTTCCTTGCCGTCCGCCGCGAGCTTCGTAAAGTTTTCCCTAATGGCGTCCCAATCCAACGACGTAAAATTCCGAGCGCATTTGGTGCCGGATACCGCCCAGCTCCTCGCTTGACCTCGTACGCCGCGGGTTACGCTGCTCAGTGTGTTGCCCGTCTTTGCGCCGTACAGGATTACCTCAACTTGCTCACCACTCACCAGTGCCATGATATTGGGAGCTGGCGGCAGTGCATTGCCATCCACAACGGTTATCGTTGTCACGGTGTCATTTATCGCTGCTGCTAGTGTAGTGGTAGGGCTACCGACCATACCGGGGTACATTGTTGTAAGCTCCACATTATTTCCTCCTTGCTTTATTGGTACTGTGTCTGACCTCGGTTTCGCGCCCTAGTAGTGGATCGCGCTTATGAGGTTTTGCTTGAGCTATTTCAGATGATCCGAATCCCGCGGGAATGTTATGATGGTGCGGGTCCCTTATTTGGTCTTCATAGCAACGCAGGTCCCGCCCCAGAATGTACTCCAGCGTTCTATGATCATACGCCCAATCTCGTCTACCTATCGTTACCGTTAGCTTATAATCAGTGCCAGGAAACATAAGGTCTAGCATCTCTTGCGCCTTCGCCCTCACAGCATCCATCTTTTTGATTTCTTCTATGTCCATCCCTTTACCCATCTCCTTATATGCGAATAACCCGCAACCAAAAGGGTCGGGGTTCGGTAATATATGGTATACTCAAAATAAAAAAACAGGAGGTTTGATGATGAAAAAGCTTATCCTTGGCTTGGTCGTCGGGCTGCTGCTCGGCTCAGCTATGACCGCACTCGCAAGTAACGAAAAGGTATTGGCTACGTTTCGGAATGACTTTAAACTGGTTATAGGCGATAAGCCTGCCAAGTTGGAGCAAGCCCCGCTCGTCTATGATGGTAAATCGTATTTGCCAGTTAGAGAGATTGCAGGACTGCTAGGGCATGATGTAGGTTTTGAGCAAGATACAATCATATTAAATAAAAAGGAAGTGGATGAAGTGATACAGGAAATCGACTTGGATGAATGGATAAGCTACAAGGATTTAGCTGTTAAAAACAATGCTTTTGCTGGTCAAATTACAACAGGCAGCTTATTCTCTCTTGTACTACCTGATTTAAGAGTGTTATTCTCTTTTGATGCGGCAGAACTTAATGAAAATGGCGAACTAGTTGTTGATTCGCTGGACGGGAAGAAAATCAGGCTAATTCAATACAACGGAAGGACATTTATTAATAAAAGTGACATTAAGAGTGTTGACGAAAGTATAGTTACTGAATAATTCAATAGTTCCCTCCACCCCTACTCTGCACAAAAACCTGAGACACAACAGATGCAACAATTCTTCCGAGGCTGTTTGGCACAATGGAAATCGTATGCCAAGCACCTCTTTTTATTTTGCCTTCATCGTCCTTTTCAAGGAATGGCACAAGGTCCACATTGCTTCCACTTACTCCAGCGCCAGGCACTTCGTTTCCATCTACTCTTAGAGTAACCCCTGTTGGTGTTGGACCTTCATATATGCCGTGCTCAATTCCATGTGTATGCGCCGGTATCTGGTGGGTATGAGGCATGTCATGTGTGTGGCCCGGTACGCTGTGAACGTGTTCCATTCCGTGTGTGTGGTCCATTTCGTGCGAATGCGGATCAATCGTTATGTCATGAACATGAGCAACAGAAGTCATTGCATGGGCGTGAGGCGGGTCTCCAGCCAACTCCATGAAATCAGCCGGAAGAGGTTCCGGGTTACTTAGTCTCCAGTAATTTGTGCGCGTAGTCGGGAAAGATCCGCCACCGCTTGATGTGGTGGTTTTACTACTAGGTCCTGTTGTAACAAGGCTGCTCGGTCCACTTGTCTGAGTAGGGTTAGAAGCTGTTGTGCTGGTGCTGCTGGGTCCACTCGATGTAGAAGGAGCCGCAGCCAATGACCTCGTATAGCCCCGAAATGCTTCTACTTCATAAAAGAGCATCAGTTTATTAACCCGCGCCGTTTCTTCCGGAACCCACACCCTTAGAACCGCGGGGTGCGTCGGGTCGCAGTTATCGGCAAAAGGCTGGGCGTACAAATTGGTAGCGCCTTGGGCGTTCACTTCCTCGATCTTCATGCGGTTCTGTAGGTCGTTGAATGTCCCGCTTATGGTTTGCTGCCGGTTCGCTATCTCAAGCTCTACGTCGCCCGGTGCGCCTCTTACGTTGCGCTTGCTGACATTTACCACCCTAACAATCACGTCGCCTATATCGGGGTCTTGGACACGCACAAGCGTTCCTGTACGAAACCGGTCCACCGGATCGCTGGTTAAAGCGTAAAGTTCCGAAGCGCTCACCGTATATGATAGGCGGGGGTCTTTGGATTCTGCGAGCATCGCCTCAGACCTCGCCAGCAGCGTCTCAGCGCTCGTAAAGCGCCTGTCTGCCCATACGTGCGCCTTAACCCCATAACGGGTAATTGAGGCGTTGTCTTGGATGTAGGGCAATCCACCATTGATGTCCGCGAAGTTGAGTTGGTTTACTCCCTCCCCATATCCCAGCGCATATATGCGATTGACAAGGTTGCTTGGGTCCTCGGTTTTTGAAATGCCGCGCATGTTTTTGCCGTACCGAATGTATGCCTGCACCTGTTCGGCTGGACGTACAAGATTAAGCTTCCAAGGGTAAACCCGGGTGTCAAATGTCCATTGGTAGTCCTCGGCAAACACCTTCGGGACACTGAACAGCGCAGCCAACAGACCGGCGTTCTCCCACGAATATTCAAATTGCCTTGCGAAATCCACAGTTCCAAGCTGCCAACGCTCCGTGGTTTGCTTGCTCAAGATGTACTGGAGCACATCGGATGTATAAACCCCAAGGTTGCCGATTTGATGGTACTGAAAGAGCACGTCGTCCAGCAGCGTCGCCAGCACATGCTCACAAGTGTACTTGATGACTTGGGTTTGCTCGGTCCGCTGCGCCGTCTGTGGCAGGATGCGAAACAGTTCAAGGCGTTCGTTGCCGTCCCACAGCTCAACATAATGAAACGGCCGGCAATATTCGTTCTTTGGATCATCCAGAGGCATTTCGAAACTCGCAGACCAGACGGTATTCATTGGGGTTTCATACCCGATGTTCGTTGCATTCTCAAGCATGGCGAGTTTCTTCATATTCAGGTCATAAATGGTGATGCTTGATTTGCGCATATGCCCTCCTATACAAAGCGATCGCGATGCGTCAGCCGCAGCCGGACCGTGCGCCCGCTCTGGTCATCGGTGTAAAGTATTTCGTTCGTGCCGGTGTTCAGATCAAAAAAATCGCCCTGCATTAGATGCAGAGCGTTCTGGTTATTCATCATGAATTTGAGCTTGTCGCTATCGATAATGATCTTGCTGCCAGGCGTAAACTCCCCAACAAACGATATCATTTCGACTCGGTTCTTCCCAAACTCTACCATTGTTCCAAGCTTCATTTCGACTTCAAAAGAGCCATATGACTCTTTCCCTGCTGCAAAATCCGTGGACAAAGATTGTTCGATCAAAAAACTCGCTAGTTTATCACGCACAAAAGAGAAGCCGTCCATGAGCTGCTGGGAAACGTCAAATGCCATAAAGTATTGGGCGTAAATTTGCATCGTAGACGATAGCTGCATCGAGACATCGAACGAACCAAATATTTGAATTTCATAGATTCGATCGAATGGCATATTGTCGAATTGCCCTGTGTCAAACATTAGCTCAGCCTCAGTACGCCGTTGCCGATTGTCAATGTGAGGCGTTCGCCGGCATTAATCGTCCTGGCGTTTTGTAACGCCCCAAACGTAATAAGTGTGCCTGCCGTTGCAGCAGTCCGTATGCCAAAATGAGTAATCGTACCCCAATCAGCGGTAGCAATGGGAAACAAGATTTCGGCAAGGTTTTTTATTGTCTGCTGCCCCGCCTCAACCGCTGGAACACTAAATGTGATAGGCTGCCTAACGTATGCCCCGCCACTTACCTCCGTGCCGGTATCTGCGGCGGTGGGGCTTGTCGTATAGAGCGCCAGAAAGACTGTGCCTGTGCGAAACTCTTGGTTAAGGATTGCTATCGCCCGCGCGTTAGAAAATCCCATAATATCACTCCACTCTGTACTCTACCTGTAAGGCAAAGTTTGTTATTGTCTGGCTGCCCTCATTGACCAACTCAATAAGAACCGGGGTACTAACATTCCCGGCGCTCTCGATAAGTAAGGTGTACGGCGAAGCCGTAATGACATCCTGAAAAATCTGGTCAACATTGGCATAGGCAAAGGGATCGAAGGCAATCAGCGGCAACGTAAAAAGCCCCAAAGAGCTGTATGCAATACGCTCTAATGGGGCTGATCCACTGTATCTTGCTATATAGTATTTGTCGGGCTCCCAATCCCTCTGCAACTTAATGTAACGTGGTCTGCCGTATTGATCAGTGAGGTGTTGGGCAAGCCTCCTCACAAGGCGCTGAAGCTCTACAGCGGACACGTTAGTATAGTCAGTGCCATTGGGGATGAAGGCGCATTTGTACGTAAACGGCTTTGGCTCCAGTTCGGCACCGAAGTCATACAAGCCATGCTTGCCATCAATCTGCATCGTTTTATCGCGCGTGGAGGGGATTAGGGGTTCCTCCGACTCCTCCAACACGCGGAACCCCAAATTAATGTCGCGCACTCCCCCAAGGGTTATGCTCATGTCGCCCCCTCCAATCGATATGATAATGATGTGTTGCCGGCCTGATGCTCAGATACAACCTCCGTTACTATTTTGCCATCCAAGTATACCGGCACTCGCAATGTGATATGCGGTTGTTCTCTGCTCGCTAGTTCATCCGCTGCGGAAGCAATCACGCTGCCTTGGCGATACTGCGGCAACGATGCGTCAGGCACATTCGCGGACCACATTTCAATGTCCGCTGCATCCGCAATTTCGTCTGCCGCCCTTGCCACTGCGTTAACCTGTCCTTCCATGCCAATGGCAAGCCCCTGCCCGATAAACTTGCCGATTGCGACCATGACGCGAGATGGTGACTTGATCTGCAAGGCGTCTTTAATGCCTTCTGCCAGCGATTCTGCGAGGGAGTTCGCTGCATTAACCACCTGTTTCGTGCCGGCAGTAACGCCTTGCACAACCCCATTAACGACTTGCAGCCCATATTCTTTCGCCTGGTTGATCGCCCAGCGTTGCTGACCGGCGTCTCCCGTCTGAATCAAGCTATTCAGGTATGCTGACTCATTCGCCACATTCACTTTCCCGACCATTGCCAGCATCTCATTTACCGCCGATTGAATGCTCTGTTTGGTGCTGTTCAGCCCTTCCAGCAGCTTCTCGCCAAACGACTGCCCGGCATTCTGCCATTCCGGATTGTAGGTTTTCAACAGATCGACAAGTTCTTTGTTGTTTTTATCGACCGCCAACCGCCGCGCTTCCGCTTGCAAAGCTTCTTCACTGTTGAGTTCCGCAAAATGGGTCTTGGTGGCATCCATCTGCTCCTTGAGGGATGTCTCCACTGCCGTAGCCTTATCCTGTTCGTGCTGCTTCTTGGCCGCCAATTCTTCTTGTAAGGCTTCTTTTTTCTCGGCAGCTTGCTCGCGTATGCGATCCATTTCAGAACGTAAAGCATCGATCTGCTGTGTACGTTGCTCAAGCAGCATCTTGCGCTGGCGCTCGGTAATCATGTCGTTGAGCTCAGTGGTTATCTTGGCGATTTCATCTGCGGATGTTGCGGCAGCCAGTGCCTTTTGCTTCTCGGCAAGCTTCTTCTGATAAGCTTGTTCCTCAAGTTCCTTCTCTTCTGCCTTTGTTTGACCGTTAATGCCGTCGATCTGGTCCTGGAGCAGCTTGAGGGCTTGCTGAGTCTCAAAATCTAGCGTCTTAATCTTTGCTTTGTATTCCTTGTCATAGCCATCGATAATAGCCGCAGAGGCTTCCTTGTGCTTCTCCACTTGTTTCTGGAGCGATGCAGTAATGGCAGCTTCTTCTTCCGCGTAACGGCGCTTGAGGGCTGCGGTGATGGCTGATCCAATCTTGTCAATGTTGCGGACCATATCGTTATAGAGTTGGTCGGCATCCTTTTGCATGGTTTTTGCAACACTTGATTGGACGCTGTTGATTTCCAAGTCTACCTTGCGAATATGCTCTGCTGTTTTGGCATAAGTTTCCTTTACCTTTTCGAGTGCTGCAACATACTCGGAAGTATCAATGTTACCCATTTCGAACTGGTACTGTGTATCTTTCAGTGCCTCAGTAAAGGCTTTATTGGTCGCAGTAGCAGCTTTTTTAGCAGCCGCTTCCGCTTTTTTGGACTTTTTCTCTATGCCGACCGCCAGGCCTTCGGAAATATTCTCGCCATATCCCGTCGTCAGCTTGGAAGGTGATGCGATCCCGAAAAAGTTCTTGATGCCGTCCCCTATACTCTTGGCTACATCTTTGGCTTTGTTTACAACGGCATCTTTCATTGCGCCGATACCGTTGATCAAGCCCTGAATGATATTCTTGCCAATTGTTTTCATGGTTTCTAGCACGTTTCCGAATAAATTCTTGATGCCGTCCCAAACGGATCGGGCGACACCTTCTATTGCATCCCACGCACCTTCCCAATCTCCTTTAAGGATAGAAAGGAACAGTTTTATGATATTGGATATGACGCCGATCGCAGTGTCGATTACGATCTTTATAGTGTCCCAGACGAATTCAATTATCGCCTTGACATTGTTAAATGTCGTCTTAAACCACACCGTGATTGTGCCGCCCCAGGTATCCCAAAACTCTTTGATAAGGCCAAAGACGAACTTAACCGCACGGAACACACCATCAAAAACGTTCGACCAGACAATTTTCAAGATTTCAAACGTGTCCTTGAACGCCTGTACAATGGTGCCGCCCCACTTATCCCAAAATGCTTTGATTTCGTTGAATAAAAACTTAATAAAATCCCAAATTCCTTTAAAGATGTTCGACCATAGTGTTTTGATGAAATTAAGATAGATGTTAAAAGCGGCGGTAATGTCATCCCCCCACTTGTTCCAAAACTCCTTAATCGCACCAAAAACCATTTGAATATACGATCGGATTATTTCAATGGCAGCAGAAAAAACGCTGGAAACAAGTTCCCACGCGCTGCGGAAGAAGGCAGTTATTTCACCGCCCCACCGATCCCAAAATGCCTTTATCCAGTCGAACACCGTTTGTACAGCCAGCTTAATTGCATCAAAGGCAACTACAGCGGCATTTTTAATCCAAGCCCACGCCGCATCAAGTTTGTCCCGCACTTCATCGTTAGTTTTATATAAATAGACTAGACCAGCGGTTAAGCCAGCAATAGCCGCAACCACAATACCGACAGGACTGACAATGGCAGCCAATACGGGCATTAGGGCTGAAATCGATGTTATGATCGGTCCAATGACCAAGAGGAGCGGACCAAGGGCGGCAGCCAATGCAGCGACGGTTATAATCGTTGTTTGCATGGATGGGTAGAGTTCTGTGAACCACCTTGCCGCTTGCTCAAGCATATCGATAAAAGGCTGGGCAGCTTCAAGGGCAGACAAAAAAGCCGGCATTAAGGCGTCGCCTAATGTTATGGCGATGTCCTGTAGCCGGTTCTTGAATATCTGGATGCGGCTTTCAAACGTCTCGTAACGTTGTGCCGCCTCATTGGTTAGAGCTGAATTTTCTTCCCACGCCCTGCTGCCAAGTTCCAGGGCATTTCTCATTGTATCGCCAGCGCCGGCAGACCTGAGCAAAGCGTCGCGCAAGCGGATTTCAGATAGTCCCAAGTCCGACAAAGTTTCAAATACATTACCGCCAGCAGCATCAATCTTGCCAAGCCCCTCGATAAAAGTCACTATGGCTGTTGCAGCATCGTCGCGGAATGCCTCCTGAAATTCTGCCGAGCTCATGCCAGCCGCTTTGGCGAAGCCCTCAAGCCCTTTGCCGCCCACCGCCACTTCATTGGCGATTTTAATCATCAGGTTACTAAATGCCGAGCCGCCTGCCTCTGCGTTAATACCGACCGCCGCCAAGGCTCCCGAGAAGCCTAATATCTGCGCCTCAGTCATGCCGACAACATTACCAGCACCTGCAATCCGCAAGCCCATCTCGACAATCTCAGACTCCGTGGCGGCGAGGTTGTTGCCTAATCCGACGATGGTTGCCCCAAGGCGATCAAAGTCCTGTTGGTTCATATTTGTGATGGTAGCCAGGCGGGCAAGAGCCATTGCGGCATCTTCGCTGCTCATATTTGTTGCTACACCCATATTCACCATGGTCTTTGTAAAACCAAGTATTGCGTCATTTTGGATACCGAGTTGCCCGGCAGCTTCCGCGACTTTAGCAATCTCTGTGGCTGCTTGGGGCATGTTCTTTGCCATATCCCTTATGCCCGCCCTAAAACCCTCCATCTCCGCTTCGGTGGCATCCACCGTCTTTCGGACACCCGCAAACGCCGATTCGAAATCAGATGCTGCCTTGATACTTACACCACCCAAAGCAACCAACGGTCCAGTGACGAGGAGGGATAAGTCAGCACCAAGGGATGTTATGGATTTGCCAAGGTCATTTACGTTTGCTGCAAACTTTTGGACTGCGGTTTGCGAATCGTTAAGGCTACCACTCAGACCGCTCATGTTGCCCAAAATGCCGACCGTTAGATTACCAAGTAAACTCATGCCCCTCCCCCTTCCGGTCGCTTGATACGGTCGCCGTATGCCTTCTTAAAGGCTTCTCGATCCGGCTTGTCATCGGTCACTTTTGCTTTCTTTGGCTTATCCTTGGCACCAAAAAGACCAACCGCAATGCGATTGGTCAGGATGTTTGCCTTATTCTCCTCATGCTCCATTCCGTACTCGTAATACATAAAAATCTGCTGCATTGTCATGCGTTGTAGCATATAGTCTGGCGTTGCCCAAGCGAACATGCTACCCACCCGCGCAAAGATGCGCCCCAACTCTATTGGCTGGGGCTTTCCTCGTTTTTTCCTTCTTTCGCTGCCACCTTCTCGGCTTTTTCCCGAATTGGTGCCATTACGAATTCAAGCATGGCTTGCAATTGCTCAAAACTAGTATTGTCAATCAGCCATTGTGGCGTAATTTTAGGGAATGACGGCTTGCAAATTTTGCAAACCAAATCAAGAACAACGTTAAAGGAGTCCTCCCCCTTGAGTTTGTCTTTCTTTTTTTCAATCTCAAGGATTACGCCGGAGGGGATGATCGAAACATCAATTTCATTGCCCTTCAATTTGACAATGCGGGGCTCAGGTATGAGCGCATCAAGATCAAGAATGTTAGACATTTATTAAGCCCCCTGCTCGTCGTAGATTTCGAATAGCTGCTCGCCAACCGGGCGGCTTGCATCCGGGCTGCCTGTCATACGGATAGGTGTCATTGCAGGATCCTCGGCGTCCGCCTCCGGGAAGGTAATGTTCAGCCCGCTTTCTGGGGAAGCATTATATACAGTGATGCGGAACTCCTTGCCGGCATCATTATAGTTGGTAATGCGAGCTACGCGTGGTTGGAACGTACCCAAGCCGCCAGACAACAGCCGCTTAGCGGATACCGGCGTATACGTGTAACCCACATTTACTGTCGCGCCATCAGTAATAGCACCGCCAGGGACGCGCGAAATGACTGTATAGCCCGCCGAATCAACGCCCAAGATATAATCTGTGCCAAGAGCATGAGTGACAGCGCCAGCAGCGTTTTTGACTGTCACAGCCGTCACAATCGATCCATTGCCGTTTTTGTTTGCCAAGCGCTTGAGTGTTTGCCCTGTGAGCCTAATCTGCTCCGCCGCAACTGTCTGAGCTGTGCCTGCAATCGTATTGAAATTATCGATACCGCCGCGAATCGTAGCAAGAGTTTGGAGGTTAATTTCCATCAATTCGCCTTCAATGCTGGCCATGTGGTTGTTCATACCAACCTTAATAATGCCGGCATTGTCTGATGTAACGCGGACCTCATCCCATGATTCTTCAAAGACAATCCCTCGCATTGCTCCGAGGTCAACCAAGCTGCCAATATCCGGACCAACCTCAAATTTCGCTGATCCAAACCGAATGCTGTTGCTATCTTGTACCGTAGTCATGTTACGTGCCATTATCATTCACTCTCCCTGTATATCATCTTGAAATCTGTCGCTATGTGATGCAGTTTGGTGTCAGGTTCATATAACTCGCGTGAGCCTTCCCAAACCCCTTGGATAACCCTTGTGTCGCCCATTTGCCCTTTATACCTTTGCAGGATGTTCCTCAGCTCAACAGCGATGTTTTTTGCATCAAGGTATTTACCTGCAAACACCGAAAATTGGAAGCGAGGATAAGCAACTGGCAAGTCATGCCACGCAACGCTAGACACCTCGTAATAGCAAACATATGGTGCTTTGACGCCCTCCGGGGCAACACTCGGGTAAAGCTTGCTGCCGATTAGATCCACTAAGGATTGATGCGATAGCAAAAAGGCGCGAAGCTCGTTGGAAAACACTGCCTCACCCCCTGTTTTTATTGATGACTTTTGCTAATCCCTCTTGCAGCAATCGCCTAATACGCGGTCGGCACTTGTCATATGCTGGGCGCATGAACGGGCGTGGTGGCTGCCGTGACGTCCCGAGCTCGTAAAACGTCACGTAAAAAGCACTGGTGGCGGTAGATTCTCCATCCCTCGCCCCGACCACAACATTAGCGTAAAAGTTACCTTTCTTGCTTGTGCCGATTTCAATTCGCAAGGAAAACCTTGTCCGCTCTGTTGCGCCGATTGGGGCGCGAGCATCAGCCTCACGAAAAACAAGCTCCGCCGCCTCGGAGATGAGGTCATGCAGAGCCTTCTCGGTTTCCTTGTCCGCTTGTTGCATCGCTCTTACAACTTGTTCAGCACCTTCAACTTTTAGGCGCATTCGTGCAAACTTTTTTTTGCTCGCCATCACTGCCGCTCCTTGCTCATGAGTTGCAGTTCTTTATTTCCAAACGTTGGGTTGATCGTGTACATAATTTCAAACTCTCGACCTTTATGCCTGGCTATCATAGTTCGATCTATGCCATCCCTGTACCTTATGCGAATCCTTGTGGTAACTTCGGGGTTTACGGATTGCGCCGCAAATCGGTCATTGCCTCTAAGCGGCTCAATCGCAGCCCAAAACGTGCCAACCGATATCCAACCTTCAATCACTTGACCGCTATCATCCTGGTCCTCTGGCGAAGGCAGGCGTAGGATAGTAATACGCTTATCAAGCCGATTAACAAGGGTTGTCAATATAATCACCCCTCTGTTGCCAATGCCAACTGTGTAATGAAGTTGTTAATGATTGGAGGAATGTTTATTTCTTTTTCGGCAGTATCCCTATGTTCGTAGGATATGGCGACAAGCATTTTCACAACAACATCATATAGCCCACCGTTACTGACACTTACACCCGCTTGGGATAAATACTGAACGGCGGCAGCTTTAAAACCCTCGATTAGCGCGTCTTCATCATCTCCATCAACCCGTAAATAAGCTTTTAAATCTTGAAGTGTCATACTGCCACTCTCCTAAGGAGAGGCGGGAATGTCCCGCCGATTGAATTACCCCTTTTTGACTCGGATAAAGCCTTTGTACATCGCAACATTACCACCAGCCCAAACCGATCCACGATAGGCAACATGGCCGGTGCGAAACTTGAAATCACGGGATTCTTCGACCGTCAATGCCGAGAAAATAGGCATCTCATAGCCCATCATCATGCCGTATGCCATGCAGTACGTATCGTCAGGGGTTGTGGCTGCTGATAGAGGCGGGCAAGCGCTGTTGATGATGAAAGGAACTTCAAAGGATTCATCAGAACTAATGGTTCCAGTGTTTCCTTGGGTTTTGATCTTGTACAGTTTACGCCCATTCGCATCGCGCACCGCAGCAAACGCAGCCAGGTCCTTCTTGTTCAGAACCAGATACCCGATGCCTTCTACTTCTTCGTCGCCGCCGTAATTGATCACAATGTTGTCAAGCGTGTCCGCATCAATAGCAGTGATTTCCAAGTCAGTAGCCACCGGAATAACGTTAGCTGGCGCATTAAAAATGCCCGTGATCGCATTCGCTCCACCGGCACCGACAAGGATTTGTTTTGAAATTTTCTTGCGAAGCGCCTTTACAATGCTGGCGCGGACACGGGACTGGTAATCAACATTAGGCAGTTTCATTGCCTCATCAGTCATCTCGGTATAGGCAGTGATTTTCGCCTTTCCGATAGACACATAGCCAAATACCGGATCAGTTTCGGTATAGTTGCCGTCTTCAGTGGTGTAGTCCCCTTCGCCCACACTGATTTCGAATCCGGCTTCATAAGCTTCGCCTCCAATCAATGGCACTGCATTGACCGTATCAATGACGCGGGACACTTCGTTAAACGTTGGGTTAAGCGTCCGCTTGTACTTCGTTTCATTGATCAATGTACCGCCGCCAATCGTTACTGCTCGCAACTCCGGCACTTCGTCAAGCGCAAATTCGACCGGCTTTTTCGCTTTCAGGTCAGCGCCGCGCTGCTCCCATTTCGTCTCATCTTGCTTGTCGCGTTTTTCCTCATCGGATTTCTGCCCGCTGCCCAAGCCGTAAGAGGCAAGAATCTTTTGGCGACCTACCGGCGATCCTCCGCGCTGTTCAGGGCTTTCCTCGGCAGTTCCACGTTCCTCTGCTTCGTCATCTTCATCGTCGTCATCAGATGCCGCAATGATGCTTCGAAGTTCAGTAATTTCTCCATTAAGAGTCTCCAACTCTGCATTAATGGAGCGTAGTTCTTTCACATCTTCCGAAGCATTGGCAGTAGTTCCGAGTTCTTTTTTGCGAGCCTCTTTCTTTGCAATCAGTTCGAGAAGTTTCTTTTTGTTCATATTTAGCACCTTAACCTTTCATCAATATTTGGGATTTGTATTTGAGTAATTCCAACTCGTTTTCCGAGTTATCCAACTGGGACCGTGCATTTTCCAATGCCTTTCGAGCGTTATCCAACGCTGCCTGGTCACGAGCATTTATGTCAGTTCCCGAATAAGCCGGGAAATTGACTGCGGACACTTCCATAACACGTTTAATTGATTTAATGCGGCGGGTAGGCATGTCTGAATCAAGGTCAGACCATTCCTCTTTATCGATATAAAAAATAAAAGACATCCCATCGATGTCCCCCCGCTTTACTGCACTATATAAGGATTTCGATTCCGAGTTGTTTTCGATATCTAGGCTTGCCCTGACATACAAGCCGGTATCATCCGTTTTTAACTGCATGGTTGAATTCCCGTTGTTTCGGCGGCTCCTTGCCAGTGGGATTTTCCTTAGATCGTGATTGGTGGAAAACAACACATCATCGAAATTACAGCCGTCAAATGCTCCTCGTTCAATAATTTCGTAGTACCATCTTCCGATAGTAGTCTTCTGGTCGTATACTGCCGGATGACCTTCAATAAAACTCCCTTCGTCATCCGCCCTGATGTCCAAAAGGCTAAACGAGCGTTTGATAGGTTCATCCTTATCAGGCAATTTAACCGTCATTATCTTTACCTCCATTCGTCTTCCTGCCCATTTGGTATGCATTGACCAGGTCAACATCAATATAGTTTAGGGACATGGTCCGCCTTGATCCGCTGCCATCTTCCAATGGGGGGTATCCCAAAACGGCAAGTTTTTGGTCATCCGTAAGCAATCCTTGCTCGCCTGCCGTTTTAATCAAGTTCAATTTGGCTGTGGTCGATAGGTACATCATGTTACGATGGTAGAACACAACCTCATTTCCTACATCCAGTTCTCGGGGCGAAAAAAGACACTTAGAAAACGCTTGTCCAAGGGAGATGACTAGCGGTTCAAGTGTCTTTTCATAAAAGGCTTGATATTGTTCATCGGTGTAATCACCAGACAGGATCGGCAATGACACCCCAAACCAACGCTGAATTTTACTGTCCAAAAAAGCCATTGTATCTTTATCAATCATTTTAGGGTCCAACTTAACCGGTATATACTCACCCTTCAAATCAAGCGGCATTATGCCAGATTTCCCCGATTCCAACAACTTTTCGAATCGATCTCTTTCAGCTCGCTGGGCTTTATCGTCCAGCATTGTCGCTATCTTCATTATCCCGCGAACCGACATACTTGTTTTAATCCCTTTATCGATCCCTTGAATAACGGTGTCATTGATTTGAAGGATTTTTAGCAGAGCCTCATTGTCTGGCTGCCCATTAACGCCGCCACCCATAATTTCATTAACCGAGAACTTTTTGCGAAGGTGGATGACTTCAGAATATCGGACTGTAAAACTATCGCCAGTCGCAAAGTAAAATTTGACAAATAAAGCTTCCGTTTCATCTTGCAAGAAATCGACCTGGACTGGATTCAGCGGGTAAAAACCTCGATATACTTTACTTTCCTTCCCGCGCCCGTCTTGTACCACATCATACACAGGATAAATGAAGGAGTTGTAGTTCATGAACAGCGTCCATATGACCTTTTCTAAAAAATCGCGCGTTGTCATCAACTCATTTGGCGCGAATTTGAAAAGTCGGTTTATACTACTTTGAGGGGTAACCTGGCCGCCTTCCTTATCCGTCCGGATATGTTTTGGCAGCAATTTGCTTATTTCAGTCGCAATTACATCAATAGCCGTCTGGACAACGTCTGATGCATAAATGTTATCCCCAAACTGCCCAAATGAAGGTACGTAACCATTTAAAAATTTTGCATAGGCGTAATCCTTTACTTTCCTGCCCCAACCCTTGAATGTCTGCCATAGTGCCAATTTATCACCCCGCTCTCTCTGCCAATTGCAAGAACTCGGTACGATTATCAATGTAAATCCGATAAGCGATAATCATCGTTACAGCGCCATCGATTTTCTTTTCTTCCTTACCTTTGACTTTTACCGGCATTTGTTCCTGCTTGTTGTTAACTGCAAGTGCCGTGTTTTCCAAGCAAAACCGGTCTATTGGATGATCATTATAAACTATCAAGTCCGATTGCAAATCTGCTTCCACCAATTTCATAGGCTCGCTCAATGCTCCCCACGTCTGGTCAACCTTTTGCATATCGAACCCAACATCCTCCATTTCCTTAATCCAATACACTGCGGACCACTTGTCATATCCAATCTTGTAAAAGCGAATTCCGTATTCCTTGTACAGCATGACATACCAAGCCGTTACCAGTCGGAAGTCATTTTCATTGCCTGGCGAGATGGTCAAATGCCCAGCCTCTTTCCATTCCTCATAGCGCTTCTTCTCGTCCCCTGTCAATTTGTCCAATTTCGATTGAGGAATGAAGTATTGCTGAATCATGAACTTCTTGCCGTCGCGCATAAACAAAGCTCGCGCTGAAGCAAGGTCGCCGGAACGGGAAAGGTCAACCGCGCCAAGTGCGAATGAATCACGGAACTCTTTAATATCGAACTTTTCTTTGTTCGCAATGTCTTCCGGTGTAAGCCAGGCGGCGGCATTATTTTGTTTGATATTAAAATCCTTTGCCAGCACAAACACCCGCGTGGCCTTGTTGGTCTTAGCCTCTTCGACCATTTGGCGCATAAAGCTCCACTTTTTAATGACGCCAAGCCCAGGATTACTTTTATACCAGCTTTTTTCGTCCTGCCATATTTCCTGTTCGCTATCTTGGGTGTATAGCCAGATTAGCCAGCGCGGACGGTCAAGTTCACGATTCAGCACTTGCCGTGCTTCAATTAGCCTACCGTCAAGGTATCCGTCGTTAGTAAAGCCTTCGGTTGTCAGTTCATCATAAATAGGCTCGTCCTGAGTGGATAGAGCCTGACGAACCGGCATTGTTGATTGGTTGTCCAACATCTCATGGACTTCATCGACTGATCCGACGCCGATATTCCGACCTTCCTTCGCCCCGGTCTTGGCAGATATTTTCCGAATCTGCCCCTTGTTTCGGTAGCTATACTTCCCCTTCTTGCTTTTGTTTTTTGGGTTGCCGAAGAAGATTCCTTTCATGTTCTTCCGCGTGACCTTTTCAAGTGCCGGGCTTTCCTCTCGCATGGCGTTGATGGCGTCAAACATCAAGGATGCCTGCTCGTAATCATTGCTAGAGCAAAGGATATTAAGCCCTTCCAGCCCGCAGAACCATTCTGCAAGGTCCTTGGCGGCAATCAGCGGCGTTTTACCGTTCTTCCGACCAATCAAAAGCAGTGACTCTTGATAAAGCCTTACCCAGCACCCAATCTCTTCATCGAAAATTTTAAAGCTGTAGAAAGCCACGATATAAGCTTTCTGGAACAATACCAATAAAAAAGGCTTCCCAGCAAATGGCGCTTGGAAATGCCTGCACTTTGTTTCAATGAATTTTATTCGCTTATTGGCATCGTCCGTTTCAAACCGAATATCTGGATTTCTAAGATGCTCTTCCAGAATGTCAAACATCATCAGCAGTTCTTGCCCAGCAATGATTTCACCAGATCGGCACTTTGCCATGTACTCATGAAGATAAGAAGAATATGGCGCACTCATTCGAACTCATCCAGCCCATCATCTTCTTCAACGATGTTTTTATTCAATACGCCGTTGAGTGTTTTTATAACAGTCGCGTATGTGTTCGCATTTTTCAAGTATTGTTTGGATGCTTCAACAGGCTTCTGCAACGTCTTATTCGTCGGATGGATAAGCACCATACCCGATTCAGTCAAAACCGCTTTTAATATAATGTTTTGGGATCGCAAAAAAGCTGCATCTTCTACAAGCCCTTCGACAAGCTTGGCTTTGGCAGGGTCAACATCTTTGAATATCTCCTGTAGTTTAGCCAGTTCTTGTTCATATACGCCCATTGTGGGTGGTCCAGTCGCCTTTTCTTCAAGATTCCCCATAGCGGCGCACCTCCATGGATTTTCATAATTTTTGGTGTGTAGAAAAATTGGG
>Ga0182745_1000402_pt1 | contig 49594 bp, 60 predicted proteins | sample eDN3rd30CKraftBY_FD_128523 | JGI IMG/M metagenome (GOLD analysis project Ga0182745, IMG submission 128523) | Enriched backyard soil microbial communities from Emeryville, California, USA - eDNA 3rd pass 30_C Kraft BY (version 2) (version 2) | ecosystem: Environmental > Terrestrial > Soil >... | reverse complement strand
GAAACCATGAAGGGCGACAGCTCGGTCTACGGTTCGATCAACGAAGGCCTGACCCTGACCAAGAACTCGATCGAGACCGCGCGCCTGGGCGCCGAGACGATCCAGGATCAGGCGAAGCAGTTCCTCGACAAGGTCGCCTTCGCCCAGGGCGCGAAGGGCGGTCTCTCGGAAATCGAGAACGACCTGAACGAGCTGGTCAAGCAGATGGAAACCACGCTGTCGCAGTCGACCTTCAACGGCGATGACATGGTTGCCGCCGGCGCAACCGCCGGCGCGACGGGAACCATGGCCGGCGCAACCGGTGTTCTGACCAGGACCGCGGACTCGACCGGCGCCGCAGCCGCGGCAACCCGTGAGGTCGTTACCGGCGTCACCCGCGCCGGCGGCACCTTTGCCACCACGAAAATCGATGTCGATACTGTCGATCTCAAGAAACTGGTCAACGACTTCAAGGTCATCGCCAACAACTTTGCGACCAATGCCGGCAACGTCACCACGGGCGAGGCCTTCCTGTCCGGTGCGCTGGCCTCGACCGAACTGGTCCACAAGGACACTGTCGATGCCGCAACCCAGCTCGGCCAGTCGGCGAAATCGATCGAGAACCAGCAGGAGTTCCTGAAGAACCTGGTCAACAACATCGATGGCGGCGTCGGCGCCATGATCGATGCCGACATGGAATCGGAAGCGGCACGCCTCCAGGCGCTGCAGACCCAGCAACAGCTGGCGACCCAGGCGCTGTCAATCGCCAACCAGGGCCCATCCAATATCATGGCCCTCTTCCGCTAAGACGAAAGGGCCGCCCGATGGGCGGCCCGCTCGTATCGGCCGTGAATGATCCCGGCCATGACATACACCCTGCAGAAGCAAGGAAAACGAGATGAGCCTCGGCGCATACAAGAAGACCATCAAGGACACTGAGACCCCGCGTCAGATCGAACGCAGGATCCTCGCCACGATCACGGCCGATCTTTCCGTGCACATGGATCATTTCGACAAGACCGACAGCAAGCTCGAAAAGCTCGCGATCCTATCAGGTTCTCTGCGTAAAGCGCTGAGCGACAATATAAAGCTCTGGAGCGCCCTGAAGATGGACCTGCTCCACCCCGAGAACAAGTTCGGTCCGGAACTCAGGTCACAGCTGATCTCCCTGGCGCTCTATGTCGAGCGTCAGACCGGAGACATCCTGCGCGGCGAAGGCAAGGTCCGTGAACTGGTCGACCTGAACAGATCCATGATCGACGGGCTTTCGGGAAAGGCGCCGGACCTGCCGGCAAAGGCGGGATGAAATGGGTCTGAAGCTCAAACTCCGCCCTGATGAGAGGTTGATCGTCAATGGATGCATCATGCGGAACGGCAAGCGCCGGGCCGAACTGATCATCGAGAATTATACGGATGTCCTCAGGGGAACCGAAATGCTCGATGAGGCCACGGCGAATACTCCCGTCCGCCGTCTGTGCTACAATATCCAGATCGCCCTGGTCAGCAGCAGCCATCGGAAAACCCTCATTCCCGAGATCCTCGCACAGCTGGACAGGATCGAGGAGATCATGCGCAGAACGCATGGAGAAGTCCTGAAGACGGTGCGTAACCGCATCATCGCCCAGGATTTCTACACGGCATACCGAAAGCTCCTGCCCGTCATCGAGCAGGAGAAGATCCTTCTCGATATCGCGGCATCAAGACAGGAAAGGAAGTCGCCATGATCACGACTTACGGAATGTCGACCAGCATGGCTCTCAAGCTGATCGACCGCGAACGCGACACTTTCGAAAAGGGGATCCGGGAAGATCCCACGGCGAAACGCGAGATCGCGGCATTCCGTGAGCGGATCGGTTCGATCCAGACCGTCGATGACCTGACCAAGGATTTCGAAGTCTACAGCTTCGTGATGAAATCCTTCGGCATGGAAGAGCAGATGTATGCAAAGGCCATGGTCAAGAAGATCGTGACCTCCGATGGCGATGACAAGAAGTCCCTGGTCAACAAGCTGACCAACAACGATTACAAGGATCTGCACAAGACCCTGGGCTTCAACACCGATGGAACGGCCGGAACGAATTTCTCTGACCCCAAGTGGATCGAGGAAATGGTCGAACGGTTTGTGGATCAGCGCCTGATCGACACCCAGTCGGAGGTCAGCCCCAGCGTCGGTATCGCACTCGATTTCAAGAAGAATGTCGCCGGCTTCAACAACTGGTATCAGGTGATCGCGGACAAGGGTGCCGCCAGCTTCATGCGAACCGCGCTCGGCCTGCCTGATATGCTCGCCGGTGCCGACGTGGATGCCCAGAAGCGCGCCTTCGAGAAGAAGATGGACATCGCCGATCTGAAAGATCTCGAGAAAGTCGAGAAACTGGTCTCGAAATACGCGGCGATCTCCAGCGCGAATGAGGCCGCAGCGCAACCGGTGTCCCTGCTGACGCTGTTCAACTCGGCGAATGCCAGCGGCACATGGGCTCCGATCACCATCGATGTGACGGCCTTGTCGAATTTTCGGGCCTCGTCCTATCGTTGGAATCAGCATATCTGATACAAAAGGGCCCCGATCCTCAGATCGGGGCCCTGTCACATGCGCCGTTGCCACCTTGCTCAACGCGGCTGGGCATAGACCGCGGCGAAGAAGGTCGAGCGTCCATCGGCAGAGACCGCATAGCCGACACCGAAGTCCTTCACGCCAGGAATGACGATATTGTCGAGATGGAGCGGCGAAGCCGTCCATTCTCGCATGGTGCGATCGAAGCTGAATGCACCGGCCGCGATGTTTTCGGCTGCCAGTTGTGGCTTGTATCCCTCTTCCTTCAGGCGAGCGGAAGGTCCCTTCGTCGTCTTGCCGACATGGGTCATGACACCCCGGCTCGCCATATCGCAGGCATGTTTTTCGGCCGCCTGTTGGGCTTTGGCATTGGCGACCATCGGCGCAAGGCCTTTCGATTTTCTCGCGGCATTGGTTGCGGCCAGCGCGCGGCTCAATTCAGCTTCCGAGGTCGTCCGGCAGTGAGCCTTTCCGGGCCAGGCAACCTGGATGTCCTGTTTTCCATCGGTCCTGACCACACCGCCCGGAAGCCCAGGCTTGCCGACAGGGGTCTGGTGAACGGGTTCTGTTGATTTCGGCGGGGTCGTGCAGGCAGCAAGTCCTGCAACCAGGGCAATGGCTGCAATATGGCAGAAACGCATGTGAATTTCCTTCTGAATCGGCGCATCCTTCCTTGCTGGAAATAGCTTCATCAAAAGGTTCATCAATATTTTTCACATGCATTATTGTGGATAAGCTGGACCCCGGAAACTCAGCGATACCGCATCAAGAACAAGGCTTGAGCATGGAACCGAAAGGCTCCCCGAAGGGAGCCTTGGGAGTGAAGCGGGCGCGCCTTACCGTGGTGTGCCGACCTTCAGGGGGTGCGCTTGAAACAGCGACACTGATTGCTCAGTGAAGCCCCGCCATCTGCTGCTGCAAGGATAGATGGCCATGCACCGTGAAAAATGAAGGGAGAGCCGGCTCTGTGCTGCCGGCTCTCCAGAACTTCTGGACTTGTCGTAGATGCCGGCACAAGGACCTGGCTTCCACAGTATTTTTCGCATATCAGCGCGGCTGTCCGTAGACGGCTGCATAGAAGATGGTGCGGCCATCGGCTCCGACGGCATAGCCGACCCCGAAATCACGCACCCGGGGGATGACGATATTCGCAAGGTGACCAGGAGATGCCGACCATTCCTGAACCGTGCGCTCCAGGGTGAAGCGGCCAGCCGCGATATTCTCCGCGACCAGGCGGGGACGATAGCCTTCCGCCTTCATCCGCGCCGAAGGTCCGGCCGCCTTGGTTCCCGCATGTGTCATCACACCGCGCATCGCCATCTCACAGGCATGCTTCTCGGCCGCGCGTTGGGCGCGGGCATTGAGCCGCATGGGCTGGAGGCCCTTCGCGGCGCGGGCGGCATTGGTGACGGCGAGGGCATGTGCCGCTTCTGCGGGCGTGGCCGAACGGCAGGTCGCATTGCCGGCAGCGGCGACCTGGATATCGGATTTACCGTCCGTCCGGACGACATTCGCCACAGCGGTTCCGGTCAGGGTGGCGAGAACGGCGATAGACAGAAGAACTTTTCGCATGGGATACTCCGTGGTTTCTGGAACGGCCTGTTGAGCTGTTGAACGTAGAATAGATCGGATAAAATTTATCGTCAATTACTTTTTCGCATATTGACAAAAAGTCCTGCCGTCATGCCGCCCCATTGGAATAGACCCGCCGTCATTATGACGGCGGGTCGAAGATGTCCTGGATGGAGAGATCGCTCCGACAGGGGCGGGCAGAGTCCTCAGTCGATCATCGGCTCGTCCTCGGAGGGCAACTGGATCGCGTCCTGCCGCGCGAGGTCGTTGGCGATGTCGATGATACGTGCCTGGGCGTCGCGGGCATCCCTTGCCCGCACGGATCCCAGGGAGGCCATCTGTTCGCTCAGGATGTCGTTTGCCCTGACCGTCAGGGCGCCGGTGAAGGCATCCTTCACGATCTTCTTTTCTGCCGAAAGGCCGCGTAGGGCCAGCGCCAGCAATGTGCCTTCCGGCTGAACCGCGCGAAGCAGTCTTTGCATGCTCGTATTGCTGAGTTTCGCCAGGTCGTCGAAGACGAACATCTTCTTCTTGATCGCGGCGAACGTCTCGGGCACGCGCTCCTCCAGCGTCGAAGACAATTCTTCGAAAACTGCACCGTCCATCTTGTTGAACATGTCCGCGATACGCTGCTGGGGATCAGGCCCGGACTTCCGGGTCGCCGAAGGCAGGATCTCGGCGCTGATGACCTCTTCGATCGCATCGGTGGCGACGCGCGAAAGTGTATCTATCCTGAACATGCGCACGGTGATATCGGCCATCCGTTCCTGGCCGAACAGCGGCAGGACCCTGGCCGCGACATCCGGCCTGGCCTTCGTCATGATGGCCGCGACGGTCTGGTCATGTTCCCGTTTGAGGTGATCGGCAATGAACTGCTCGTTGAGAGAGGAAAAGCTCTCCCATTTGGTGCGTCCGTTATTGGGGCCGCGGATGTCCTCGATGATTTCGGCAACCCTGCCTTCCGGCATGAAACCCGACAGGAGACGCTTCACATTGTCCACGGATCCGACAACGCCGTCGCCACCGGCGACCGCGAGGGAGAATTCCCTGATGACGGTTTCCACGGTTTCGGCGGGAATGGTGCCAAGCGTGGACATGGCTTGCGACAGCATCCTGACATCGTTCTCTTCCAGGCCTTCCATCAGGTCGGCGGCCCTCTTGTCGGGAAGGCAAAGCAGGATGATGGCGGCCTTCTCGATACCCCTGAGTTGCAGGTGATTGGTGAGGGCGGTCGGTGTGATATCGATTTTCTCAAGTTCTGCGGTCATCAGACACCCACATAGGACTGCATCAGGGAACCGGCCAGCATATACCAGCCGTCGATCAGGACGAAAAAGATGATCTTGAAGGGCAGGGAGATCATGACGGGAGACAGCATCATCATGCCCGCCCCCATCAGGATCGAAGCCACGATCAGGTCGATGGCAATGAACGGAAGATAGATGAGGAAGCCGATGGTGAAGGCGCGCCGCAGTTCCGAAATGATGAATGCCGGAACCAGGGTGGACCACGGGACTTCGCTCAGATCCGATGGCAGGATGGCATCTGCCTGATCCGCGGCGGAGCGCAGATCGTCATCGCCTTCGCCACCGGCAGCCTGATCGGCCCTGGCCCCATCCTGGTCTTTTCCTCGCTGCGCCATCTTCTGGAAAAGAGCCAGGTCGGCCTCCCTGGTATTGGCGACCATGAAGCGATGGAAAGGCTCGGCAATCAGAGGGACGGCCTGTTCCTCGGTGATGGATCCCTCCACCAATGGGGACAAGCCGTTCTCCCAGGCATCCTGGAAAACCGGGTTCATGACGAAGAATGTCATGAACAGGGCAAGGGATGTGATGACCATGTTGGGCGGTGACTGCCCCGTTCCCAGGGCGGACCGCAGCATCGAGAAGACGATGACGAACCTGGTGAAAGAGGTCATGACGATCAGCAGTCCCGGCGCGACCGAGAGCAGCGTGATCAGTCCGAAAAGCTGAATGATACGGCCGGACATCTGACCGCTTTCTGCGGTCCCGCCATTCGCCATGGTCGACAGATCGGAAACGATCGGCGCCATGCCCGAAATGACGTCCTGCGACATTGCCGGCGTTGCCAGGAGCAGCGCCGGAATGACGGCCAGGGCCATCGATTTCTGGTTCATGATCAGCCGTTCGGAGATTTGTATTGCTTGACGATCTCGATCAGTTTGACCCCGATCCGGTCTTCTCCGAGCTTGACCAGCTCTGCACGGGCGACCACCGTGTTTTCGATGATGACATCGACAGGATCGTCGATCTGCCGGTCCAGTTCGATCACGGAGCCCTTGCCGAAGGACAGGATATCCTGGATCGGAATTCTCACGCTACCAAGAACGATCTGGACATTCAGCCCGACATTGAAGAAGGCATTGACCGTATCACTGGTCGGGGTGCCGTTTTCAGGCTGCTCGATCAATGTGTCGAGAATGCCTGCATCGTGTGACTTGCTCATCAATCATCTCCGTTCGATTGGGCGCCATGCCCAAGTATTTTCTCACACACCGCCTGGTATAGCCGACCAAAGGCGAATTCCGAATTGCCGCCATGCCAGCTCGCGGCTATTTCCGACGGCTGCATGCTGGCATCCCCGATGACGTGCAGCGACTTCACGCCATCCTTTGGACCGATAAGCGACGCCAGCATGGCGGAGATGTCATCCTTTTCGGATGGGGCACATCGCACTTCCAGCCAACGGCTTCCCTGACAGGCCCTGGCAATCCTTTCGCATTCCTCGGACAATCTTTCCGGACTATAGCACCGGGAAACTTCCGGCGCCAGTTTTTCGCATAGACTTTTTAGCAGCCTTCCGAGTTCAAGTTCGATTGCATAGCGATGGTCGGCCTGGCCGGCCAGCAATCCGACCAGGGGCTCCTTCAGATTATCGAGCAGGGCAGGGATCCGCTCTTCTCGCTGCTTTCGGGCCTTCTCCAGACCTTCATCATATCCCTGTTTGCGGCCCGCTTCGAAAGCCTCGCTGCGAGCCTGCTCGATCATTGCGGCAATTTCATCAGAACTCGGTCCGGAGGAGACTTCGCGCGCAGCTTCTTCCGCCATGCGAAGGCGCTCCTCCTCCTCGTCGAAATCATGGGTGAAGAGATCCAGTCCCATTTCTCACCCTCAGCTTTTCTGATGGATCCAGGAGCGCAGAACCCTGATGGATTCTTCCTGATTATCGCTGATCATGCCATCGAGTTCATCGATATAGCGACGCATCACATTGCCCTGCACGTTTCCGATCGAAACATAGGCTTCGTTCTCGTCGTCAGGTTTCGAGATGCCCTCATCAGCCGGATCTTCCATGGAAGCGGGGATATCGGGCTCATCCGATGGCGCCGAGGCGACAGCTGCAGGATTTGCGGATGCATTCGTCTCAGGCGCATTCCGACCGATGATCGGGCGTATCACAAAGAAAATGATCATTCCGATTGCGGCAAGACCGAGCAAGCCGCGGATGATGGTGCCGGAATTACGGGACAGGAGATCCCATAGGCCGCCACCTGAGGCCGAAGCGAGCATGTCCCCGGCGTCGATGAAGCGCATGCTTTCGACCGTCACCACGTCACCGCGCTGCTTGTCGATGCCGACGCTGGATTCGGCGAGCGCCGAGATCCGCGCGATTTCTTCGGGGGTGCGGTCCGTATAGGTGCCGTCGGTGGTGACCCCGTTGACGATGATGGCGACTGAAAGTCGCTTGATACCGCCAGACTCCGTCACGGTTTCGGAACGGGTGTTTCCGATTTCATAGCTGGTCTCGTCGAGAGTCTTCGACTTCATTTCCTCCCGGCCGCCGTTGGCACCGGCGCCCGCATCGATACCTGGCATGTTGTTTGCGACATCGACAGTGCCGGCGCCCTGATCGCGTCCCTGGGAGTTCTCGGCCAGTGCCGAGGTCTGGCGGGCAACCTGCTGATCCGGGTCGAACGTCTGCCTGACGATCACTTCACGCGAAGTCGCAAGTTCGGCGGCGACACGGACCCGGACATTGCCGGCCCCCACCACGGGAAGGAGGAGACGTTCGAGACTGCGCGCGTAATTTTCTTCGATCTCGGCACGCTTCGATGCCAGACCACCGGACGTATTCGCATCGTCCTTTCCGAGGATGATATTACCGGAGGTATCCGCGATCTCCACGTTCTCGGGACGAAGCTTCGGGACCGCCCCTGAGACCAGGCTCCGGACGGCGAGCGCCTGATTCCTGTCGAACTGCATTCCGCGCTTCGGCTGGATCATGACAGAGGCGGTGGGGACAGGACTTTCCTGCGAATAGGTTTCCCGATCGGGAAGGACGATGTGCACCCTTGCCGTGTCCACTGACTCCATGAAGTGAATTGAACGTTCAAGCTCCCCCTGGAGAGCGCGCAGACGTGCGATCCTCTGATCGAAGGATGTGCGGCCGATGCCGCTTCCGGTATCGAATAGCTCCCATCCGGAGGGACCACTGGAGGCATGACCACCCTCGGCAAGCGACATTCTCGCACGCGCAAGATCGTTCTCGGCAACCGAAATCACCGTTCCATCTTCGGAGATCTTGGGTGAGAAGCCGCCTTGCTCCAGTGTCGACAGCATTCTCGACGCTTCCGCGGCTGATACGTCAGTCACGATTGCGCGGTAAGACGGCCGCATCGAAAATGCGGCGATCAGGACGACTGCAAAGATCGCGGCTCCGGCCACACCCAGTGATACCAGGCGTTTCGTGCCAAGCCCTTTGAGGTTTTCGATAATTTTGTTCACGGCTGCCTGAATGTCTGTTTCGGGGCTATTTCTGCGCGAAAGCAATTTCCGACCTTGAAGTGAGCTTGCAAAATAGGATATTTTTCGCAAATATGATCTTAACGAGGTCACATCCGGAAGGGAAGGCCCGGGATGGTTTTTTCCACCGGATCTCGGATCAGTCGTGAATAGCGGGAGTGCATGAATGTCGGAGCCGTCGGCGCCTGAGAAAAAACGGGGGAAGGGCCGAATTGCCGCCATTCTCATCATGGCCGCCTCCATCCTCGGAGCCGGCTCCGGGGTCACGTCATATATCGTTTTCACGGGGCCTTCCGAGGCTTCCACGACCATTTCCGGTGAGCAGCCCGTCACGAGCAGCCGGGCAGAGCTGCCGCTTGGCAGGATCGCCATCAACCTGCGGCAGCAGGAGGGCAGGTCATCCCGGGCGAGCCACATGGTCATCGACATGGTCCTGGAATACGACCCCGGCCAGGATGTCGCGGCACCGGAGGGATCGACTACCGACGCGATGACAGCCCGCCATGCCCGCCTGCGGGATTCCTTCATCGAATATCTGACCCAGCTCAGTGAGGCTGAGGTCGCGGGGAGCTCTGGCCTGTCCGCTATGCGGGGCGAACTCCTCAGGCGCGCCCGGGTCGTCGCCGGAAACGACTCCCCAAAGGCCCTGTTGATCCAGGATTATATCCTCCAGTAATGCGGGAAGGCATGACATTGAATACTGTGAACGCCAGCGGAGAAGCCGCTTCTCGTCCCATTGAGGAGGAGATCATCGCGAGAATGTCTGCAGGGATTGCCAACCTGCCGATGCTGGACATCATCTTCTCGAGGATGTCCACCGATCTGACTTCCGCATTCAAGGCGAAATCCGGCCTGCTTACGGAAATTCCGAACACCGATATCCTTTACAGGCAATGGTCTTCGGCAACTGCGGAGCTCGATGAATTCAGCATCTGCGTCATTTGCGAAGCCAAGCCCTGGAATGGCAGCATCGTCATTGCGCTGAGCCCGGAATTCTTTTTCGCCGCTCTGGAAACCCAGATGAGCGGGACGCCGGCGCCAGGTGATTTCCCCAGACGCCTGCCTTCGGCGATCGAGCGCAGGCTGGCGCAGCACCTGACAACCGTGATCGCCGAGACGATCTCGCACAACTTCGCCCGGATCGACGCCGTGACGTTCCAGATTGCATCGGTTGAAACGCCGAGGCAGATCGCTTCCCTTCAAACGGGAAACGCTCCATGTGCGATTTCCAGAATGAGCCTTCGGATCGGAGAATGCGAAGGTCAGGTCGATGTCCTCATCCCCCTGGCCACGGTCGAACCGATCCAACCCAAGCTTGTGAATATTTTTCTTGGTGAACGCCTGGGCGGCGACAAGACATGGCGCGAACATCTGACCGGCCGGATCAACGAGACCAGCGTCAATGTCGATGCCGTGCTGACGAAATTCACGACGTCGCTCGCCGATGTTCTTGGCTGGAAACCTGGCCAGGTCATCGATCTGGGAATTGCACCGGATCATCTCGTCACAGTGACATGCTCGGGCTTTTCCATCTTCAAATGCCAGGGCGGGCGGCGTCGGAACAACCGCATCAACCTGCGGGTCGTCCATGATGCAGGCGAGACCCAATCGCCGCTCCAGGAAAGCAAGGGAGAATCCCATTGAACCTCGACTTCATCGATCTGGGCATCCTCGCCATTCTGTGCGTCGTGCTGGGGCACAATTATCTGCTCTCGAGACGGGTCGGAACCCTGATGGCCGCACTTAGGGAACTCGGTCCGGTCATCGAAACCTTCTCGACGGCAGTCGATAAGGCGGAAAGCGTCGCAGCAACCAACCGGACCGAGGCGGAACGTCTCGAACGGGCGGTAGCTGCCCCTGCTGCCAGGACCAAGGATGAACATCCGGCATTCCGCCCGCAACTGAGCGCTATCGAGCAATTCCTTTCGATCAAGCGCAAGAGGAGTGCCTTGTCGTGAGGATCATCAAACTATCGATGTTTGCCCTGGCCGCCATGGCAGCGGTCAAGGGTGCGGACCTTGCCCTGGATGCCGCGTCCGAAGGTCAGGATGTCCCGGTCCAGGCGCAGACTGACAAGCCGGAAGCCCCACTTGCCGAAGAGACCAGGGAAACGACGTCTCAGGAAGTCAAGGAGTCGGGGATTTCGAGCAAATCCCCGGTGCTTCCAGAGATCCTCGCGGATATCGCAGCCGAACGTCAGGCCATCGAACTGCGCCGCCAGGCGCTCGACGAGCAGGAAGCCGAGCTTTCCCTTGCCCGCGCCGCGATCGAGGCGCAAATGGCTGACCTGACCCAGCTTGGGGAAAAGATCGAGGAAACGCTCGCCATGGCCGAAAGCACCCATGTCGAGGACATTTCCAGCCTGGTGAAGATGTATGAGGGGATGAAGCCCGAACAGGCAGGCTCATTGCTCAGCGACATCGATATCGAGGTCGCGACGCTGGTGATCGCCGCCATGCGGGAAGCCAAGGCCGGGCCGATTCTTGCAAAGATGGAGACCAGGCGGGCGCAGGCGGTTTCGAAGATCATCTTCGAACGATCGAAACTGCCGGGAGACCAGAAGCCGGTCAGGGTTCAGGTGAATTGAACCGAGTATGAGCGAAAAGGCCGGAGCATCGCTCCGGCCTTTTCACCACTCCCCATTCGGACTGTAAGGACAGATGGATCCTTATGTCGAGTCATTCCGCTTCGCCAGGAATCGTCCCTTGGCGATTACCCAGTGCAGACATGGCCTCATCCAGATCCATCTCCAGGTCGCGGTTCCTGATCCGAAGATCGTTGACTTCCGCCTCGGCGATGTTCTTTTCACGGATGATCTTGCAGATCTCCTTCTGACCGAAGGGCGTGCTGTATTTCTGCAGACCGGGGTCATAGGCCAGTGCTTCGATTCCCATCTGAGCCACACGATATGTCGTGCAGGAAATCCGACTGGGATCGAAAGTCAGGACACCCGGGGAATCCTGGCGGATGGGAGGCGACTTCCAGTTCTCTTGATCCGCGTACCAAGCCAGGCATTCATGGGCGGCAGCAATCCGTCGCTGCATCTCGAGCTTCTCATCGAGACCCTCCCGATCCCTGCGGATCATCTGCTCCAGCGAGCGGTGCAGCCCGCGGGTCTTCAGTCTCTCCGCCGCGAGCTCACGGCGGAGCCGGCTGAGTTCCTCTTCGGCATTTTCGTCAGTCTGTGTCGGGAGAAGAAGGTCAAGATCCATGGGTTTATCCTGTTGTCTGTGGGGACTTTCTACCACGATCGGGATGCACGTCGCAATGTATCATGCGAAAATGTTTGTTGTGGAAGATTTTAAGAAATTGTAGAATTGGCCTCAAAGGAGCTGATGGATGTCACGATTACTCATATGCCTGGAAAGCAGGTGTGCCGAGGCATTCGTCAGAACCGCCCTCGACGGAAGGGGATATGTCATGACGGTCGTTCCGAGCGTAAACGACATGATCGAGACTGTCCGCAGAAACGATTTCGACTTCATTTTGATGGATGCGAATTTTACCGAAATGTCGGCGATTGCCGCCATCCGCCTTCTCAGGAATATGGGGTCGGAGGCTCAGATCATTATCGGGTCGACAGAATCCGACAACCTCATGCAGCAGCTGTTTCTAACCTCTGTCGGGGCTGATGAAGTTCGTCCCTTTCGAAAGGCGGTCGAATTCCTGGCAGACTGTGGCAAATATTTTCCCCCAATTTCGGGGAATGTCGTGGCCTTCCGGGCCAACGCAATTCGTTGAGGACCCTCATGACAGATCAGCACTCCGCAGCTGTCGTGCTCCAGGATATCGTGGCTGATTATGCATGCGATTTCACGCCAGGTGACGAGTCCGGTTTCATCGAGACCCTGGCGAGAAAGCACAAGCGGCATATCGAGAATATTGCGGAAATAAGATCGCTCTATGAAGCTTCGGCCCGGAAATGTCGAATCTGGTATTCGTCGCGTCATGAATCCGGTTCACATCGGATGGTCCAGATCTGGATCGTGCCGGAGGGTGCTAACCTCAGTCAAAGCATGGCCCACGTCCTCGTCGTCGATTATAACGGCGGCTTTACGGCCCTGGAGCTCAGGTTCCAGAGGATCATGACCGTCGAGGACGTTTACCGTATCGTCAGCCTCAAGAGCTACGGCGAGGTATTGAGGTCCGGTGACAGCATCACGGTCGAGACACCCTATTTCGGACGTTTCGAACCCGGGATGGCACTGCCCACGCTCAATCTGTTTTCCTCTTGGGCTCGCTCCGGGATCGCCTGGCAAGTCGCATCAAGGAGCTCGGCGATTTCTGGGCGGCTTCCGGAGATGACCAGCCGATCGAAAAGGGATGCGAGTTTCCGCAAAGCCTATCATGGGGTGATTGCCCGGAGGGCCAAGAGCAGAACCGCGTATTGCCTCAAACTGCTTTCAAATGCCCTGGATCCCGATATTCTCCGGCAGATCAACAGCCTGAACCAGAAGAGCTTCGGTTTCCTGAACTGGATCACCGCGAGCACGTTTGATCCGGGCTCCGAACTGCCCATTCTTCAAGCGATCGGAAGTTCACCTGAGAAATCCCTTTTCAGACGTCAGGCAGCCCGGGCATTCCCTCTGTTCCTCGATGTCATGACCGAACCGAAGGTCACTCAAATCATCGATAACGGCGAGAAATTGCTGCCGGCTCTCACTGCCAGGACAGGAATACCGACATCGATCCTGAAGCGTGCCCGAGGTCTTACCTGGCAAAAATCCGGACTCAGTCCCATTCAGGCGAACAGCCATGTGTTCGAAGGATTGAGGCTTCAGCATTTTCCGAAGGATCGCACGGGGTTCCGGAGATTGCGTGGACTGAGAGCGTGCATGCAGGACGAGGACGGGATCGGTCTCGACTGTATCGATATTTCGATCTTTGGCGATCTCAGTCCGGAGCGCATCGAGAGCCTGCTTGCCAGGAGATCGCTGCCCTGGATTTTCGATGCGGTCGATCACATCTATTCGCGCCTTTATCTCCCTCTCCAATTCAGGAAGATGTCCCAGACGGGTTTCCCGCTCCTTTTCGATGAACTGGAGAGACAGAATGCCTTCACGAGGTTCAAGATATCCTTCCTGAAGACTCTCGGCCTGCCACGCGCCATGGAGTTCGCGGAAGACTGGCATGTCTTCATCAGCAAGGGGCTGGATCCGGCGCTTGCCTCGGGAACTGGGTGGCAGGCACTTTTCGGAACCGTCGAGCTGCCGGAAGGGCTCAGCTTGCGGGAGATCCATTCGCCTGCGATGCTCAATCATGTCGGACGTGACCAGCAACATTGCGTCGCAACATATCTGGACAAGATCACCAATCCAACCGAAGGCCGCGACAACATTCTCCCAATCGCACGCAGGATCAGGAGCCGGCGGCCAGTCAAGGTCAAGTCCCATACGGTCATCGCTATCGTCGAGCGGGATGGAGACATCCTCAGCACCGCCGAGATCCGGGTGGACGAGATTCCAGTGACGGCGGCCCCGCTTCGCGACGGTCGCAGGAAAAAAGTCCCGGCGATAAGGATATCCTGCGTCCAGAACCAGGGAAGGGGAAACCGCAGTCCTGTCGACGAAGCGGAAACAGCCGTTTCATGGCTTCTGGAGCATACGGAAGTGCTCGGCCTTACCGCGGAGAGGATACAGGCATATCGTGGCGAGCTCCAGAAATGGAGGGGGCAGGACAAGAACGAAATCGAAAAATGGTTCAGGTTCGATCCGACCGACGATGTGAAAATGAACGCAATGTGGCAGCAGATGTCGCCCCTTTTGCCCAGAAGCATCCGAAAGGCGGGAATGGATGTATTCACCGAATTTTTCGATCCCGGATGTTGCCCATGGACGAGCGGTTCGACTTCCGATCCAGGCAAGCGGGAACAACGGAAAGCGGAGAACTGGCTCGTTGCGGATGCCGCCGCCTGAAGCCGCGCTTCAGAGTTTCGAGGGCCAGAACGATATCCTCAGAGATCTGATCCGGAGAATAAAGGCATGGCGAGGACGAGGTTCAAGATCCTTTCGATTACCGGTGGAGGATATCCCGGACTCTTCTCCTCCCTGATCCTGCAAGAGCTCGAAGAGAGAATCGGCAAACCGCTCTGTCACCAATTCGATCTGATCTCCGGCACATCGGTGGGCGGGATCATAGCACTTGGCATCGCCTGCGGCGTCAGCATGGAGGCGACGACAGGTATCTTCCTGTCCGAGGGAGAGACCATCTTTCCCAGAAAGAAAGGGCTTCCTGGACTCAGGACCATCGCCGGCGTCATGCACGGCCTGTCAGCTCCGCGTCATGACGGATCGGCGTTGAGGAAAGTCATCTTCAGGATGACAGGCCAGAGAAAGCTCGGAGAACTCGATACCGAGATACTCGTGCCTGCCCTCCGTGTCAGGGATGGTGAGCCTGTTCTTTTCACCCGCCAAAGCCATCCGGAGACCCTCATAGGGGAGGTCGCACTCGCGACATCCGCGGCTCCCACGATGCTGCCGGCATCGCCCGTAAACGGGGTGCTTCATGCGGATGGCGCCGTTTTTGCAAATTGCCCTGATGAGCTCGCCTTGAACCATGCCTTGGGGAAGGGAATCGAGGCATGCGATATCAGCATGCTTTCGATCGGCGTTCCCCGCCATCCCATTTCCTTTCCGCCAGGCGACAAGGCGGATCTAGGCATACTTGACTGGATGAGCGAACATCGCTTGCTGAGTTCTGCGCTGCATGCCCAGGACACGCTCGCTGAACATCGCCTTGGAATGGTGCTGGGCTCCAGGTATCTGCGCATAAAGCCGGAGGCAAGCCATGGTGAGCTGTCCCGTATAGGGCTGGACCTGGCAACAATGGATGCAAGATCTGCGATCGCCGAGATCGCGGATCGCACCGCGAGCCGACTCGACTGGCCGGCGCTGCAGGCTTTCGTAGAGGAGGGAAGGCGAGTCGAAGAACCCGCATAGGTGTCGCTGCCGCAAACCGACCCGGAAGGCGTTCAAGCCTGCAGGAATATTTCCGCTTCCAGTCCAGGCTCCGGCATCCAGACCTCGTCGCGAGGCAGTTCCAGATCATGCCTTCTGAGTAAAACGCGACCCGAAAGATCATCCCCCATCTCTGCGAGATCCAGGGTGAAGATCGCCGTCTTGTCGCGGAGCATCAGTTGACGGGTGCAGATCTCTCCCTTTGCCCAGAGATCGTGATCGGCCCTTGATGCCAGGAACGCGATCGCGGGCGTGCCGCCCGCCATGCTGTCCTCTGTCACCGCCATGGCATGGATCCTGCGTTGCGGATCGAACACCCTTCCATCGAGGTCGATGGTGAAGCTGACGATGATCGGGACATGGTCCAAACTGAAATTGACCCGTCCCGCCGATGCGGTCGGCGGGGGCAGGGCGGAGATCATGTCGGCAAGGGCGGGAATGTCATCCAGGGCGATGTTTTCCAGCCCGCATGTGACTGCGACCTCGCCCTCTGGCGTGACGGTGATCTCGAAAGCGAGAGGAAAGCAGTCGGATTCGAAGCTGAGCCCGCCCTCGACAGTAGGGAACAGTCCGCAGGGCTTCAGCAGGCCTGCCCATAGCCGAAGGAGATCCCGCCCCGCGTGAAGCGCAACTTCGGTAACCTTCGCCCCCTCACCGTCCAGCCACCCGTCGGTAAGCCTGGAGAGCTCGGATATCCGTTCCTGGTGATGCTGGCTGCACAAGACAATGATCCTCAGTTCCGGCGGCCGGGCCGCAGCCAGGCAAACAATGCCGGCTTTCCGCGTTCCATCGACTGCTCAGTGGCAGCGATTTTCATATTCTCGGGCATGATCGATTCAGGTTTTCCGGCCGGACGGACAATCGACGATGTGGCAACGATGCTTTCCGGTCTGGCGGCCGGCCTGCGGCCGAGATCGACATCCTTGCTGCCAGTGCCGTCAATCATACCGTCTTTGAGATAGCCTTTCGCATAGGCAACCCGTTTGTCGATGGCCCGGTGCTTCCGGTTCGGTCGAAGATATTCCACGGTGAAGAGCCTGGTCGCTTCATTCAGGTTTTTCGTGTTGCGGATATCCGCGACAAGCTCGACATATTCCTCCTCGAGCTCCTTTTTCAGGAAGCCGTAATTCTTGTCATGCCTGGCCACACCTTTCCTGCCACCTGCGAAGCGTTCGAAATCCGTCCGGCGGGACCCTGTCCATTGCGCATATCCGACCCCGCCATTTGGGGCGCCGATTTGATAGACATGTTCGAAATCGCCAGTTTCGCCGGCGAGACTGCCGACAATGGCAGCGGCCTGGAAGTCCTTGAGGTCGAAATCTTCCCTGAGATCGTTGATCAGCAAAGACGGAATCGAGGTGCTCGCCGAAACGGGGACCACCGCGAAAGCCAGAAGGGAACTGGCCGCGAGGGTCCGGATCCATTTCAGCATCATGATGTTTTCTCATTGTCTGTTGGCGTCGCATGATCATGCGAACATTCGCGGCATGATATCATGAACATCATTTTTCTTCGCGATACATTTTCGCATAATTGGAGTTGGCGAAAACTTGCAGCGAATTCCCGCCAAAGCGACTTTGTCAGGATGGCGGAAAATCGCCATCGACCTCCTTGTCCACATGTATCTCACCAGCCAAGGTTGCAAATCCCTTGTGTGGCTCCCCATTCAGGAACGTCTTCATGGTTTCAGTCGGGATCCGCGCGGTCCTCCAGGCATGTAGCAGGATCTGGGCGGCAACGATAATGTCTTCATCGGCCAGATTTTCCGTATCGATCGTCCTGTTATTGATGGCTTGTCCTTTCAATTGGTCGGCTCCACGCTTTCAATCAGTCGTATCGCAGCTGCGCACCTGACGGGGGCTTCCGCTTGACCTTGTTCTTCAGGTCGAAGACAAAGGCCACGAGTTCAGCCACGGCACCCCAGTGAAGTTCCGGGATGACCTCGTCCACTTCCACTTTCGCAAACAAGGCGCGGGCGAGAGCCCTACTCTCGATCACCGGAACCTCGTTGTCATGGGCGATCTCGCGGATCTTGTGCGCCAGGAGATCGGCACCTTTCGCAACGCAAACCGGCGCCTTGTCGACGCCGCGCTCATATCGCAAAGCAACGGCGAAATGGGTCGGGTTGGTAACCACCAGAGTCGCGGTCGGGACCGTCTTCCTGATCAATTGACGTATGCGCCGGCGACGGGTCTGCTCCCGCCTGGACTTGATCAGGGGATCGCCTTCGCTTTCCTTGTGTTCGTCCTTCACCTCCTTGAAGCTCATCCTCTGCTTTCTGAAATAGGAGATGCGCTTCCACATGTAGTCGGCGAGAACGACGGGCAACATCAGGCCCGCGATCCATGACATGATGGTCCCCGCACGATCGCCGATGACCGACATGAGCATCTCCGGGGCGATCAGACCTCCGGGAAGGATCTCCTCCATGAATCCATGGAGGAGCCACAGGGTGACAGCGATCAGGATGGACAGTTTTGTCAGGTTCTTCAGGAACTCGACCAGGTTCTGCATGCCAAGAATACGCTTCACTCCCTGGAGAGGATTCACCTTGCTGGGCTTGATGCGGATCCGCTCGGCGGAGAAGACGAACGGCCCCTGGGCAAGCGCGCCGATGAGTGCCGCGACAAGAAACAGCCCCATGACCTTGGCCATGAAGGTCAGGACGCCGAACAGGGGACCAGAGATCTGGCCCATCAGGTCTGCGATCCCTTCATGCCCCGCTCCAATGGCCAGGACCGGGGCTGTTTCGAGCAGCATCCCGAGATGGCCGGCAAGGACAGGGAGCTCCCGCGGTGCAAGGATAGTCACCAAGACCAGCATCGCGATATTCGACAGGATCTGGCCTGTCTCCTTCGTGATCGGAACATCACCCTTCTCGCGGGATTTCTTGAGCTTTTTCTCGCTTGGGGCTTCTGTCTTGGAGCCATCGTCCTCTTCAGCCATGCGTCAGAACCTCAACGCTATCATCCAGTCGGCGAAACCTCCGACCACTGTGTTGAGTATCGCGGGGGTCATGATCGCCAGCAGCATGAAGCCCAGGATGATCATGCCCGGCCCGCCGACGAAGAAGACCTGCATTGTGGGCATGACCCGGTTGGCAAGACCGAGTGCCAGGTTCATGACGACGGTGAAGAGCAGGAATGGCGCTCCGATCATTACCGCAATGTAGAAGGCGTTGGCGCCGAGCCTCGCGATCTGTTCGACCATATCCTGGATGAGGAAGGTCGCCACCGGAATGGCCTGATAGGATCTGATCAGGCCGGAGAGGACGATATGATGGGTGTCGGTCGCGAAGATGGCGGCGATTGCGCCGAGTTGCAGCAGGCCGGCGAGAGCCGATGCTCCCTCGAAATTCCCGTCATTCGGAGCCAAAGCGTTCGAGAGACCGATCGCAAAGCCGAGAATTCCGCCCAGCACATGAATGGCTGTGATGAACAGGCGGCCGCAGATCGCGATATAGGCGCCGATCAGGGCCTCGCCCGCAAAGAGAATGGCAATCATCACCGGCTGATCCGGAACCAGAGGCAAGGGGAGGGACGCATAAAGCGCGAAGCTGATGAGCGCGCCGAGGGAGATCTTCGTTCTCGGGGGGACGTAGTTTTCACCGAAACCGGGCAGCAGGATGATTGCAGTGCCGATCCTGGCAAAGACCAGGGCGATCAAAAGGACGTTCTGCGCGACGAGCGCATTTATGCCGTCACTGATCACTGGCCACCTCGAACATGAAGATCCTCCTGCTGGATGCCGCAGAATGCCATTTGATTATCATTTTCGCAAGGATCAGAATGCCGACCCGGGAGCCATGCACCTCCGGGCCGGCTGGAATTCTCAATCCCCTATCGATCCAACGCATCTCAATTTCGCATGGCGATTGATTTCGGAATGAGAGATCACCTGCGTCAGGGGACTGATACGCTCGAGCATGGATCGGATGATCGGCCGATAGTCCGGGTTGACGAGGACGGCAGGCCATTCATCCTGCGCGGAGAATTTCTGGATCATGATCCGGCACGATTTCACGAACTCCTCGACCCTCTGGGGCGTCATCACGCAGGTCGCCTCATCTCCCTGCATCTTCACCGAGGAAACGAACTCGCGTTCCCAGTTCGGGCCAAGCTTGAAGAAGGGGATGAAGCCGGACGTATCGGTCAGGTTGTGGCAGATCTGGGCCGAAAGCTTCGACCTCACATGTTCCGTGATCCTGGTTGGGCTTTTCGTCAGCGGAGCCGCTTCGGCCATGGCCTCGGCGATGAGCTGGAGATTGCGGATCGACACCCGTTCCTTGAGAAGGTTCTGCAACACGTTCTGGAGCAGAATGATCGGTGCCGGGTTCGGGAGATCGGTGATCAGCTTCTGGTAGTTCCGGTCGAGATTTTCGTGAAGATAGAGTGTTTCGCCATAGCTCAGCATATCTGGCATATGTTCGCGGATGATCTCCGTCAGATGAGTGATGATCACGCTCTCTGTATCGACCACGGTGTAGCCCATCGCCTCGTAATCCGTGGAACGGCTCGCCTCGACCCAGATGGCGCTCAAGCCGAAAGTCGGCTCTTTGACCCGGACGCCAGGGAAGCGCGCAGGGTTGTTTGTGGCCTCGCCGGTGGGATCGATCAGCAGTCGGGATCCGACCACGATATCACCCGATGCCACGGGAATGCCCTGGATCGAAATCCTGTATTCACCGGCACTCAGCGCGGTTTCATCCTTGATCCTGATTTTCGGAAGAACAATACCGAAATCTTCAGCAAACAGCTTGCGCAGGCTGTTGATCTTGCCGGGGAGCGCGGCTTCGGCATCTCCGACCATCATGATCAGGCTCGAACCAAGGTCGAGACAGATCGTATCGATTCCGAGGCCGTTGGGATCTTTTTCTTCCTCCGTCGGGAAGGCCGCTTTGCGGCGGGCTTCCTGCTCATCCGCCTGGGCCTGAGCCTCGATCTGCCTTTCCCCGATAAGACCCATCGTCGCCAGGATTGCTGCGATCGGGAAGAAGATCAACATCGGGAAACCCGGCAGGAGACCAAGGCCACCGACCAGAGCTGCCGCAACGTAAAGAGCCTTCGGGCTCGCCCCGAGCTGGCTCACGACAGCATCGGAGGCTGAACCCTCCATCGATCCCTTGGTGACGATCATGCCCGCGGCAATGGAGACGATCAATGCAGGGATCTGCGTCACCAGCCCGTCGCCGATGGTCAGAACCGTGAAAGTCTGTAGCGCGTCCATGAACGCCATGTCATGGCGAAGCGTCCCGATCAGGAGACCGCCGAGAATGTTGATCATCGTGATGATGATGCCGGCGATGGCATCGCCCTTGACGAATTTCGCAGCACCGTCCATCGCACCGAAGAAGCTGCTTTCCCCCTCGACTTCCTTGCGGCGCCGGCGGGCCTCGTCTTCATCGATCGTTCCGGTCCCCAGTTCGGCATCGATCGCCATCTGCTTGCCGGGCATGGCATCGAGCGAGAAGCGCGCAGAAACCTCCGCGATCCGTGTCGATCCCTTGGTGATGACGATGAAGTTGATCGCGACCAGGATCGCGAAGACGATGGTGCCGATGATGAAATCGCCGCCAACGACGAAATAGGCGATGCCCTCGATCACATGGCCCGCCGCATCGGTCCCGCTGTTTCCATTCGCAAGGATGAGCCGGGTCGATGCAACGCTCAATGCAAGGCGCATGACCGTGACGATCAGCAGAACCGTCGGAAAGGAGTTGAAGTGCAGAGGCTTCTTGACCCAGAGGGCGACCATCAGGATGAGGATCGAGATGGCGAAACTCAGCGCCAGCCCGATATCCATGAGGATAGGTGGCAGCGGGACGAAAAGGATCGCCAGGACCAGACAAACTGCTCCGGCAAAGGCGATATCCTTTTGCCCGGACAATGGCCCGAACAGGTCAAGATACCTGTTCATCCCGGCACCGGACATGATGTTCATGCGATTGCCCGAATTTGCTGATCTCGGCAATGTCATTGCTCCCCGGCGCCGGATCCATCCGATGATGGTCCCTGTATGAGTTGAGGCAGGACCGGTTCGAGATCCTGCCTGGAATAGATCGAGCGTGATTTCCCGCCTTCGTCATCCGAACTGAGTTCCGATGCCCACCATGCTCCGGCGAGGCGTTCCTCATCGGCAACAGGGCTCGCCATGGCGGGAATATCCGGCAAATGAGGTGACGGGCCGTCCAGGCGCGCAAGACGCTCCATTTGCCGACGATAGCCGCCAGGGCGAAGATTGGAAATTCGCACGGAGCGATTTTCACCGAATACGGAAGTTCCTGCAACCGTATTTTTCTCATGACTTGCAACTTGCGATGCAAGTTTCTCGAATGCAGTCCGGTTCGACATGGCCACTTCGAGGTTTCTGCGAACTCCCTGGAGGTATCTGTGGTGAAACTCCGGTGTCGTCGAATGATAATTCCCCGCGGCCGTCATCCAGTCTCCGGATTGCTCATAGAGATCGCGCAGAAAGGAAGCGGCATAGTCCGCATTGAGAGTAGGATCGAAACCGTCCTCGATGCGCCGGAACGCCTCGGGATGCCAGCGCAGATTGACCTGCATGCATCCGACATCGACAAGCGTCCGCCCCGCAGCGCGTTCCGATGCCACGAATGCTTCGGCAGCTGGTCTCGTTTCGAACATGTGTCCGGAGCCGTGTGAGTTGACGACCCAGGGCCAGATGGTCAGCTGACCGTCGCGCCTCATTCCGGATTCCTGAAGGCCGATGGCCAGAAGCAGGTTCTCGGGAATGCCGAATTTTCGTTCAGCCGCTGTGATCGCGGCAATGCAGACCGCGCGGTCCGGGCCTGAAAGCATCCGTTGGCCGGGGGGCGCCGGCGCGCGGGTCACATCTTCTCCGACATGCCCAAGTGCGGGAATGCCTGAACCGAAGCCGTTTGCCGTAGGTGCGATGACCGGATTATCCGGAAACAGCGGGGCAGGGCCGTCAGGTGCAGGAACCGAAGCCTCGACCGGACCTGCAGCCTCTTCCTGTGGGAATTGATAGAGGTCCATGAAAGACCAGGCCGGACATGTCCCGTAAAGCATCGCCAGGATCGACAGAACCACCCGAGACCTGAACATCAGAAGCCATCATGCACGATAAGGCCGAAAACCTGCTCGGACAGACCGGACAGGCTGACATAGATCAATGGAAGGCACATGATGACGCCGATAAGGATCAGGGCGACCTTCGGGACGAAGGTGAGTGTCATGTCCTGAACGGACGTCAGGGCCTGGAAAAGGGCAATGGCAAGGCCTGAGAGCAGGGCCAGCACAAGGATCGGTCCGGCGCCGATCAGAATGACCCAGATGGTGTCGCTGATGATCTGATGGATATCCCCCGGACCCATCAGACTGCCATCCTCAAGACTTCCTGATAGGCGCTGACGACCTTGTCGCGGATCGCGACAGCCGTCTTCATGCTCGTTTCCATTGCGGCGACGGCTTCGATGACCTGTTGCATGGGCATTTCGCCCTTCAGGCCTGAAACCGCAGCGCGGTCGCCTTCGCGGATCGTCTCGACGGTCCTGAGAGACACGTTTTCGAGCATATCCGAAAAACTCGGACCGCGTGCGGCTACGTTCCCCGCCATCCTATCGATCGGAACGGATTGCGCGGAACGATAGGCGCGGGAGGCCCCGCCGACGGAAAAAGTGCTTGGTTCGATCGCCATCAGTTCAACATCTCGATCAATTGCCCGCGCATGGTCCGCCCCGCGTCGAGCATGTTGAGGTTTGCCTCGTATGAACGCGTCGCCTCGCGCATGTTCGCCAGTTCGACCAAAGGATTCACATTCGGCTTCTTCACATAACCCGCCTCATCGGCCGCGGGGTGGCCCGGCTCGTAGCTGAGCCGAAAATCGCTGGGATCCTCTGTCACGTCGGACACCTGAACGGTATTCGCGCCGGTCTTCGAATCCAGGACGCTGTCGAAAGTGACGACCTTCCGTCGATAGGGGTCTGATCCGGGCGTCGACCCCGTGGATTCCGCATTCGCCATGTTTTCCGCGGTCACGCGCAGGCGTTCAGATTGTGCACGCATGCCGGAAGCGGCAATCTTTCCGATTGCACTCAGATCATCCATTCAATTGATCCTTTTACTTGCTGGAGACTGCCAGCGAGAGAAGTTCATGACCCTTGCGATAGAGTCGTGACGCCATCTGATATTGCCCTGCAGTCTCTGTGGACATGATGGACTGCTCTTCGAGGACCACTCGGTTGCCGTCGAAACTGCCGCCCCAGGCATTGCTGGCCTCGTCTGAATCGACTTCTGTTCTTGCTCCAGCCTCGTTGCGGGACAGATGTTCGTCGAAGGAAACGACATCCCTTCCGACAAAACCGGGAGTGTCCGCATTGGCCACGTTCTCCGTCAGGATCCGCTGTCTTGCGGCGGCCCAATCCATCTTCCTTTCGGCCACGCCGAACCATGAGCTTTCGAAAATATCCATGCTTTCCGTCTTGCGAAAATTCATATTTCCCTATTTGATAGAACAAAATTCACACGATTGAAAGTCGCCATGCCGATTTTGACGAAATTCTCCACGATGAATTCATCGTTGCGGAGCGTGCCCCGCACCAGGACGTCTGGGACGGTCAGGTCGGTGGGCGGTCTCGAATTGCAAGTCGAGGGACTTGGAGGCGCAGTCCGCATGGGATCTCATCTGCATATTGCCGGAAAGGTCCGCGGAGAAGTGGTGCGGATCTCCGACGGTATCGCCACGGTCATCCCCTTCGGGACCTGGGAAGGCATATCGGCCGGCGACAGGGCCGACATGATCGAGGATGACGGTGTGATCCGGCCCGATATCACCTGGATCGGAAGGGTGCTCGACGCCTTCGGAAATCCGCTTGGCGACTACGCCCCGACCGAGGGGCCCGTGGGATATCCCTACAAGGCAAATCCACCGGATGCGTTGGCGCGACGCAGGGTCGGGGAAAAGCTCGAGACCGCCATCAAGGCCCTCGATGTCTTCATTCCGGTCTGTCGCGGTCAGCGGCTCGGGATTTTTGCCGGATCCGGCGTCGGCAAGTCGACGACCATGGCCATGCTTGCCAGACAGATCAATGTCGATGTGATCGTCATGGGACTGGTCGGGGAACGGGGCAGGGAGGTCCAGGACTTCATCGAGCGCGACCTCGGTCCGGAAGGCATGGCACGGTCTGTTCTCATCGTGGCGACATCGGATCAGCCATCGCTGATGCGCCGCCAGGCAGCCTGGACGGCGACTTCCGTGGCGGAATATTTCCGCGACCAGGGCCTGAATGTCCTGTTGATGATCGACTCTGTCACGCGGTTCGCCATGGCGCAGCGCGAAATCGGCCTGGCTGCTCACGAACCCCCGACGACAAAGGGCTACACGCCCACGGTCTTCTCCGAATTGCCCAGGCTCCTGGAAAGGTCCGGCCCAGGCAATCCGGAAAAGAATCAAGGCGATATCACGGCCATCTACACCGTCCTCGTGGATGGAGACGACATGAACGAGCCCATCGCCGACGCGGTGCGGGGGATTCTGGACGGGCACATCATCCTGGACCGAAAGATCGCACAACGCGGCCGGTATCCGGCAATCGACATCCTGCGCTCAGTATCGCGCATGCTGCCGCATTGTCACACCGCGGCGGAGAATGCGATCATGTCCAGAGCGCGCATGGCCCTCGACGTCAGCTCTGAAATGGAAGAGCTCGCCCAGATCGGAGCCTACCAGGAAGGCTCGAAACCAGATGTCGACGCCGCGATGGCATTCGCGCGCGAGGCATATGAATTCCTCAAACAGGGAACGAGGGCCGGCCTGAGCTCCGCCGAGAGCTTCGCCAATCTTTACGGCCTGCTGGAGAGCGCGGGGATCGCGCCTGGAGCTGAAGAGCTCGCCGGGGACTAGCCGTCCCCAGTTCCAGCATCGAGTGCCATCAACCGCTGGATGAACGGGCGTAGGAAATGATGTTTCTTTCGTCGATCTCGACGCGATCCCGGTGCTCGGCTTCGTCCTGGATGCGATCCTTGATCCGGTCGCTGAGAAACCCGGTAGACTTCAGATCCCGGTAAGCCGACATGACTTCCCGGCGCTTGTCACGGACATGGCCTTCGAGCGCCATCTCCGCCTGCTGCAGGCGTGCGTCCTCCTTGCGGACATTGGCGATGAACCTGCCGACATAGATCATTCCCTCAAGGCTTTCGACCCCGCATTCCTCCTTGCGCATCCTGTCGAGATCATCACGGGACGCCTGGACCTGGTTCTGCATGTTCTGGAGATTGACGAGTTCGGCCGACCGCGCCTGCAGAACCCGGTCCTGCAGGCGCGTCAAGGTCGCGAGAGCCTTAAGCCGCTTGTTCATTGCCGACCTTGATCTCCTTGGCCTTCAGCTCGACAGCGTCGAACTCGGGCTGAACATCGGTCGGTGTGCTGCCCCTGCCGATCTCGAGAACGATCGATGGAGCATGACCCTTCATGATCGCGACGATGACGTCCCGAATGACCTCACCGAAACCCGCATCACTCTTCTCGATCTGGGCCACTCTCTGGGCAATCGGAGTTACAAGGCAATATGCCAGGAAAACCCCGAGGAACGTTCCGACCAATGCGCCGCCGATCATCGTTCCGAGGATTTCCGGCGGCTTGTCGATGGATGCCATCGTCTTGATCACGCCGAGGACGGCCGCAACGATCCCGATCGCCGGCAGGCCATCCGAGACCATGGCCAAGGCATGAATCGGCTCATGTGCGTGGCGATGATGCGCCTCGAGCCGACGGTTGATGATATCTTCCATCTCATGGGGATCGTCGAATTGCATGAGAAGCAGGCGAAAGCTGTCCACGATCAGGCAGCGGGTGTGGTGATCCCTGGCGATCCTGGGGTATTTCGAAAAGATCGATGAGCTTTCTGAATTCTCGATATGCTGCTCGATGCCCTGGACGCCGCGCTGATTGTAGAGCTTTGCCAGCTCGTAGAGCAGCATGAGCAGATCCATGTAGTCGTCGTTCTTCCAGCGCGGCCCCTTGATCGACCTGAATACCGCGCCACCCGCCATCTTGAGCGTGTTGAAATTGTTCGCGATGACGAAGGCGCCAAGCGCGGCGCCGCCGACCATCATTCCCTCGAAGGGGAGGGCATGGAGCATGACTTCCATACTGCCGCCAGACAGAAGGTAGCCACCGAAAACCATGCCAAACACGATAAGGAGCCCCACGAGGATCATCATGTCTGCCAAATCCTTGATTGATTGCATTCCGAGTGATTGTAATTCTGTATTTTTCGCATGTGAAGGTCGCCCTTGCGAATTCTCCCCATCTTTGGGTATTATTCGCACGACTGATCGACGGAGAATCCTGTGAAAGACACAATGACGAGATTGCGGATCTTCCGGCCGGAAGAATTCCTCCACACCCCGGATAACTGGCCGCGCAACATCGGCCTCGTGTTTGTGAAAAAGGGCGATGATCTCATCGGCATCGAGCCCTGCCACAGGACGGAAGCGCCCCGTGAAATCGTCTTCCGTATCGCAGGTCTGCTGAACCTCGACTTCCCCTCGGTCCATGTCGCACCGCGGGTGGAGGGTTGGCCTCATGAGGGGTTTTCGGAAGAATCCGACCGGCAATTTTCGGCAGAACTCGGCCTGATCCTGAATCATGACAAGGACCTGGCCGAGAAGGCCGAGGACTTCGGCATCAACTTCGAGTTCGCCCGGGAGCGCGGGATCTCTCTTGCCGAGGTTCTCCCAGGCGGCGGAGAGCGGAGCGATCGCGAGGTGAGGTTTCCACCCGGTTTCGTTTCCCTCGCCCAGCATGAGCCCCGCGGGTTGGTGGAAGACGCGACCATCGAGTTCCGCGACGACGTCGTCATACTTGGTCTCGCCGACGATGGCGAAACCCTGTCGCCGAAAAAAGAGGAAATCGCCATCAGCACGGATGGACGACAGGTGGCTCTTCCCGCCGACATGCTGATCCGGGAAGGCGGTCTTGCCCGCCTGGTTCTTCCGGATGATGCGTTTTCGGCCTATGGCACGCGCCGGGAAGATCTCGATCCGGTCATTACCCTGCATTCGGACTGGATGTTCATCTCCCTGAGGGAGAGCGGTCTGATGGCACGGGATGAGGGTATCTGGCCCGCAGAAGAGGTATCCGCACCCGTTGTGGTCGAGAACCATGTCAATGCCGGTAAATCCCGTCTCGGCAAGGCGGTCGCGATCGTCTCCACGATCATCCTCGTGACCATGCTGATGATGGCTGGCGCCGCCGCCATCATCGGGCAGGACGAAATCCTGGCCCGGATTGGAATCGCACTGCAGACGGAGCAGGATCCGGTGCAGTCGATCAGAAGCGACATGTTCCGATAGGCAGGGCGCCTTGGGAATGATAGAAACCGCCGGGTCACCGGCGGTTTTCTTGTTTCAGGCCGCGGCATCTCCCGCGTCTTCGCCTTCACCTTCTCCAGCATTGGGAAGAAGCTTGTCCAGCTCGCCGGGGAGATCCGGATCACCAGCTGGAAAATCCCGGGCTTCGAGCCCATCCTTCGATGCGAAGGCCAGGGCCGTCTCCCGCGTGTCTATATCCGGCCCGTAATTGGCGACTGCAACCGGCTGGCCATTTTCGGCATAGCCGATGAAAGTGCCTCGTTCGCTCATGGAAAATCCTTCTCTATTTCATTGGGAAATCTCCATGATCAGCGCTCCCGCAATATCTCGTGCATCCTTGCCACGATGGCCGGCCCATGCCTGGGCCTGAACGCGATCCGCCCAGGAATGATCTGCAGGTTTCAAGAGAAGATAATGGCGGCTCTGGCCGTCCATCCGGCCGGAGCACGGGATTCACCCGCCATGAAACGGGGTGTCCCCCGCACTCTCAAGAATACCCTCATTCAAAGGTTTTTCGCATTGCCACAAAGCTTACCTGTTGCTAGTTTTTTTCGCAAGACAAGGTGAGTCTCTCAACGAATGAATATCGAAGGAAAAGTCATGCCCGAAGCCAGGACGGTGACCCTCTACAAGACCGAAGGTTCCTCAGACAAGGAATATCATGCCATTCTTCGTCCGGCTGACCAAGGCGACGGATGGATCGTGGATTACCGCAATGGCAAGCGGGGCAGGGCTACCGCCGGCGGCACCAAGACAAAGGATCCGGTGCCTTACGATGAGGCGGTCGTGATTCATGCGAAACTCGTCCAATCGAAGGTGAAAGGCGGTTATACCGAAGAGGTGACAGGCGCCGCATTTACCACCAGCGAATTCGCAGGGCGTGTGGCGGGTTTTCGTCCGCAATTGCTCAATCCCGTCACCAGGGAGCAGGGTCGTGGACTGCCAGACCACTGGCTGGCACAGGAAAAGCACAATGGCGAGCGTCGGCCTGTCCTCGTGAGAAGTGCTGACGACATCGTCTTCACCAATCGCGACGGCCTTATCGTCAATGTCGCTGAACACCATCTGATTGCGGTGAGGGCCCTTGCCGAGTTCGCAGGCTTCGACTTCAAGCTCGACTGCGAAGACATGGGCGACCATCTGATGATCTTCGATCTCCCGAAATGGGGCGATATCGATGAGACGAGACCGTTCAGCATGCGGGCCAGAATGCTGGCTCGTCTCGAACAGTATATCGAGGCCATTGGCGCGGATGGCGTCCTGAAAGTCGATGTTCCGATGGTCTTCAGCGAGTTCAGGACGACACGTCTGCCGGAGATCGAGGCCCGCGGGGGCGAGGGTTATGTCGTCAAGGATCCGGACGCCACCTATGAGCCCGGACGACCATCGAAGGATGGCCCTGCCATCAAGGTCAAGTTCACCGAAAGCGCGACCTGCCGTGTAGCAGGGCAGAACGGATCGAAGCGCAGCGTCGCAATCGAACTCATGAACCGCGACGGCGACTGGACGCCTGTCGGCAATGTCACCATCCCTGCCAACCATGACGTTCCCGGTCAAGGCAGCATCGTCGAGGTCGAGTATCTTTATGCCCATCGGGGCGGATCCATCTTCCAGCCGGTTTATCTGGGCACCCGGAACGACCGTGGTGAGGATGCCTGCGTCATGCGCCAGCTGAAATGGCGCGACGAAGGGTTCGATCTTGAAGAGGAAGGGCCGGCCCCCGGCATGTGAGCTTCACGACAAGCCCAGATGAGGGAGGTGTCCAGTAGGGAACCTCCCCGGTTTTTCAAAGAAAGGTTTTGCCATGGCCTCCAAGCTGCTCTTGCCACCCGGGAAGGTAACCCCAAAAGAGGAGTATGAGAGCCTCTGCGCATGGATGAACTCCGAGGGCATCGAACGCCTGATTTTGAATATCGATACAACTGACGGGCTTGCGTTCTCGGGTTTTATTTACCCTGAACGGAATCCCGGCTTCGATGACCTTTCAGACGAAAACAAGCAAAGGATCCTGGATCTGACCGCGATCCTGGTGTCGCAGGACGTTACCGGACTCCTCAGCGACGAAGGATGCGATATCGAAGTGACGATCTTGACCAAGGAGGTCTATCTACGCGGCGTCGATTATCAAGAGGACTGGGATTTCGAGCGGGACATCGACCTCGAACATCTCGAGGACGCTGCATGGGACGATACGATCGTCGATGAGATCAGGCGGAAGCGCGAAGAAGCATCTCCGGCACCTTGAGCGTCGAGCATGCATCCAGGACAGCCATGCTCATTGCGCTTTTCCGAACTGCGTGCCATTTTCCATTCATGCGAAATTGGAGATCGTGAATGCGTAGCTGTCAACATCTCGACAAGGCAACCGACAACATGCTCGATTCCATCGAGTCGGCGCTGAAGGATCGTCTGATCGGAACACCTGTCTTCTGGAAGAACCCTGAATTTCGCCTGGCGATCAACGCCACCAGCTTCCGCACCCTGTGGAAGGATGGGCATCTTTATGATGGCCAGGAGGATTTCGACCGCCATCTGGAGCTTCCCGAGGTAACGGAGCTCGTCGATACCGTCCGCGCCGAGTTTCCAGACAGTTGCTGGCCTGTGATGATCGATATGAAGCTTGGTGGCGCGGACAGGGGCCATCGTCGCAGCGACAAGATCGACTGGATCACGATCGAGATCAGCCGGGTCGGCCTTGCCGGCTGCATGCCAAGAAGCGCAACCTTCGGTGGAAGGGGGTATTCTTCAAGAAGGTGGGGAAAAAATGATGAGAATTCCCCCCTCAGCGATCTCCTCGATGAGGCCCGCCTGATCGACCGTTTCATCCCTGCATCCAATCAGCCAGTCAAGGCATGGTCGTTTGGCAGCAATCTCATGGGATCGCATATCTCCAGCTTCGGCATCCACGCGAAAACCGAAGCAGAAGCGATCGTCAAGAAACTCTGGTTCATGGGGCAGACCGGCCTGTTGCGCGACCTGGCGGAGACAGGAAAGATGGATCGTCCAGAATGGCTGACACGGACCTGGTTCGTTTCCGAGGAACTCGACGATCTCGATTTGAATCCCATGGGGGTTCGACGCAAGGGCGATTTTGCCATGGATGCGATCGAGAATGCCTTCCGGGAAAACTGCCCCGACGATGGGCCCACGCCATGACGGCGGCGGCTCCGACACTCCGGCTCGACGAAGTGATGCATGTCGGATCCCTCGACATCGCCACACGGACCGCGAGACCCTCCCTGGAGGCGTTTCTGCTGTCCGTCTCCGTCGATCCGGAGGAATGGGGATCGATCGCGCGCTGTGCCGGTCCAATCTGGACATTGCGCAGTGTCGATGCCCGATGGCTTGATGCGCATTCTCTTGACGACGATCGTCTTGATGAGATCGAGCAATGGGCAATCGAGCGTGGATATGCGGAAAAAGCCGAGATCTGGAGAGCCTGGCATTTCGACGGCGAATGTGACGACTGGCGCTACTTCGAGTTTTTCGATCCCGAGCAGGCCTGGGCCGAAGTCGATGAAGACGAGGAACCGGATGAAGACGTCCCATCCGAGACCGGGGAACTGGTGGACTCCGTCCAGGGCCTGAAATTGACCGCTGCAGGGATTGATGCGCTAGAACGATGGGATGGCGCTACTGCAGCGCGGGACGGCATTGTCATACTCTGGGCCAGGGATGTTCTGTCGAAGGAAATGCCGGACCTGGTCGGCATCTGGTGGAACGACCTCTTCGATCCACTCTCGCTGAGTTGTCCGCGTGGCGGGATTTTTCCGGAGAAGCTGCATCTCTTCGAAGTCGAGGATGAATTCGGCAATCCCCCGCCCGCGGGTTTTCCGAGAGTCGACGACTCTGCGGCCGGGTTAGATCCATCGCCCTGAACGGCCGCCGTCTGCGAAATGCGCGCTTTTGGCAACAATTTTTCATCATGCGAAAAATGTTACTGGAAAGCCGAAGATACAAAGGATAATCTCATCGGCGAACGTCAATGGAGATTTTCATGAAATTCGCTTGCCTCGCCCTCGCGGCCTTCCTTCTCGCACCGGCGGCTTACGCCGATGGCCTATCCGTGACCACGGGCCTCTCGGCCGGAAAGGTCGAGACCGCAACCGGCGATCTCGAGTATTACGGCCCCCGCTTCATCCTGGATGGATCCAAGGGCAATCTTCGCTACGGCGTCGACAGCCGGGTCGGTGAGCTCGACAAGGACACATTCCTCACTGTCGAGGCCGAAGCGGCCTATCTCTTCGGCGGCCTGGTCGGCCCGAAGGTCAAGTACGAATATGCGAATATCGACGTGACCGACACGATCACCCGCACCGGCCTGGTCGGCCTGGCTGGCGAATATCCGGCAACCGAGACCGTCAAGCTCTACGGCGAGGCGCTCAAAGGTGAAAACGACACCAAGCAACTGCTCGTCGGCGGCGCCTTCGATCTGGGCCCGAAGGTGAATGTCTTCACGGAAGGCAAGCTGCACCACGTCGGCGACGAAAAGGTGAAGGGCGTCGAGCTCGGCTTCGAATATTCGATCGACGGGGTCGGCTCCGTCGACACCCGCCTGATCTATGCCAAGGATGAACTGACCGGCGGTATTCCAGCCTTCAACCGGGCCCGCGGCATCTCGACGGGTCTGACGATCAATTTCTGATCGTCCAGCCATATACCAATGAACCAAAGGCCGCGCATGGATCGCGGCCTTTGTCGTTCCTGCTTGCACGTCATCATGCGAAAATGTAGTCTGACCCAAGTGCCTCAGAAGTGGATTTCGGATGTCGAAGATGACAAGGGAAGAATACAAGGACCTCGCTTGCCTCATCGGCGCAAGGTTTCCTGAGGCGTTTCCCGAAGCCCCAAGGCCGCTGGCCATCGGGATCGATAAAGCCATCGTGAAAGCTTTTCCGGGCCTGAGCAAGACGAAGACCAGACTGTTTCTCCGGCGCTGGTGCAACACCGTGAGCTACAAGGTTGCCCTGTCTACGGATGGGCGGCGGTTCGATCCCGATGGCCTGGTCGTGGGCGCCGTCACGGCTGCCGAGCGCGAACATGCGCTGAAGGAACTGGCGGCATATTTCTACGAGCGCAGGAACAACCCTGATCACCTCGTCTGGCGCAGGGCAAGAAGACTCTGGGATCTGGTCGAACACGCCGGCATCGATGGACAGGTGAGGGACATCGCAAGGCAACTGGCCGATGCCGACAGGATGGATGGTAAAACCGTCCACTGGCCGCTTCACGCAAAGCCGGCGGCTGATTGAACCTGCCCCGGTGGTCCCAAACCCTCCACACCGCCGCACAGGCCGGTGCATTCCATATGAGATGAGGAAGATCATGGATACCGCTTCAGCTGCAGAGCCGTTCAACATCCCCGGATTTTCAGGATTTGTCGAGGAAATGCGGCCCTATGCAGGTCAGATCATGCTGCTCTACGGATCTGATCTCGTTCGCCTGCACGGTGTGGCTTCCGGAAATGACGATCTCTACTACATTGTTTCAGACCGGTCTGGAAAGGTCACCTGGGCCAGTGCCGTAGGGCATTGCACGCCCCTGAAGGATGTTCTGCCGGACGATGTCTATGGCCTCGCTGAAACGACGTTCCAGGCAAATGCTCCTGCGCGTGCCTTCGAAGTGATCTCCGTCGATGGGCTGAATGTCACGCGCCTGGAGGGAGATCCCATCGATGAACCCTCGCTCGAAAACGAATATGTAGAGGCGGTTTGCCGCTATCTGGAATACAGCTGCGGCAGGCCAGCATATCTTCCGCGGCTCGACATCGATGCGAGAAAAATCGCTCAGGAACTCGCCCTTCAAGGGATCCCGGAAGAATCAATCGATGAATTCATGCGCGAGGCGAGGCTGATCTCAATCTCGGTCGGATCAAATCCCGGATTGTCGGTTTCCCGTCTCCATCACTTCATCCGGGAAGCGATCGACGACACCGGCAATCGATACAGGAAAGCTTCTGCAGCCATTCAAGCGGCCGCGGACAAGGCGGCTTTCGAAGGGGAACATATCCCGCAATGGAGCAAAATCGGCAACGCGAATACCGAGCAGGATTTCCGCTTCTTCTGGCTGTCTGCCTTCCCGGAGAGCTGGCCTCGAGAGATCTCCGACGCGGAAAGTGACGCTGAACAGCTGGTCTTCGACGCGATCGCAGAAGAATTGCCCTGGCATTCCGTCTTCATGACGGCATGGATGCGTGGACATCCGGCACTTTACGGCATGCTGCGCGACCGTCTGAGACAAGGGGGAATGTTCCCCATGTGGTGGCCGCAGGCATGTTTCGCACTCGCAAACTTCCGGCATCTGTTCTATGTGCCGCAACGGCTGGGTATCGACATGGAGACCGCACGCAGGATCTCCGATGACCTCACTGCGGCCGGCATCGAGATCTGAAAGCGTCGATGCAAAGCGACAAAGGCTGAAGGCGTGATCGGTCCGCCAGCATGATTGCGCCGCACGATGACCGTGCGACGCCTGAAACCGATCACCCGGCCAGGTCGGTCGGAGCCACAGAACCCCCAATGGAGGCCTGAGCTCGCTCATCGCCTCACCTCATAGCTCAGGATTGTCCAAAGCCTGGCCCCGCATCGATTGCCGCCTGGATCGGGTCGAGTCCCTGCGAGGCGGCGATGGCCTGGATTGAATTGATCTTGTGGCAACTGTATCCGAACTGCATCATGAAAATCGTCGCCATATGCGATTTCACATCGAGCTTTTCCATGAAATCCTCGGCATATCGACGCAGCATGGTGTCACCTGTCTTTCCGGTCGACTCGAATTCATCGAACTCTCGGATGATGGCAAGTCTCGTGTCCTCATCGAGTTCTGCAACGAGCTTGTCGATAGGTTGCATCGTAAAGGTCATGCTGTTGGACATACTGGAAGCTCCTCTTGAATAAGGCCTAACCTAGAATGTTCATGCGAAAATGTCATTGCCAAAGTCATTACTCACAGGCAGTATATCCCCGCCAGGTAGGTGCGGAATGAAAATCCCGCCTTGCGATCCTTACAGGTGGACCATGAAGACCCCCACGATCAGCACCAGGAATACGCGCACGGGCGATGCTCGGAAGATCGATGAGTGGAGTGTCACGCTCCAGGACGGGAAGAGGAGCATCTTCCACGTTCATCTCGCCTATATCGAGGATGAGGTCCGGTTCACGGTCACCGGAACAGATGATCGGTTCCGGAAACTGAAACTCCACTCGACCGACCTCACCGACCTGAAGGACCTGCTGAACAGGCATATCGCGGAGTTGACCGATAACGAGAACAGCCAGGGATGGGATGAGGGATTCCTGCTGAGTTCGAGCTGGAACACGCGGTCGTTCCGGGGGGAAGACGGCGATCGCCATTTTACCCTGGACCTCAATCTCTCGCCGGTCATGATCTTGCGCGATCAGAAAATCGGCAACATGGGGGAGACCACCATCCGCACCAGGATGGGCCAGAGCGTGGTCATTCAGAGAGCGATGACCGACGACTTCAGTTCATTTCGCCCGAAAAGCGGACGACTGACCGACCCGGAGGTCATCGCCTTCATGAATTCGCCGATCCGGGACGAGGCCACTGACGGCCCGGGGCGCAGTCGCATCGCGATGCCTCAGGATATCCGGGCTGCCGATGACCTGATCGATGTCCTGGAAGATTTCTCGGCCAGGCTGGCTGAGCGCCTGTCCTATACCGCGACGAGCATTCAGGGCATGATGCGCCCCGAGGAGCTCTCCGAGCTCATGTGCGCCGCCGTCGAAGCGGCCGGACAGCCTTCCGATCCTGATCGAGGCTGACGTTCGGAGATAGCCATACCGCATCCACATCCCCGCAAATATCCGGGGATGCTTTTTCATGGGCCAGGGGTATCTCCGGTCATGTCGCAGATCTTGCCAGAGGAAATTTCCATGCCCAAACTGACCTTCTTCTACGGAACCATGGCATCTGGAAAGACCTGCAAGCTTCTCCAGGATGCGCACAACCTGCGCCATCATGGAAAGAGGGTCTATCTGCTTACGGCGAAGATCGACACCCGTTCGGGGCAGGGGATGATCAGATCCAGGATCGGGATCGAGGCCAAAGCCGAAACCTATACCCATGACGAAAATCTCTTCGAGAAGATCAGGCGAGAGCATGCCATCGCCCCGATCGAAAGGGTGATGGTGGATGAGGCGCAATGGCTCAGCCGTGACCAGGCCTGGCAGCTCTCAGACATCGTCGATGAGCTCGGTATTGGCGTCTGTTGCTACGGCTTGCGAAGCGACTTCCGTGGTAACCTTTTCGAAGGCTCAGCCGCGTTGATGGCGCTGGCAGACGAGATGCTGGAAAACACCGGGGTTTGCCACACCGGCGCAAAAGCGACAATGGTGGCGCGTTTCGATGCCGACGGCCGGGCGGTGACGGAGGGGCCGCAGATCCTCGTCGGAGGGGAGGAGAGCTACAAGGCGCTTTCCAGGTCGGCCTGGAAAGCGGAAATCCGTGCCGGAATGGCTTTGGAGCGGCTCCTGGCTTGAATAGTGGCCATGAAAAAACCGACCAGCCCTTGCCGACAGAGATACAGACGCGACCAACAGGTTGCGCGTGATGCCGTGTATCGATCGAAGGCGCTTGGTGAAAATCCGTTTCCGGCAGGAGACCGGAAGGCCAGGATGTGGGAAAACTGGCGGCTCTTCTACCTTGGGATGGAGGACGATTTCAAGGAGATGGAGACCATCTACGGGAAATCTGGAGCGGTCGACCAACAGGTTGCTTAATCGGCCGGAACGTCGGCGATGCCTTCCTGACCGACATTGACCGTGACGGGCTCACGAAAAGGATCGACCGTCGGCACGCGGGAAATATTGGGACGGTCCACCGGGGTTCCGAAATCCGGATCAAGGAAGGTTCTCGTGTTCTGTCCGGAAAGTCCCTCCATGCTGATGGCGGGCAGGGCATTGATGCTGTTCTGGATCTGCATCAGGGCGGTCCTGTTGCCCTTGACCTGAGGCTCGAAGAAGGCTGAGGCCTTGTGCCGGTTGTCGACGATGACCTGCTGATATTCCGGCTTTTCCTGGGTGATGATCCGGGTGATCCGGGTCAGGATCCTCTCGTCCACCATGACATCGTTTTTCGCGGCGGCGAAGAATCCCCAGAGCATGGTGAGGCTGGAGAAGGTTTCCGCGTTCATGGCATCCATGCCAGCGGACATGAGATCGCGCTTGAACTCCTTCTGAAGGACCTGTGACCTGGTGAAGCGCGAAGTCACGATCGCCGAAAGCTTGGAGATCTCCTGGGCATCCAGGCGGTTTTCGCGCTGCCATTCGACACCAGCGGTCCTGATCCGGTCATGAGCCTCCGCACCAGCCCTGTTCATGCTGGATTTCGAACGCATCAGATATCCTGGGATGGTGTCGGTGGTGCGCTCATATTCGCTGATAACGCCGGTCATGAACCCGGCTTCGGCCGTTGACAGGCCTTTGACGACGACCTGGCTCATCTCGACCGCGGTTCCCTTGTCGAGTTGGGTATAGGCGGTGTGGTTTCTATACATCATGCCCGCCTTGAATGCCGCGACAATGCCGACAGCCATGGCCGAGATCGTGAAGGACACGACCAGCAATCCTCGACCGAACTCCCTCAGCTTCATCCAGAGCCTCCCGATGTCATGCCTATGATCATATGCGAATTTATGAGAAATGCAGCCGATTTCTCGCATTATCAACAGCTCTGGGGCGTCTGGCAGTCTGCATGACTCGCGGGGTAAGCCTTCGCCGGTCAAGTCGGGAATAATACCCTCCTGTTTTTCCCGAGATGCGATTATTCTTCCTTCGACACAGGAGATAATCGATGAAACCAGAAATCGTCACGACCGAGAATCTCAGCGACTGGAACAGGGAGCAGGTCACACGTTTCGTGATGGGCCCGCTGCGGATCGACCATCGGGGTGATTATGATCCGGGAGATGGTGTCATTCGCAGGATTGCGAAGATCCATGTCACGTCCGAGGCCATTGCCGATGCCGGCTATTACTCACCGATGCCATGGAAAGGGCAGGGCTATCCATTGGATCCCTACGTTGCGGTCGAATCCACCGATGGCATGCTCACCGGCATCCAGCACTGCTCTCCGGCGACCGCATACAAGCAGGAATTCTGCGCCATGATGTATCGTCCCGAGGACGAGACGATCTGGATCTTCACCGCGCCCGGCCGCACATCCTTCAAGGATCTGATCGGTCTAGACGACCTGAGCGCGGGCAAATTCGAGGTTTTCCAACTTCATGGACAGTCTGAAGAATGTATCGAACAGATCGGCCCTGTCAGCGAGGGAAATCGTTTCTCGGAAGGGGAGTTCGGATGGTCGGTTGAGGACAAGCCTGAACTCGTGGGATGCGCCTGGTGGTCGGAGATAGGCCCTGAGGATATGCTGGACCAGTCGAAGCTGTCCGAACAGCGCGCAATCCGTGATCGGATGAAGGAAATCGTCGATACGATTCATCCTGTGCCAGCACTTTTGGAGGCATGGCTATGAAAACAGATTTACGAAATTCGTCCATGCCATCACGCCTTTCAACTCTGATGGAGGCGATCGAAGGTGACAGCAAGCAGTACCTTCTGCGTGCATATCAGGAGAGAATCCTCGCTATCGGCCGTAGCTTTGGTGAAGAAATCATGGAAGGTCACGGATGCAACAAGAATATGGACGCACTTCCGTCAGGCTGGTTCCGCTCACCTGAAAACGCACCATTCGATGTTCAGATCGAGGGATACCGACTTCTGGTCCTCCCGGCACGATCATTTGCAATGGACCGGATTGTTCTCTACCGAAAAGAATCGGACAGAGATGTTGAAATCGGCTCAATCGGATTTGGCGTTCCAGGTAACGATATCGTTGATCTCAGTTTTCCGGGAATTCACGCAGGCGGTGATATGGGCCCAATCTATGCGGCCGCGAATGATCTGATGACCGCATTTGACGATGCTGCCAGGATCTACGCCGCAATGCATGCTGAACCTGAGCCTGGCCTATAACCAGGCCCTCTCCTACGAGACCGAAACGGGACGAATGGCAAGTCTCCCGCTATCGACCTGAAGCTGATCTGATAGCGGGAGGCTTTGCCTCCAGCTTTTCAAACTCCCAACACAGAGTTTTCCGGAACGAAGTCAATGGCCTGACGAGCGAGTTCGAGGATTCCAGACCTGGTTTCAGCGGCCGCCAGAAAGAGCGCCTTGTGGCAGAAGATGGCATCCTTCACGCCTGTCTCGGCGGCAAGCTCGGCGCCTGACAGACCCGCCCATGCGGATGGGAGGTCTTTGCGAGATGCATAGGACCCCTGCTTCTCCCTTACGGTGGAGATCGTCCAGCCCTTTTCCCGGGGAGCGACGACAAAGAGGATATGCTCGGCGCCAGCCTTCCTGATCGGCCCATCGAACGGCATCCCCCGCGGAAGTTCGAGGACAGGACTCACTCCAGAGGCCTCAATCGCCTGAAGGACGGCTCGCTCGGCCCTGATCTTCGAGGCGATGACATCGCTCCGCATCGTTATGGCGTTTTTCGCGTAAGCGACAGCCTGCATGAAACGCTTGTCCAGCAGCAGCGGATCATCATTGTCGAAGACCGGGGACATGTCCTCGATGATCGAGGAAAGTGAGAGCCCACTGAATTCGCCGGCGGCACCAGGGGCGAGATCCCCGGTATCCAAACGGTCGATGGTGCGGATCATCCCCTTGTCGATCTTCGCATGAACGTGCGGAATGTCCTCCAGGGGAATTCCGCGCTGCAAGAGCCATTGCGCTCCGAATTCCCGCCAGATCAGCCCGATTGAACTGAACGGCACCCCGTCCTCGCGAACGGGAGCATCGTTCTGATGATGATCGAACATGAAGAGATCCGGATCGAACTTCAGGCCGACGTCGTAGACGATACGCCCTTCTGCGGGTGAAATCCGAGACTGGTCGCGACTACGGACAATGGCGGCCTGGGGATACAGATCCGTTAGGATCGCCGTCGACATGACGTCATCCGCGTGGAAATTGCCGTCATGAGTGACCAGCGTCGTGATCGTTTTCTTCATCTCTTCCTCATCTGAAGCTGTGCGAGTTTGCGTCATAGATTCCCATAAGCGATGCTGAGGGCATTCGAGTCCCCCGATAGACAACTCGCCCACTGGACATATGCCCCGAGCTGAACCGGTTTCAGGGAAAAGCTGTAGCAGGTCTTTGCATCGATGCCGGCAAAGCGCAGGACGAAACGCCTTGGCGTGACCGTGGGCAGGGTGACATCGGTAAAGGCTTCTTCCGGCAGCATCGTGATCTTTTTCACATCATCGAGCGTGATACCACGATAGTCTCCACGCTTGGAATAATTCGCAAAAATGGCCGCAGAAATGATATTCGCCCGGCGCGTCAGTTCAGCTTCCTTCGCCCTTCTGCTCGCATTGCCATAAGCCGAAATTCCCAGGGTGATCAGTCCGAAACCTATGGCGATCCAGAGAACCATCTCAAGCAGTGAAAATCCCCTGCGCCTGGAAATGGATCGACCCACGGCTTTCATCCGTTCATGGCTGACAGCCGTTACGATGGTCCGGTTCATTTCCTTCATCCTTGTCTAGTGAGCTACCGCGGAGCGGGACGCTGGTGTCGAGGATCCGAACCGGATTGAACCTTGTCAATTCACCAGGATAGCCACGGGGGTTGGAGATGAATGCCACCGGACCGTGATCCCCGGTGAGGCTCGCCTCCTTGCAGTCGTGTGAGTGACCTGAAATCCAGGCATCGACCTTGCGGCAGGAAATCCTTTGCCAGAGGTCGGAGGCATATGCGGCATCCGATGTCAGCGCTTGCCTTGCCCGGTCTTCGTTCATGATCTGCCTGATGGGAAGGTGGTGCGTCATCACCAATGTCTTCCCGGAAAATGGTTCGTCAAGACGATCGAAGATGTAGTCCCTGTCGGAATGGTGCATGGAAACAGTATCTTCCGGGATCATCTTCCGGTAAATTCCACGCCGATCATCATACCATCTCACGTAACGGTAGTCGTTCATCTCATCCTTGATGACCTGCCGCGCATATTCCGAACGCTCCGGGTAGAGCAGCATGTCGGTCCAGAGGGTCGCCCCGATGATCCTTGTATCGCCGATGATCCGGCAATCCTGCCGCATCACCTGGATATCGGCTCCTCTGGATCTCGCGTCTGCGAGCGCCTCACCCTCATTGCTGACGAGCTTCTGGTAGCGCTTGGCGCCGTAGGGTTCGTGATTTCCGGCGACCGCCAGGACCGGGACACGCCATTTCTCCCAGATCTCCAGGAGGCGGTCCACATGGGCACCACGCACGTCCGTATCCCCAGCGACCAGGATAGCGTCGATCTCATCCCTGCCTGGGGCTCCTTCGGTCGCCCCAATCTGGCAAGCGGGCGTCGGGATCTCGAAGGGGGCATGCTCGCAATGGAGGTCTGACCAGAAAAGAAAGCGGGACATTTATGTTCTCAAAGGGATGGTGAATGGGAATCGTGAAGCCAGTTGACGGCACGGTCGAAATCTTCCCGCGTCATGGGAACCCCGGCGCGGCAGATCCCAAGGAACGCGTTACGCGCAACCTCCCTGTCATCGCTGATCAGAGTGGTGACGACGGATCGCGAATTGCGGATATTCTCCTCGATCTGCCCATAGCGTTCGAGGAAGTAACCGATCTCCTTTTCCGGAAAGCCGGTTTCCTCCGCGCGCTTCCAGAGTGAGCGAATTGCGCCACCACTATTCCCCCTCGTCGACAGTGCGACCGAGAATGGCATTCTCAAGCCGGTGGATACTTCTTCATCAGCCACAAAGCGCGCCTTGAAATCGGTGCCGTCTATGACGAGGGTCCTTCCCGACCGAAAGATCTCGAGTTCCCGATCAGAAGAATCCTCGGGTGTCCGCTCATCGACCAACCAGGCGAGGCTCGCCAGCCGGTTATGCCCATCGAGGATCATGGCCTGGGGGCGATCACTGCACGCGCATAGCGGGCCGAGGCGTTCCAGCGGCGCCTCTTGGAAGAGGTCCTTGTCGTTGGGCCTCCAGAGCAGGAAGCTTCCGATCGGGATCCCTTCGATCATGGAATTGGCCAAGGCCTCGACATCCTCCAGGGACCAGGCGTAAGGCCTCTGCATGGGCGCAGGCATCATGACCCCTGTCTCGATATCTTTCATGATATCAGAAATGAAAACAAAGTTCTGATCAATGAATTTCATGCTCTTTCCTCACAGCTCCGGCGCGGCGGATTGGTCGGCCGGCTGCCGCTGATCACGCGAAAATTCAAACAGCAAACGCTCCATCTCCTCAACCGAGGTCGTCCGGCTCGACCAGCCATCGTTTTCGAGCGTCAGGTGGAACTCTCCGTCTGCGGCTTCCTCGATGAAGTATCCGGCAGCATAGACGTGGATCCGCGTGCCCTCGTCGAAGTCATCCGAGAGGAAGGCGCCGTCGCCGACGATGTGGCCGAACTCCTCGGGTGTGGTGATCACCTTTGTGGCGCGGAAATCTTCGAGACTGGCGAAGGGATCGGTTACACGGTCAAGTGCCGCATAGGCCGACCGGGAGCGGAATTCGTCGAGATCCCCGATGATCATCACATTGCTGGGCGGAATCGTCTCGGCTATCTCCGTCCAGGCTCCATGCTGCGCCGGCACGGCAACATGCAGGACGACATGAGGATCATCGAGATCGATCTCATCTTCGATCCAATCCGCGCTTTCCAGGTCTGACAGTGTGGAAAAGAGATGGACCTTCGGTGCCTGCTCGTCGACGAGCACCGAACGTGGACCGATCGCGGGGACGAGACCGTCGGTCAGTATGCTCTGCAGATTGGTCTTGGAGGTGATGTGCCACGGCATGGGAGATCCTTCAGGCAGGCGAGGCTTCAGTTTCATGCGTGTCCGGCTCGAACTCGGCCAGGCGCTCTCTGGCGATCCGCAATTGCTCTCGCAGATCATCGATCTCATAAGCCATGGCACCGATGAGATTGTCACCGACGAGGTCTCTCCATGGTTCGCCGTAGCGAAGGGCACTGAGTGCTCCGCGCTCGTTCTGAACGACCGTATATTTTCCATTGTCGATATCGACCCGAAGCATGTCTGTCACGATACCCCCTCATTCCGGTTTTCGCATTGAAACATACTAAACTCTTTGCAAGACAACACCAGGCATTGCCGAAGAAACATTCCCGAGAATAGGAAATTTTGACCGAGCTCCGCGAGCGGATTTACCGATCCCTCTAGAATCGTGCCGACACCGCAAGAGATCCAAGAAACTGTGGCTCCTGCTGCAAACGGAATTCCTCCGACAACCAGGTTACTCCGTAGAACAATCCCATTGATTGCGTTTCCATTTTCGCTCCGATCCGAGCACGTATCCGGATGTCTTCGAATTCATCGGACCGAAGCAGTCTCGTATCGTAGATTTTCGCAATATCAGCTCCGGCATACAGGGTCGTCCCGGTTCCGGAAAAGCCCTTCGTGACAGGCAGCCTCCAGCCGGTGACCTCATCACGCACGCCAAAGCCTGCTGAGGCAGCCCCCCAGGAGTAGTCGATGCCGGCTCGAATGAAGGTTTCTGTGCCGGAGCTCGCCGATATCCATGCTCGCGCCGAAGATGCAGCATAGGAAAAGTCGCGGCCGACTTCGCCGGATGCGCCCAGGAAGATCTCGTCTTCAAGCTGGAGACTCTCCATATGATCGGATGGAGGCCGCATGCCGAGAACACGGTGCACAGCCTGCTGGAAATTGACCACTCCGGTCTGCGGACCCATTGCGGTGACGTCGGCACCAATGCGGTAATCCGCGGCGCCCAACCGGTCTGACCGGAAGAGACCGATTCCGATCATGCCGGCCATGTTTCGGTCAGGCATCTCACCAGGTCGAAGATCGGTATCGGCTCCAGAAACGATTTCCCATCGCAGACGCAATTCCGACACGGAACCGTCAGATGATGGCCTAAGCGCAGACAGGCTGTAGGATGCTGTGCGCCAGCGGTCATGACCGTCGCCGAGATAGTCGTTTGTGAACAGACGGCTGAGTTGCATCCTTTCACCGGCAAGAAGAGGTGCTTCCTGACCTGTCGCCGCATTTGATGCGAATAGGGCCAGAGCAAAAGGTAACGAGAGAATTGAGAGGCGAAGCGACATGAGGTTTCCGATATTCCGGGAAGAGGGTCTATCGGAAAGTAGGACTGCTTTTCGGCGAGTGGCGCGGCGTTGTGAGGATATTCACAGGAAACGACTGGGCCAGGTTGCGATTTGAACTCTGGCCGCTGTCGAAAGTATCATCAGTTGACGGTAAGGCGCTTCACGCCGAATTCTTCACCATTCCTGATCAACTCAAGATTGAAGCCAACCTGTTCTTGGTTGGCATTCTTTGATCCTTGGAAATGCCTGGTCAGCGTGCCACTGACCAGGAAGGTATCGGCCAACCCGACTTTCGGTGTGACCGTGTTTACCGAAACATTTTTGACGGTTGCGATCAGATATTTACTGCCAACGACATCGGGCATGCCTGAATCTGTCAGAGCGGCAGCATATTCCTCGTAGGAAGCACGATCGGCAAAAAACTCGTCCATATTGGCAATGTCCTGGTGCCGATGCACGAAGTCCATCTCAAGAAGGCCGGCCACGGCAGCTTCTGAGAAGCGCGCCACATTGCGCTCTTCCAGTGTGAGTGCAAGGGACGGACCTGCCAGAAGCAGTGATGCGATCGCGGCGCCGAAGATCTTTTTCATGATGAAATCCATGAATGATTGTTCATTTTCGCATAAATTTTACGCCGATTGAATTCGCGAATCAAGCCACTCCCTGCAATCCGGTAAGGAACGCCTGAAGTCGTCCGCTTCTCCGCATAATTGCCGGTGGTGCGGTTCGAGCCGGCACTCGGAATCAGGAATCAAGGTTGCGGACTGCCGGCATCGGCCTCCAGGCCGTCGATCTTCTTTTGCAGCCTCTCGATTTCATGGCGAGCCGCGTTCAGCCTCCTGGCATAGACCGGCTCCGAATTCGGCCGGGATCCATTGGCATAGATGTCGAAATATTCCTTCTCGATGCCATGTTCGCGCACCAGCTTGATGATCTCCACGTCGCGAGACGCGATCCGGTCGAGATAGCGCTCCATCGATTTCCGGATGGAGGCGTTCTCCTGCTCGAGAAGCAGGCCCCGGGCCTCCAGGCAGGCCTTTTGCATTTCCGCATTGATGTCGAGCGGATGTTCACCCTCCGCCATCCCGGAACGCAGGTGATCGAGCGCTTCGGCTTCCTTCCGGAAGACCGGAAGTCCGAAATCGTTTGGCCGCATCATCCCGTCCGCAACCGCGGCCGGGATCCGCGAGCCGATGGCGACCCCGGCCAGAAAGGCGGTCCGTCCCGAGATCTCGCCCTGAAGGATGATGCCGGCGCAACCGCGCAGTTCGTCGACAGATGAGACCTCCAGCACCGGCACCCGGACTGCACGTTGAAGTTCTCTTGCCCGGTATGTGCCCGGGAATAGATCTTCCTCGAAAACGATCCCCCATTTCGGGTGCATATTCCCCATGTCTCGATCGCCGCCAAGGGCACGACGCAGGTCGCGCATCAACAGGAAGGCTTCCGGTGCGTCTGTGCCGTCCCTGGACATCGCATCCACGACAGGCCGGAACAGGTCATCGATCAGTTCGTCAAGATCCCGGCGCTGGACATCGCGTCTGATCGTGGCGCTACCGCAGGAGCCTGAAGCCGCCGCTGCCGCCTGCCTCATGGAGCGGATCTCGTCCTCACTCGCATCATAGTGGCCCGAGGAGATCTCCAGGTGGCGAACCAGCGAAGCCAGCACGTCCCGGTATTCCCGGCTGTCGCATCTCTGCAGGCTCCAGATCAGCCTATCCGTCTGCTCACGGCAGCTTTTCTCGAAATACTCGGAATTATCTCGGTCCATGTTCAGCCAATCTCCGGCAGATCGTCTTCATGCGACGGCTCCGGATAAACCGGATGACTGGCATCCATGCGCGACATCCAGTCGGAGCCATCCGCAGTGAGCCGGTATCCATGCCCTGCCACACGGTCTTGCTCGATCATCCCGGCATGAAGCAGGCCGGCGAGAGCCTTACCGAGACGGGCAGCCACATGAACCCTCAGGTCATCCGCTGCGATATTCAGATGATCCGTTGCGATCGCATCCTGCAGATCGGTCCTACCTGTCCGGTCAGGAGGCAGGGCAATGTAACGCAGACATGCTTCCTGATCGATGGTATGGCGCCGGATCTCCAGTGCAGGATGCGGGTCGTAACGCATCGGCGCACAGACCATCGTGATCGAAATCCCCTTGGCGATCGCCTGCCAATGCACGGCATGCGGGTGTCCGGATACCAGCGGAAGATCCTCGCGGATCCGACGGAAAAGGCCATCGAGATAGGCCATGGTGCCCATGAGCCATTTGCGCTGATCGAAATTCGCACCCGCCTTCTTCATCGCTTCCTGGCGAAGAAGTTCGGTATTGTGCCGCGTCGTCGTCGGATCGGTGAAGTCCATGAGATCGAGCATGGCCAGACCGGTCCGGTCTTCGCTCGGTCTGTGCTCGATCGTATCGAGGATGGGCGCCGCCCAGTTCGCCGATCTTCCCGTAACCTTGCTGAGCCATGCTGCGCAGGCCCGCTCATTGTGGCCGGGACCCAGATTCATGATGACATCATGTCCAAGGATATTCTCATCCAGGCGCTCGTCATATGCGAGGCCAATCTTGGCAGCATGGCGGTAGAGGGACCTGACATGGTTCATATTGTGATAGGGAAGGCGGTTCGCATGATACAGGGCCTCTGCAGCTTTCCACAGAGTGCCGTTTTCCAGTCTTGTCCAGGGGGTCGCCATTTGCGGGCCTTTCACGGTTCAGGATCGGTTTCCGGATCCGCCAGATATTCCAGCGAGACGATGCTGATGGCATTCGGATCATAGATGGCGAGGCCCCCAACAGCTCTGTCATAGATCCCGCCGATCCCGGCTCGACGCATGATCCTGTCGAAATCAGGTTCGCCTTCACGGCCTGCATATGGCGCGAATACCTCGTAGTCCTCTGCGTTTCTGAGATCGAGAATTTTCGCGTCTGAAGAAATGACTGCCTTGATGACCACGGCGGCATCATCATCGGCCGCATTGGCGTAATTCGACACCGCGAGGGCCCGATCGTCAGCGACATAGAAGGCGCGTCCGAAATAGCCCATCGAGGAGGCCGCCATTCTGATCCCATGATCCATGATGTCCTGTCCGGACTCCGTATCGGTTCCGTGCCAGACGGTGCGTCCGCTCCAGCCGATGTCACCGCGGGGAATTCCAGAATTCGGGTTCATCGAGGCGCGGTTGATCGCATCCCTGATGGCAGAAATGTCCTCCCAGGACAGATTGCATCCGATGGAAATCGAAGAGTTCCGATCGATCACGGTGAACTTGCCCACCACCTCCGGCGGCAGATCCATCGTCCGGGGATCGACCGGCTCGGGGAAGGGGCCATGAATGACAGCCTCGATGGTATCGTAATCCTCCAGATTGGCCAGCTTCTCACGCGGTGAGCACTGATATCCCGCCTGATCGGCCTGAAGAGACAGATGCCATCCGGTGTCCCATTCCAGGGATGGAAACAGCCTGTCCTCGACCGTGCGGGCTGTCTTCACCTGGACGGCTCTGACGGCCGCGGCCGCGGTCTCGATTGCATCGACGGATCGGTGACGGGCCTCGGCATCGGATCGCGTGCGGTCGATCGGCAACAATGCGGCGAGGTCGTCGGCATGGTCCGGGCAGGTGATCCAGGCCTCGAGTCTGGCCCTGAAAGATGGATCCCGTGCAGCCGCTTCCTTCATCTTCACGAGGTCCTCAGCAGCCTTGCGTTCTCCCCTATCCTCAAGCTCGACAGCAAGCCTTTCCAGGAATTCCCTGCTCCAGTATCGCATCACCCATCTCCTGGAGTTATCCCCGCACAAGGTCCAAGAGTAACCGATTATCGGAAAAGTGAAACCTCTTTTCTCATGGTAAAATTGAATGCGGTATTTCCTGTTTGAGATCCGGAAAACCGGAATCCCGCCATTCCTTCCATGCCCAATGCGTCGACGACATGGCCGTTCGGGGCAGCGCGACGATTCTCCCGTCAACCCTGATTTCTCCGGACGCAAATACCTCGTCTCCACCATGATCCTTGATGAAGTTGAGCACGATCGACCGACATTCCATCTCGTATGGCGTGGTGTCGAGGATATCTTTCGGCTTGTCGGGCGGGTCAGGGATCCCAATACCGAACATTCTGCATCGGAGCAGGATGCGGCGCGAATGCCTGCTCCTGTGATCGGTTGCGAGTTCAGGGTGATCTACCGGCTCGAAGTTCCCGGCGGCGGCCCAGTCCAGCTCATGACCGGCGAGAGGGGCTTTCCAATCACCCGTCTCGACGATCGGAGCGAATGCTGTCTGTCTGGCACCGCACCTGCAGCATGTTCCTAGACCATTCTGGAATTTGCGGCGCCAGTGATGCTCCCTGCATGTCCTGGCGTTGACAGCCTTGGCGAAGGCAGCATCCTCGGCGGCATCCTGATCGGATCCTTCACCTCGGATGTAGCTCCCTTCGCGTGGAAACACCTCGAAGAAATGGGGGCCGGAATAGAATGCCCTGAAGTCGGCTTCCGTGCTCCATTGCAGGACGTCGTCGTCGCGCCACGGACGTCGCGGCTTCCACACGTCCCCCTCGCAATGTGACCTGATCAATGCCATATCGGCCGCTCCCTGTGGATTTCGATGGTTTCGACGACATGCCAGGCGCCATTCGCGCCATCCACGAGGCGATCCACAATCCAGGGAACCATTTCCTCACGCCAGGCCTTGAAGTCCATCCATCCGGTCGACCAGATGGAATTGATGTCGAAGATCTCCAGCTGGCCGGAAGATTTCCTGTTGGTCGCCACCCAATGGCTCCGCTGGAGTTCCTCCATGCGGTCTCCGGCCGCGGTCCAGCCGCCCTCGAACGCGATCCTGACCAGGCCGAGGCTGGGCCACTCAAGCGGATCGAGATCCGGCCTGGCGAGAGCCCAGTCGAACGGCTGGCCGAAACGTGCGAGCCCGACGGCCATCATCACTTCGGTCGTGAAACCATATCTCGCGAATTGCGGAAGTGCCTCCACGGCCTGATCGATGTGAATGCCGAGGACGGCTGCCAGGGCGCCTGGCCCGCAATTCGCCCCATTTCGACGATGCGCCGACTCGTAAGCTTCCCAGTTGAACGAAAGCTGGGGTCTGCCATGCCCTGGCAGATCGGGGCAGGGCATCGATGAAAGTCCGGAATATCCGCTTCCCAGAAGGGACATGTATTGGCGATGGGTATCCATGTCACCGGATACTGGGTGAAGGAAGGGCTGCATCGGCTTCTCGACGAGCGCGAGCAGATCATCCTGGCCGATCCTGTTCGGCCTTGTTTCGTTCCAGATAT
>Ga0182745_1000401_pt1 | contig 49658 bp, 36 predicted proteins | sample eDN3rd30CKraftBY_FD_128523 | JGI IMG/M metagenome (GOLD analysis project Ga0182745, IMG submission 128523) | Enriched backyard soil microbial communities from Emeryville, California, USA - eDNA 3rd pass 30_C Kraft BY (version 2) (version 2) | ecosystem: Environmental > Terrestrial > Soil >... | reverse complement strand
TCGGGCTACGCCCGCCCTCCGCCGCACGCAGCGCAAGGCGACCTTCAACTAACCGGCATCATATCCGAAAAGGGGGTCCCTCTTCGACGCCGATAGGGGGTCCCTTTTGAACGCCGTTTGACATTCATGGACACACGAAAGCGGCACCGGCACGCTCATGACGATCAACAGCTACGACGAATATGGCATCCCGGGAGCGGGCAACGACGGGCGGTTCCAATATACCGGCCAGGCGTGGATCGCCGAGCTCGGCATGTATCACTACAAGGCGCGCATCTATTCGCCCACCCTCGGGCGGATCCTTCAGATCGATCCCATCGGGTATGAGGATCAGGAATTACGGTGACGGGCGCAATAATCCCTAACTAGGCCATCTCGCCGACCTCGTCGCGCACGACAGCGGCGGCGTTGTCGAGCGAATCGGCAAGGAAGCAGGTGAAGGCGCTTCGGCTCATCTCAGCCGAAGCGAAAGCGAGTTCGCGGTGCCGTATTTTCCCAGCCGGCAAACATGACCATCCATAGGGAGCAGCTTTGCAGCCTCGACGCCGTAACCGGCAATGATCACGCCATCATCCGCGACCAATACGGGGTTGGTGAAACCGAACCGTTCGATGAGGCTGCAATCCGCTTGATACGCTTCTTCGAATGCGTCCGGGCGTTGCGTGCATAGGGTTTTAAGGGTTGCTTGGCGAGCGTCTGCTTTTCCCACCGCGAAAGGCGAGCGATCGCGGTGACGGCTTGCTGTTCGGGCTTTGCGGGTGCCCAACCGCCTCCCGCAATGGCGGTTTAGCTGGTTTCGGCGTGCGCCACATTGCCATGCCAGCTGCGAAATTCATTCTCGCTGGTATCGACGATATATTCATGGCGATGAAGCGGGTATCTGTTGACCTGCCGGAAATGGACCCGGGCAACGCCTTCGATCCGGTACAGGTCTTCGATCATCTGCGTCATCGCGCGCTGATCTTTCGCATAGACGTGCGCGAGCAGATTATAGTCGCCGGTCTTCATCGCGCATCCCGAGCAGCGATCCATGCCCGCTATGATCTTATAGGCCGCGCTGAGAAGGGCGGGGTGGACCTCGACATAGACCCAGCCGAAAATGCGCATGTTCGTCGCCGTCACGTCGATCAGGAGGCCATGTCTGATCAGTCCAAGATCGGTGAGCCGCTTGAGGCGTTTGCGGATTGCGGCTTCGGATAGTTCGAGTTCCCGGCCGATCGCCCGATTGCTCGCTCGCCCGTCGTTGTGGAGGATCCCCATGATGCGCTGGTCCACCGCATCGGCCACATAGTCGGCGCTCATAGCGAAGCGATTCCCTGCTTGATGCACGCCTCGCCGATCGAGACGTCGGCCGCCGTGCCCTGGACGCCCTTGATGCGGCCAATCCGGTCCTCGACCAGGTCGCGGATGTCCGCGACGCTTCTCACAAAGACCATCACCTGCAGAAACGGATTCTCGAAAAACAGCGAGATCGAAAAGACATTCTCAATCGTCGCAATCTCTTCCGCGATGCGTTCGGCGTCCCCGAAGGCGCAGCTTATGTCGATCCAGCCGAGCACCCGATAGCCTGCCTTCATGACATTCTGTTGCGCGGCAAGTTTTATGACACGGTCGCGCACCAAGGCATCGATCCGGACCGACACCGTGCTTTCCGCCACGCCGAGGCTCGCGGCGACGTCGCGATTCGACGTTCGGGGCGTGTGCGCCAGAATCGAAATGATCTGCCTGTCGACCGAGTCGAGGCGTCTCCTTGTTCCCATCCATCTCCCCAATATGGGCTGCCGTCGCGCCGATACCGCCGACACATGCTGCCTCGGCCCAACCAACTCAAGGGAATTATGCAACTGTTGCGGGAATGCAAATGGTATCGAAATATGCGTTCTAAAATACGATTGACAGGTTCGCAATCATCGGTGACGATGACTCATTGAAAAAGCTCGAACGAGCAATGGCCGCGATGGGAGTGGCCAGCGAGGCCGTCAAAAACGGCGTTGAAAGGGAGAGGGAAATCATGCGTCGAAACTGTGCGAATCGATCCAGATTGCTATTGGCGGGCGGTTTCCTGTCGCTGATGTTCTGCTCGCCAGTCGCCGCCGCGGCGCAAGCGGAGGATGCGGATCAAGCGCCCGCCAATCCCGAAAACGACACGGCGGCCGCGCCGCTGGACGGGGATATCGTCGTCACCGCACGCCGGCGGGAAGAAGGCCTCAGCCGTACGCCCGTCGCCGTGTCGGTTCTGACCAGCGACGCGCTGCAGTCGCGGTCGATCAACTCGGAGGCCGATCTCCAGACAGCGACGCCGGGCCTCATCGTACGCTCGACGCAGGGCAGCAGCCAGTTCAACTATGCCATTCGTGGTCAGTCGATCGATGCCTTCAGCGTCTCGCAGCCGGGGGTGCTGACATATGTCAATGAATTCCAGACCAACGCGCTGAGCGCCGGTTCGCTTTACGATCTGGGCTCGGTGCAGGTCTTGAAGGGGCCGCAGGGAACCTTGTTCGGCCGCAACACGACCGGCGGCGCGGTGCTGTTCTCGACCGCCGCGCCGGAGTTTGACGCATTCAAGGGTTTCGCGCGCGCGCGCTTGGGCAATCTGGGCGCCTGGCAGGGCGAAGGCATGGTAAACGTTCCGATCGGCGACAGCGCCGGTTTGCGCGTTGCCGGGCTGGTCGACCAGCGCAAAGGCTATGTGCGCAACCTCGTCAATGGCGAGCGCCTCGCCAATGTCGATCGTTGGTCGATCCGCGCCTCGCTGAGCTTCGAGATCGGGGACTCGATCGAGTCCAAATTCGTCGCCGAATATGGCCGGTCAAAAGGCAATGGCGACCCGATCCTGGCCTATTCGGCCAATGCGCCCGGTTCGGTCGGGCCGAACGGGCAGGCGCTGGCAGCAACGGTGCCCACTTTTTACAGCCCGATCCTTGATACGCTCGCGGGTCCGGGGGCCTACGCGGCGCTGATGGCGGCCTATCCGGGCACGCCCGCCGGCGGCTATCTCGACTATGTCGCCAGCCAGCGCTCGCTCGGGAACCGGGCCACATATTTCGACGGTCCGACGGGTCTGAACGCCAAGAACGGCTATATCATCAACACGACGTCGATCGATATTTCGGACAGCGCGCAGATCAAGAATATCGTCGGTTATTCGTACAATCGCAACGTCTCGCTGTTCGATCAGGATGGCAGCCCGTTTCCCTTCTATGAATATGTGCAGACGCGCAATCGGGTCAAATCCCTCTCGGAAGAATTGCAGCTGTCCGGCGAGGCGGTCGACAATCGGCTGACCTATATCCTCGGCGTCTACTATTCGAACGAGAAGCGCACGAGCGGCCAGACGTTCCGCTATTTCAATCTTGGGCCGGTCGCCAACCCCGTCCTCGGCCCTGGGTTCGGTGGCAGCCTGCCGCTCGGCAATCGGCTCGAGGGCGATTTCGACATCTCCAGCATCGGCGCCTTCGCGCAGGCCTCGTTCAAATTTACCGACAGGCTGAGCGCGACGGCGGGGGTCCGCTACACGCGGGAGAAAAACGAGTTCACCGAAGTGTCGGGCTTCGCGCCCTTCTTTCCGGCCGGGATCATCGAAGAGCGGAAGGACAGCGAGCCGAGCTGGACGGTGGGACTCGAATATCAGGCCACACCCTCGCTCTTTTTCTATGGCACATACCGGGGCAGCTGGCGCGGGGGCGGCTTCAACTATAATGCGCCGCCGATCAACGCGACGGCCGAGTTGGGCGGCAATACGTTCAATCCTGAGAAGATCGAGGACGTCGAGTTCGGAGCGAAGTTCAACGGCCATATCGGCAGCGTGCGGACGCGCGCCAACCTGGCCGTCTACAAGAGCTGGGTCGATGGCATTCAGCGCATTGCCTATCTGACCTTCCCCGACGTCGGTCCCGGCGCCGCGACGGTCAACGCCGACGGTGCGATCTTCCAGGGCGTGGAATTCGATGCGGAGTTCACGGTTGCGCCGGGCGTGACGATCGGCGGTTCGTTCAACCACACCGATCCCAAATATCGCGGCGACACGCAGCAGACGCTGTTCGGCACCTTTATCGACTTCACGACGTTCGCCGACGTCACCAGATATTCGGGCAGCGGCTATATCGACGTGATGGCGCCGCTGGCGGGCGACACCGGCGAACTGCGTGCGCGGCTGGACGTTTATGCGCAATCGTCGCTCTATTTTTCCAACTATGGCCAGAGCGGCGCGCCGGGCACCAAGCTTCCATCCTATGAACTGGTGAACGCCCGCGTCGGCTTGGACAATATCGGCGGGTCGGGCGTCTCGGCGGCCTTCTTCGCGAAGAATATCTTCGACAAGACCTATTTTGTCGGCGGCATCGGCCTCGGCACCGCGGGCGGCTATAATCTGGCCGTTCCCGGCGAGCCGCGCACCTATGGCGTCGATATCAGCTTCCGCTTCTGAGTCCTCTCACTGTCCCGGCCGCAGGGTCGGCCGGGACGTCTTTTCCGCCTTTCGTACCCGGCACGGACTCCGGTGAACTCAAAGGAAACCGATATGCACAGCGAAGCCTATTCCGCATTGGTCGCGCAGCTTTTTGCGTCACCCATGCCCGTCGACATCGTCGAGATGCGGGCGGCCTATGTGGCCATGGGGGACGCCTTTCCCCTTCCAGCCGACGTCAGGGTGACGAAAACCCAGCTCGGCGGGCGGCCATGCGAATGGCTGGAAGTCGCTGAAAACCCGCGCCACATGGTTCTGGTCGTCCATGGCGGCGGCTATTGTATCGGCGGCATCGAATCGCATCGCCATCTCGGAGGCGAAATAGCCAGGCAGACGGGCGCGCGCGTGGCGGTCATCGACTATCGTCTCGCGCCTGAGCACCCCTATCCGGCAGGACTCGACGATTTGAGAGCCGCCTGGGCCGAGTTGCTGGCCTCGCGCGGAGGAGACCAGATTGCTCTGGTCGGCGATAGCGCGGGCGCCGGGCTTGCCATGGCGTTCGTCGCCGATCTGCTCCGCACCGCGCAGCCGCTGCCGGCGAGCATTTACTGCATGTCGCCATGGGCAGACCTCTCGAATACGGCGACGTCGCGGAGCTTGAAACGCGAAATCGATCCGCTCGCCAGCATCGACCAGCTTGCCAAGATGGCGGGCTATTATGCCGGCGACATACCGGTCAGCGATCCACGCATCTCACCGGCCTTTGCGGACTTCCGCGGCGCGCCGCCCGTGTTCATACAGGCCGGCACGGCCGAAGTGCTGATGGACGATGCGCTCAATCTCGCAAAGTCGCTCGCCGACGCCGATGTCGATGTCGATGTCGAGCTCAGGGCGGGCATGATCCATGTCTGGCCATGGTTTTTCCCCGCCATTCCGGAAGGCGCCGAAGCATTGGCGCGCGCCTGTGCCTTTATCGCGCGCAACTTCCAGTCGACCTGAACACGCTTGCGGCCCCGTCCGGCGCTTTGACAATCATTACGAAAGGCCCCTGTAATGCTCGACTATGATCCGGCCGCCAGCGAACTCGACCTCGACCGGGCGCGTGAGCGATATCATCTGGAGCGCGAGAAGCGGGCCGGCCACGCCAACCGGACAGCCTATCGAACCGGCCCCGCGGTGGATCTGCGCGATACTTATATTCCGCGTATCGAACGTGAGGCGCGCGACGAGCAAGTCGACGCGCTCATCATCGGGGCCGGTTTTGCGGGGCTGATCGTTGCGATCGAGATGCGGAAATGCGGCGTCGGACCGATCCGTATCGTCGATACCGCAGGCGACTTTGGCGGGGTCTGGTACTGGAACCGATATCCCGGCGCGCAATGTGACGTGGAATCCTACATCTATCTGCCGTTTCTCGAAGAGACGGGATATATGCCCAAAGAGAAATATTCGCACCAGCCCGAAATCCTCGAACATGCACAGCGGCTCGGGACCCATTATGATCTCTACAAGGATGCGCTCTTTCACACCGGCGTGACCGACGCCACCTGGTCGGATGCCGACCGCTGGATCGTTCGAACCGATCGCGGCGATATCTTCCGGGCGAATTTCGTGGTCATGGCCGGGGGCGGGCAGGACCAGCCCCGCTTTCCCGACCTTCCGGGCTTTGAAGACTTTGAGGGTCATATCTTCCACAGCTGCCGCTGGGACTATGCCTATTCGGGCGGAGACTCGTCGGGCAATTGTGCCGGGTTGGAAGGCAAACGGGTCGCCGTCGTCGGCACCGGGGCTTCGGCCGTGCAGGTGGTGCCGTACATCGCGCCGTCGGCCGATCATCTGTACGTTGTCCAGCGCACGCCCGTCGTGGTGGGCGAACGGCTCAACAAGCCGACCGATCCCGCATGGGCAGCGTCGCTGGAGCCTGGTTGGCAGGACCGCCGAATGCTCAATTATTCGACGCTCGTGCTCGGGGGCAAGCAGGACGAGGATCTCGTCGATGATGGCTGGACACATGCCACGGCGCAGCTCGCGAGCGTCTATGGCGGAGGCCGGGACAACGCCGAGCTTTCGCCCGAAGCCGCCGCCGAGGCAGCCGAGCGCTCCGATCTGCGCTATATGTCGAAGATCCGGGCGCGGGTCGACCAGACGGTCACAAATTCGCGCTCGGCCGAACTGCTCAAGCCCTGGTACCGCTATTTCTGCAAGCGGCCGACCTTCAACGACCTCTATCTGCCCGCGTTCAATCGCGACAATGTCGAACTGGTCGATGCCAGCGGCCCAAAGGGGCTCGAACGGCTGACCGCGACGGGCTTTGTCGTCGATGGCGAGGAATATCCCGCCGACGTGATCATCTTCGCTTCGGGGTTCGCGAGCGACCTGTCCAAACGCAAGGGCTATAGCATCATCGGGCGCGGCGGGATCACGCTTGGCGATCATTGGCGCGACGGCGCGCGATCGCTCCATGGCGCGATCATCCACAATTTCCCGAACCTGTTCATGATGGGAACGGTGCATGTCGGCCTGACGATCAATTACACCGAGATGGCGCTGCGCCAGGGCCGCCACATCGCGCGTACGATCGAACTGCTCCGCGCGCGCGGTTTCAACGAGATCGAGCCAAGTGCCGAGGCCGAGGATGACTATGTCGAAGCCATCGTCGCCGCGCGTGAGGCCGATGTCGAATTTCATTCGTCGTGCACGCCCGGCTATTTCAACAATGAAGGCATGCCGGTCAAACGCGGCAAGGGTCTGACCGACGCCGTTTATTCGGCCGGCCTGTTCGCCTGGGTCGACATGGTCACCGAGTGGCGCGAGCGGCAGGATTTTGCCGGCGCGGTGCTGCGCTGAACCCTTTTGTCCATTTTTCTGAACTGGAGGACATCGTGACGATCGACCGGATTGAGCGTTCGACCATGCGGGGTTCAGTGCAAGGTTTCGTAGACCCGGCCTTTGCCGAGCTTGCCGACATTTTCACCGACAATTTCGAGGCGCGGGGCGAGATCGGCGCGAGCGTCGCGGTCTTCCATGACGGACGCCCGGTCGCGAGCCTGTGGGGGGGCGTCAAGGAGGCCGGCGGCGCGGCCTGGGAAGAGGATACGATCTCGATCGTCTGGTCGAGCACCAAGGGCATCGCGGCCGTCGGCGCGCATCACGCAGCCGACCGCGGGCTGATCGATCTCGACGCGCCGATCGCAAGATACTGGCCCGAGTTTGCCTGTGAGGGCAAGGAGGAGGCCACTGTCGCGATGGTCCTCGACCATTCGGTCGGTGTTCCGGCGCTGCGCGATCCGGTGCGACCCGGCGGCTTCGCCGACTTCGACTATATGTGCGACCGCGTTGCGCGCGAGCGGCCGTTCTGGGTGCCGGGGACGCGGCACGGCTATCACGGCCACACCTATGCCTGGACCGTGGGCGGGCTCTTTCGCCGCGCGGTCGGGGTGCCGCTGGGCGAATATATTCGCAGCGAGATCGCCGAACCGCTCGGTGCCGATTATTGGCTGGGCCTGCCGGAAAGCGAACATTCGCGCGTCGCGCCGATGATCTATCCGACCGACCCGCTGTTCGGCGGCAAGTCCCGCGCCAATCACGCGATCGAAAATGACCCCGCCGCGCCTTTCACGCTGATGATGACCAACGATGGCGGCTATGACTGCAACGATCCCGCCTATTGGGGTGTGGAGATCGGCTCGCTCAATGGGATCACCAACGCGAAGGGTCTGGCGACGATCTATTCGGCCGTTGCCAATGGCGAGCTTCTTGGCGCCGACACGGTGGCGCGCATGGGCCGCACCGCGAGCGCCAGTCATCTTGACGCGACCCTGCTGATGCCGATGCGCTTCGGGCTCGGCTTTATGAAAACCACCGATAATCGCCGCCAATCCGAGCTCGTTGACTGCACGCTCCTGATGTCGGAGGAGGCGTTTGGGCATGTCGGGTTCGGCGGCTCGGTCGGCTTTTCCGACCCCGGGCTGCGTTTGGGCTTCGGCTATACGATGAACCGGATGGGCGCCGGTGTCATGGTCGGCGAGCGGGCGCAGGGCCTGATCGACGCGACCTATCGCGCGCTCGGCTGCAGCTCCAAAGCGAGCGGTGCGTGGGTATGAACCATCCTGGCGATCGGGACGCGCTTTCCGAGGAATGGACCAGCTTCCCCGGCCTTGTGCGTCATCACGCTTCGCGGACGCCGCGCGCGACCGCCTTGCAATTCGGTGGCCGCCGCCAGGATTTCGGAACGCTGCATAGCAATATGGAAAAGGTGGCCGCCGCGCTCGATGGCGCCGGAGTCGGTTCGGGCGACCGGGTCGCCTATCTCGGCAAGAACAGCGATCGCTATTTCGAATTGCTGCTCGGCACCGCGTTGATCGGTGCCGTGATCGTTCCGGTCGGCTGGCGTCTCGCGCCTCCCGAAATCGAGGCGATCGTCGAGGACGCCGACGCGAGGCTGCTCTTCGTCGAGGCCGCGTTCGCCGGGCTCGCCGAGGCGCTGGCATGGGCGGCGCGAAACCCGCGATCGATTGTCTCGATCGCCGGGGAGGAGCCAGACTGCGCCTATGTTCGCTGGCGCGATGCGGCTTCGGCGCTTCCACGCCCGTTGCCGGACGCGAACCGGGCCATGATCCAGCTTTATACCTCGGGGACCACGGGCAAGCCGAAGGGGGTGATGCTCACGCACCGGAACATCCTCCACTGGCAGGTCATGGCCCGCGAGCGCGGCAGCTGGTTCAGCTGGATCGCCGACGAGGTCAGCCTTCTGACCATGCCGGTGTCGCACATCAGCGGGACCGGCTGGTGGTCGATGTCGTTGATCGCGGGCGCACCGGCGATCGTCCATCCCGAGTTCCGTCCCGACGAAGCGCTGGAAGCGATAGGCAGGGAAGCGGTGTCGCGGCTCTTCGTGGTTCCCGCGGCGCTGCAACTGATGGCGCGCCACCCGAGCGCGGCGAAGACGGACTTTTCGCGGCTGCGCTATATTCTCTATGGCGGGTCACCCATTCCGGTCGAATTGCTGACCGAATGTGTCGATCTGTTCGGGTGCGGCTTCGTCCAGCTCTATGGGCTGACCGAAACCGCCGGTGCCGTCGTGCATCTTCCCGACACGGACCATGTCCCGTCCTCGCCGCGTCTCACCGCGGCGGGCAAGGCCAATCCCGAAACCGAAATTCGCGTCGTCGATGACGCGGGCGATGCGGTGGATGCCGGAACGACGGGCGAAATCCAGATCCGTTCGCCCAATGTGATGCCGGGATATTGGCGGCGCGACGATGCCAGCGCAGAGGCCATGACGGGGGATGGCTGGTTTCGCACCGGCGATGCAGGATACCTTGACGCCGACGGCTATCTCTTCGTGCGCGACCGGATCAAGGACATGATCGTGTCGGGCGGTGAGAATGTCTACGCCGCCGAAGTGGAGAATGTGATCCATGCCCATCCTGCGGTCGGCGAGGCCGCCGTAATCGGCATTCCCGACGCCAAATGGGGCGAGGCGGTGGTCGCCATTGTCGCGCCGAAAAGCGGCGTGCGGCTCGATGAGGACGAACTTCTCGCCTTCCTGCGCGAACGGCTCGCGGGATTCAAACTGCCCAAGGCCATCAAGCAGATGCCGTTGCTGCCGCGAAACGCGTCGGGCAAGATACTGAAGCGCGACCTTCGCGCACCTTATTGGGAAGGGCGTTCGCGCGGGGTCAGCTGACAAGCGCCCGCGGCGGCAGGATTCATCGGGAGTCGGGAATGGTGAAGGGGCTTTTCGATCTCAGTGGCAAGGTCGCGCTTGTCACCGGCGGCAATGGCGGCATCGGCCTCGGCATGGCCAAGGGCCTTGCGATGCACGGCGCCACGGTCGTGATCTGGGGCAACAAGCCCGAAAAGAACGAGCGCGCGGTTGCCGAACTCGAAACCTTCGGCGGCACCGTCCGATGCGCGTCGGTGGACGTCGCCGATGAGGCGGCGGTGAAGGCGGGGATCGCCGCGATCCTCGGTGAATTCGGCCGCATCGACCAAGCGATCGCCAACGCCGGTATCGGCATCGCGCGCCGCGACATGTTCGAAATTTCCCAGGCGGATTTTGATAGGCTGCAGTCGATCAACGTCTATGGTGTCTTCTACACGCTGCGCGAGGCGGCGGCGCACATGATAGAGCGCGGCAAGGCGGGCGACCGAGGCGGGTCGCTTGTCTCGATCGCCTCGACCGCGGCGGTCCACGGCGCCGCGCGTAACGAGCATTATGGCGCGACGAAGGGCGCGGTATTGTCGCTCTCGCGCGCCATGGCGGTGGAACTCGCCCCCCACGGTGTCCGGGTGAACAGCATCCTCCCGGGCTGGACGCGTTCCGACATGACCGAGCGATTGCAGGGCTGGGACAAGTTCAACGAGAATGTCATCAGCCGCGCGCCGGTAGGCCGCTGGGGAGATGGCGACGACTTCTCGGCCATTGCCGTCTATCTCGCCAGCCAGCATTCCAGCTTTCACCTTGGCGATGCGATCGTGATCGACGGTGGGTACACCATCTACTGATCGCCGCTCCGGCCGGCTATTTGCCGAGGTGCTTGGTCCCGGCTTCCGAACTGAATATCTCGATGATGGGCTGCGCATCCTGCTCGGGATTGCTGACCAGCTGGGGGCGGTGCCTGAAATATCGCTGCGACGGCCGGAACGCCACATCGATCACGCCGGGCAGCTTGCCGATGGCTTCCGCCGTATCCGCCATGGTCTTGCGGTCGCGGGCATACATATGCGCGACGAGATTATTCTGACCGGTCGTCCGGGCGCAAAGCGAGCATTCCGGGAGCCGGGAGACGCTGCGAAAGACTTCGCCCAGATACTGCGGGTGAACTTCCGCCGTCAGCCAGCCGAAAACCTCCATGGGGGTCATGCTGATGTCGACGATCACGCCATAGCTGATCGAGCCGCTCTCGGAGAGCCGCTTGAGGCGTTTTCGGATCGCGGTTTCGGAGACGCCGAGTTCGCGGGCGATCCCGCGGTTGCTCGTTCGACCATCGGCCTCGAGCAGATCGATGATGGCGCGGTCGAGATCGTCGAAGCGCTGCAGCGTCACAGGACTGCCAGCCGCGACTTGATGTACATGTCGCCCACTGACGCATTCATCGCCGTCTTGCGTACCCCTGGCACCGCACCGATGACTGTCTCGTGGATGTCCTGCAGCTCGTCGAGCGAACGAGCCATGGCAACGACGAGCAGGTAAGGGTTCTGATAGAAGCTGGTGACCGAGAAGACGCTGTCATCGGCGGAGATCGTTTCCGCTATCGCCTCGATGTCGGCGATGTCGCACCAGATTTCGATCCAGCCAAATCGCCGGAACTCGGTGGCCGATACCTCCTGTTGAACCGTCAATTTGATAAGCCGGTCGTTGACCAGGCTCTCGATGCGGTTGGAAATGGTGCTTTCCGCCGCGCCGACCTGCTGAGCGATCGCCTTGTTGGAAATCTGCGGGTCGCGGCAGAGCATCGAGATCACGGCATGATCAAGCTGGTCGATCTTTCGTCCTCTGGCTCGTTCCATCCCGGTCTTCCGTTGCTGACTGCATGCTCTCTACAGCGCGGGCCTGTTGTCCGACAATCCCCAAAAACTTGGTAGAGACGTCTTGGTTGCATAATATCGCACATATTTGGCTATAGCATAATTATGCGAACCATAATCAATTGACAAGTTCGCAAACTTTCGCAATCATCCGATTCGACATAGGAATGGCGAGCCGGGAAACGGTCGTCGGAAAAAGGGGAGAGTGGTGCCGCCGGCCATGATGGCCGGGGAACGGCGTTGCTCGGCTCCGCGCCAAGGAGAGGGTGAGGCTATGGCTGGAATTCAACATCATTTCAAACTCTTGGGTATCGGTTGCAGCATTTTTGCGTTCGCGGCGATGAGTGGCACGGCGGCAAAGGCGGCGGACAATGCCGCAGCCTCGGAAGCGAATGCCCAACCGGCGGCCGACGCGGTGGGGGAAGCGTCCGAGGATGATGGCCATGGCGACATCGTCGTCACCGCACGGCGAAAGGAGGAGTCGCTCGGCCGAACCCCCGTGGCGATTACGGTTCTGACCAGCGAAGCGCTCGAGGAACGGAGCATCGCCTCGCAAGCCGACCTTCAGGTAGCGACGCCGGGGCTCGTCGTCCGCACCACCCAGGGCAGCAACGGATTCAACTACGCCATCCGCGGACAATCGGTCGACGCCTTCAGCGCCTCGCAACCGAGCGTGCTGACCTATGTCAACGAGTTCCAGTCGACGTCTCTGTCGGCGGGATCCTTCTATGACCTTTCGAACATCCAGGTCCTGAAGGGGCCCCAGGGAACCTTGTTCGGTCGCAACACCACGGGCGGCGCAGTGCTCTACACCACCGCGCGACCCGAGTTCGGCGAAACGAGTGGCCTCATCCGCGGGCGCGTCGGCAATCTGCGCGGCCGTTACATGGAAGGCATGGTCAATGCGTCGGTGAGCGAGACGCTGGCGATCCGCGCTGCGGGATCGTGGGAGCAGCGCCGGGGGTTCGTGCAGGATATCGTAGACGGCGAGTATCTGAACGATATCGACCGGCACAGCTTCCGCCTGTCGGTGCGGTGGCAGCCGTCGGATCGCTTCGAGACGAGCTTCGTCGGCGAGACGGGCCGTTCGGAGGGCGAGGGCGATGCGATGCTGCTCTTCTCCGCCTATGCACCCGGCGAAGTCGGTCCTGACGGGCAGCCGCTTCCCGCGACCGTCGGCACATTCTACAGCCAGATGCTCGACACCTTGGCGGGGCCGGGAGCCTATGCCGCTCTTCTGACCGCCTATCCCGGCACGATCCCCGAAGGGTTTGATGGCTTTGCCGATCTGCAGCGCGCGTGGGGAAACCGCAAGACGGCATCGGACGCGCTCACGGGGCGCGTCGCGACCAATAAATATCTGATCAACACGACGACCTTTTCGGTCTCGGATGACGCCCAGATCAAAAACATCATCGGCTATTCGAAGAATTATTCCTACCAGGATCAGGATCAGGACGGCACGCCGTTTCCCTTCTTCGACTATGTGCATTTCCTGAACCAGAGCCGCACCTGGTCCGAAGAGCTGCAGATTTCCGGCAAGGCTTTCGACGGCCGGTTCGACTATATCGCAGGCCTCTATTATTCGAACGAAAAGAAGGTCAACGGCCAGGATTTCCAGTATTTCAACCTGGGTCCGGTCGCCAACCCCATCCTCGGTCCGGGGTTCGGGGTGCCGTCCCTGCCGCTTCGCAACGCCCTGAAAGGCGGAACGAGTATCGAAAGCGTCGGCGCTTTCGTGCAGGCATCCTATGATTTCGGGGATCTCTCGCTCACGGGCGGGTTCCGTTATACCGAGGAGAAGACGGAGTTCACCTCCATCTCGGGTTTCCAGCCGGCATTCCCTGTCAACGTCCAGGAGAGCCGCAAGGACGGTAAGCCCAGTTGGACGGTGGGCCTCGAATATGAAGCAACCGACAGCCTGTTCCTCTATGGATCCTACCGCGGCAGCTGGCGCGGTGGCGGCTACAACTATAACGCGCCGCCAGTGAACGAGCTGGCGGTCGACGGCGGCAATACCTTCGATCCTGAAACGATCGAGGACGTCGAGCTCGGCGCCAAATTCTATGGCGACGTGGGCGGCCGCTCTGCCCGTCTGAACATAGCCGCCTTTCATAGCTGGGTGAGCGATGTCCAGCGTATCGCCTATATCTCGATCCCGCCTTACGGCCCGGCGGGCGTCACGCTCAATCTGCCTGGCGCACGCTTCAAGGGCGTCGAGATCGACGGCGAAATCGAAATCGCCGATTGGCTGAAGGTCGGGGGTGCGTTCACCTACACCGATGCCAAATACAAGGACGACGCGCCGCTCGATCTGTTCGGGACATATCTGAATTTCTCGACCTTCGCCGACCTTGCGAAATATTCGGGAAGCGCGTTCGTCCAGGCCGGGTATGAGCTACCAGGAGATGGCGGAACACTGACCTTCCGCGGCGACGTCTACGCCCAGTCGGCGATGTATATCTCCAACTACGGGAAGACGGGCGCTCCGGAGACGCTTTTGCCCGCCTATGAGGTCGTCAACCTGCGCGCTGGCTGGGACGACATTGGTGGTGGTCCGATCTCGGCCGCCTTTTATGTCAAGAACCTGTTCGACAAGGAATATTTCACCGGCGGTATCGGGCTTGGCGCGCAGAGCGGCTATAATCTCGCCGTTCCCGCGGAGCCCCGCATTTTCGGCTTCGAACTGACCGCACGCTTCTGAACGGCACGCCGCCGGGGTTCGCTCCGGCGGCGGCTGGCTGCGCGCCATTCGGCTTTCCCATTCGGATAACAGGAACGATTTGATGACCAGCAATTCTGGACCGGCGACGAGGCTCGACGCGATCATCGTCGGAATGGGCGTCGGCGGTATGTACCAGCTGATCAAGCTGCGCGAACTCGGGATGTCGGTGCAGGGCATCGAGGCGGGAACCGACGTTGGAGGAACCTGGTACTGGAACCGGTATCCCGGCGCGCGCTTCGATTCCGAAACCCACAGCTATTGCTACTCCTTCTCGCCCGAACTTCTCGAGGAGTGGGACTGGAAGGAATTGTTCGCGCCGCAGACCGAGACCTATCCCTATCTGCAGCATGTCGCGGAAAAGTTCGATGTCCGCCGGCATGTCGAATTCTCGACCCGCATCAAGCGGGCCTCGTGGGACGAGACGGGCAATTTCTGGACGGTGGAGGCCGAGGACGGCCGGACATGGGAGGCGACCTATCTGATCACCGCGGTGGGAACGCTGTCGATTCCCGTGGTTCCCGACTATGTCGACCGTGACAAGTTTCGCGGTCCGAATTTCCATACCTCCGAATGGCCGCGAACGCCGTTCGATGTCACGGGCAAGCGCGTGGCGGTAATCGGCACGGGCGCAACCGGCGTGCAGGTCATCCAGGAGATGGCCAAGCTGGCGGGCCATCTCACCGTCTATCAGCGTGAGGGGAATTGGTGCAAACCCCTGCGCAACCGCCCCATTCCACCCGAGGAGATGGAGCAGATCAAGCGCGACTATCCGGCTATTTTCGAGCGTTGCCGCTCAACGGGCGCCGCATTCATCCATGATACGGATCCGAGGGCCTTTGCCGACGTTTCACCTGAAGAGCGCGAGGAATTCTACGAAAGCCTGTATGCGCAGCCGGGATTCGCGCTCGCGATGGGCAATTTCAGCGATCTTGGCACCAATGAGGCGGCGGCGAGAGCGGCGGGCGATTTCCTTGCCCGCAAGATCCGCGCGCGCGTGAATGACCCCAAGGTCGCGGACATCCTCATTCCGAAGAACCACCTGTTCGGCACCAAAAGACCGCCGATGGAGACCGGCTATTACGAAGTCTTCAATCAGGAGAATGTCGATCTCGTCGATCTCAAGGCGACGCCGATCGAGCGGCTTACGGAGGACGGCATCGTTTCCGGCGGCCAGGAGCGCCCGTTCGACATCATCATTTTCGCGACCGGGTTCGATTCCATCCTCGGCGCCTTCAATCGCATTGCCTTCGAGGGTCGCGACAGCATCTCGCTGATCGAGAAATGGCGCGACGGGCCGACCACCAATATGGGCATGGCGGTTCACGGGTTCCCGAACATGCTCATCGTCAACGGTCCCCACGGCCTAGCCTCCTTCTGTAACGTGCCGCGCTGTCTCGAGCAGAATGTGGAATATGTGTCCGACCTTCTCGCCTATATGCAGGAAAAGGGGTTCAACCGCGTCGAGATTGCGGCGGACGCCGAGAAGCAATGGATGGACCTGATGCGCAGAAATGCCGAGCCGATGCTCGTTGCGCAGACGAACTCCTGGTTCACGGGAATCAATACTAACATCGAGGGGCGCACGAAGCGAAACCTCCTCTTCTATGTCGGCGGCCAGGTTTATTTTCAGGAACATAGCCGTGAAATTGCGGCGAATGGCTATACCGGCTTCAATCTCTCGCAGGCCGACTCCAGCTAGACGGGGTCAGAAGCGGCGTCAGGCCTTCGCGACGACGACGGCGATCCCGTCCATCGTCGTCGTGCCCGAGATCTTCTCCGTGGAATCTGGCCCGATACCCAGCAGTTCGTTGATATTTACGGCGTTGCTGGAATAGACGTTCGCGGTCGTCCAGCCGGCCTTGTTTCCCCATCCGTGCGGATAGCACACCGATCCCGGACAGACGTCGTCCGTCAGCGATGCAGTCACATGCAGGCTGCCATGCTGCGATGCGATGACCACCATGTCGCCATCCGCAATGTTCCGCTCTTCGGCGTCGCCGGGATGGATCATCAGCGACGGTTTCTGCGAGCGGACCAGACGCTCGGCATTATGCGTCCAGCTATTCATCGACTTGAGGTGGCGGTGCCCGAAAAGTCGCAGCGCGTTCGCGGGGTGCGGCGGATCGCTGAGCAGCCGGTCGAGCTCGGGCACCAGCCGCTCGTCCCACAGGCGAATCTTGCGGTCGGGATAGGTGACCGGGGGGCGCACCGCCTCTCCGGCATCGGCGTCGAGCATCAGTCCGTGCGGTCGCTCGCGCGCCAGCCGCTCGAACGACCAGCCGTCGCGGCCATTGCTGTCCCCGCACGGCCCCGCCCGGAAGGCGATATCGAGCACATCGATCGCGCGCGGACCGCCGGGCGCGTTGTCGCCGAATTCCTTCGCCGTGGAGAAGGGGCCGGGACGGTGCATGCGGTCGGCGATATCCTGAAACACCGAATGCTCCTCCCGCACTTCACCCATCGGGTCGATCGTCGGGAGCACATATTGCGCATAGGGCCGCACCATATGGCTCCATCCCAGAAGCGGCACATCGTCGCGTTCGAGGAATGTCGGCGCGGGAAGGATATAGTGCGCGTGTTCGCTGGTTTCGTTGCGGTAGATATCGAACGAGACCATCAGCTCGAGCTGGTTCAGCGCCGCGGCCAGCTTTGGTCCGCCGCCTGAAGACAGGACCGGATTGCCGCCGACCACGAAAAGGGCGCGGAGCCTGCCATCGCCCGGCTCGGTGATGTCCTCTGCCATTGTTGCCGTCGCCATGAGGCCGGCGACGGTGGGAAGGTGTCCAATCCGGCTGAAGGCATCGCCATAGCCGCCCACCTCGAATTCGGTGGTCAAAGGCGAGGCTCCGAAATGGACGCCGCCGGCCTTGCCCCACTTGCCGCAGCATTGGTTGAGCGCATCGATGAGAAAATTCGTGAGTGTCGAAAAGCGCCCGCGGCAGACGCCCACCCGGCTGTATATGGCGGCGCGTTCGGTGGCCGCGAAGTCCCTTGCCAGCGTCCGTATGACATCGACGGGGATCATCGTTCGCCGCGATGCCTCATCGCAGTCCACGCGCCCCGCCATTTCGACGAGGCGGTCCCATCCTACCGTGTTGGCCTCGATCGCGGAGCGGTCCTCCAGCCCCTCGTCGATGACAATTCTCAGCATGGCGAGGAGGAGCCATACGTCGGTATCGGGCGCGATGGCGATATGGTCGTAGCGATGCGCGGTTTCGGTTCGCCGCGGATCGATGACGATCACGCGGCCTCGCTTCGCGATATCGTCGAGATCTTCGCGGATCCGGGGCGCGGTGAGCAACGACCCGTGCGAGACCAGCGGGTTTGCTCCGATGATCAGGAGCAGGTTGCATTCCGGTAGATCGGGAATGGCCGTGGTCGTCGGGGTCCCGTAGCTGAAATAATTGGCGAGATAGCGCGAGGTGGAATCCTGCGAGCCGGCCGAAAACAGCTTCTTCGAACCGAGAGCGGCGACGAACGCCGGGAAGGATATGAAGGTGCTTGCCGAAAAGGCAGGCGGGTTGCCGAGATAGCCGCCGAATGCTTCCCCTCCATGCTCCGAGAGGATCCGGTCCAATCGCGCCGCGATATCGGCGAGCGCTTCGTCCCAGCTCACCGGCTCGAACTCGCCTGGCCCCCCACAACGCCTCAAGGGCAATAGCAGGCGATCGGGATCATAGGCGATGTCGACGATCGCCGGGCCCTTGATGCAGATATGTCCCCTCGATTGCGGATTGTCGAAGTCAGGCTTCATCTTCGTCACCACCCCGCCTTCGACGGTTGCGATCATCCCGCAATAGGCTTCGCAAAGACGGCAAAAGGTCGCATGATCGCCGTCGGCGCCAGGCGTGTTCTGGATCTGCGTGGCCATCGATCTCTCCCGCTCCTATGGTTCGCGGGTCGAGGTCAGCGCCAAAAAACGTCGATGAACGCCAGGATCCGCTATACGCTCATATTTGAGCTATTGTGCAATCTGACATGATTATGCGAACTAGTCAAACGTGATATGGTTCGCATAATTCAAATATGAATGAGCGGGTCATCTTCAAGTCAGGGTTCGGATCTCTCCGACTTTGTCGACCAGGATCGTGTCGGCGAGGTTGGGTTCTACAATATGCAACAGCGCGCCGATGGCGCGATAGGGCAGCGCGGCGATGCGCATGGGAATGCGCTGGATGATTTCCCGCATGTTGAAGGTGGCGTCGATCTGAAGCGACCTATATCTGCTATCTCATATGGGATTCTCGCTTCTCTGGCCTTGGATAGGACTCGGCCTGGCGGTGATATTGCTGCTAGGGCTAACCTTCGGCGACATGCGGGGCGATCGCACCGCGCCGCGTACGCGCGACATGGTCTGGCTCGCCTGGGCGGCCACCGCCGCTTATCTGCTTCATCAATTCGAAGAGCATGGCATCGACGCGGCGGGAGTGCCCTACGCCTTTCGCGGCGCGCTTTGCATGCGCTTCGGATTCGCCAATGCGACGGCCTGCCCCATTCCGGAATCCTTCATCACCGCAGTGAACATTCCCGCAGTATGGATCTCCGGTCCGATCGCCGCTCTGTTGGGGCGCCGCTGGCCGGCCATCGCGCTAAGCTATTTCAGCGTGCCGGCGGTCAATGCCTTCGCGCACATCGGCCCGGCACTCGCGGCTGGCGATTACAACCCCGGACTGCTGACCGCGGTCCTGCTGTTCCTGCCGCTGTCACTCTGGACATTGCGGATCGCGCTGCGGAGGCCGGACCTCGGATGGCGAATAGTGACCGCCACGATCGGTGGCGGCATCGTGATACATGCAGTGCTGATACTTACGCTCAGAGCCTATCTGATGGACGCGCTCGGCGAAGACACTCTCGTCGCCATCCAGGTCATCAATCCGGCTATCCCCATCATGCTGGTCGCCGCAATAATGCAGCGGCGACCCTCCTCATTTCGTGCCGAATGACCGGTGGCCCTTTCGCTCGCACTCATTGCCCGACCCCGTCTCGGTCCGATCCCATTGGGAAGAGATTCTGCCGCAAGCCGAATTTGAAACCTTGCCGGAGCACGGGCGCCTCGTGGCCTATGCCGACCCAGAGCTGATCGTTCGCCGATTGAAGGCGTAGCGCATCGCGCCGAGCGGCATCGGCGCGCACTTGAAAGACAGTCTCGCGTCCCACCGTGACGGACGCGCGAAGCCGGGGCTGATGCGCCAGCATGTGACGGTGATCGAGGCCGCGTGCGTGATCGAACGCTACCGCTTCTCCAGCCCCAGCGCGTCGGCGATGCGGTCCCATGGCACGAATTTGAAATTCTGGTGCTCGGGCGGCGAGACGTTGCGGCCGTCCTGCGCGACCATCAGCCCGTGCGCGAAGCCAGGGCCGGCAGAGAGGCTGGCGACGTCGAGGCCGTCGGTTTCGGAGATGCCGTCGATCCCAGCCACGGCGTCGGCGCCGACGCGGAACGAGCCGACATAGTCGTTGCCGCCCTCGCGGCGGAACACCGCATAGCTGTCGTTGCCCTGGCTCGACACGATCAGATAGCCGCGTGTCGCGTCGAGTTTGTAGAGGCTCATCCCCTCCATATCGTCCTTGAGCGTCGGATTGTCGGTGATCTTCGCGAGCATCGCGCGCGCGGGGCCGCCGCGCGGCTCGGCGCCCTCGCGCCAGATGCCGACATCCTCTTCACCGGTATAGAGCACCCCCGTTTCATCGTCGGCGACGCAGCCTTCGACTTGGCTCGCGAAGGGCAGGTCGCGCACCAGCTTCGCGCGCACCTTGCCCGCGGAGGTCGCGACCAGCTCCCACTGGCGCATCTTGCCGTCGGTCTGGTTGACGAAGACATAGGTCTTGCCCGACTTCGCGCTCCGATACATGCACAGGCCATAGGGATCGTCGAAGCCCGTATCCTGAAGCCCGTCGGCGACGTCGGTCAGCCGGCGCGTCGCGGGATCGAGGGCGTAGATCGAAATGCCCTTGGTCGTGCGGTTGCTCGCGGTGACGAGCGTGACCTCGCGCCCGCCGAGCCGGAATCCGCCGCGCAGATCGACATTGTTCATCCGCCCGTCGGGCAGGAACTGCAGCACCTTGCCGTCCATGCCATAGACATAGAGGCCCGACTGCTTCTGCGTCCCGATCACCACGCTTTGCGCGGGGTCGGCGGGGTTGATCCAGATCGCCGGATCGTCGGCGGCATCGCCGCCGGTCTCCACGGGCACGGTCTCGACGCTCGCGCGGGCGAGCGGCATCGTCTTCGGCGGCGGCGGCGGCGGCACGATTGCGGGCAGCTTCGCCGCGGCGAGCAGCGCGGCCCAGCTCGCGATCTTGAAATTGGGAAGCTCGGGCGCATTATCGTCGTCGGCGACGACGATCAGCCCGCCCGCGACGGCCACGCTGCCGCCGTCCTCGACGACATCGGCGCCCGCGGCAAGCGCGACCGAGCCGAGATAGGCATAGTCGTTCGCGGGATCGTAGAGGTTGAGTCGGTTCGCCTTCGCGTCGGACACGACGAGCCGGCCGTCGGGCGCGACCGCGACCCCCTTCGCCTCGTCGGTGATATGGCCGAGGCGGACGATGTCGACGATCTCGGGCTTGATCTCGGCCTCGGGCTCGGCGGCGAAGCGCCACACCCCGACCGCTTCCTGCGAGATATAGACCGATCCGCGATCGTCGGCGGTGCAATAGCCGGCCTCCGACCCCAGCGACCAGCGCCGCGCGATGCGCCCCGCCATGACGCCCGACGCGTCGGCGAACAGCGACCATTGTTCGACCCCGCCTTCGTCGCCGAGCAGGAAGAGATAGAGGGTGCCGTCGCGGTGACTGCGTGCGAAGCAGAGGCCGGCGATGGTCATCGCGGGCTCGATTCCCGCGAGCGCGACCGGCGCGGGAACGCCGCCCGCGCCGACGCGGAACAGCTTGGGCGCATTCGCCGGGCCGTCGAGCGCGGCGAGCAGCGCGCCGCCGCCGGGCGCCGTGCCCTCGCGCAGGTCGAGCGCGCGGATATTGCCGGCCTTATGGGTGGCGATGCGCTGGCCCGCGGCGTCGAACACGTCGATCCCAGCCGATTCGGCGCCAGCGAGGATCAGTGTCTTGGCGGGGTCGGCCGGGTCGGCAACGACCACGGCGCCGTCGGCGCCCGATCCCAGCGTCGCCTGCGTTTCCGCCGAAGCCGCGACCGTCGGCTCTTCTGCCATGCCGGAGGCGGGGGCGAGCATCGCGGCCGCCGCCATCGTTATCCAACCCGTTTTCATCGTCACTCCCCTCGATTCAGTCCGGAAAGGTCGAAGCGGTGGTCCGTGACAAGTTTATGACTGGCTGCGCGATTTCGGGTTCTGCCGTCGACCGAAATCAGCGCGTGACATCGCTCGCCGCTGCGGTGGCGCCAGCGAGCGCGGTTGGAGAAAAGGGCGCGAAATCGCCGTGCAGGCCGTGCTTGAGCGTCGCGAGGGCGAGGCCCTTTTGCGCCGTACCCTCGATATCCGTGTCCGTGAACAGGCCATGCAACACACCCGCGGCGAAAGCGTCGCCGGTGCCGATGCGGTCGACGATCGGCGCGATCACGCGCGCTTCGGTCTGGCAGCTCGCGTCGCGCCGGTCGATGCGCGCGGCGATCTCATGCCGGTCGGGGCCCACGATGTGGCGCGCGGTCGAGGCGACGAGGTCGAGGGCCGGGAAGGCGCCCAGCAGCGCGAGCGCGGCCTCGCGCCGTCGCTCGCCGCCGTCGCCCGAAAAATCGCGGCCGAGGAGCAGCGCGGCGTCGCGGTGGTTACCGAGCAGCAGGCTCGCCTCGCTGATGATCGCGCGCAGGATCGTGGCCGGATCGGCGTCCCAGCGCTCCCAAAGACGCCCTCGCCAATTGCCGTCGAAGGAGAGGCCGACGCCGGCGGCGCGTGCCGTCCGCGCGGCGGCGAGCGCGGCGTCGGCGCTCCGCTGGCCGAGCGCGGGGGTCACCCCCGACAGATGCAGCCAGCCCGCACCGGCGAGCAGCGCGTCCCAGTCCCACTCGCCGGGCTCAGCGGCCGCGAAGGCGGAGTCGGCGCGATCGTAGACCACCTCGCTGGCGCGCGCCGGGCCGCCGGGCAGGTGATAATAGAGGCCGACGCGCCCCGGGCGGCGAAGGATGGAGCGCGTGTCGACGCCGTAACGCGCGAGCTCGCCGATTGCGGCATCGCCGATCGGGCCCTCGGGGACCGCGCTGATCATCCGCACCGGGTGGCCGAGCGCAGCGAGCGCGACCGCGACATTGGCCTCGGCGCCGCCGACATGGACAGTGAAGCGCGGCGATTGCAGCGGCAGCTCGCCCGCCGGGATGGCGAGGCGAAGGACGATTTCGCCGAAGCAGGCGATGATCTTGTTCGAGTCGATCATCGGGCAAATCCGGGATCGGGGATGGCGGTGCAGGCGATGTGAACCGCGTCGCCGAAGCGCGCGGTCGCGGTCTGGCCGGCGGCGATCGGATGGACGCCGGTGATCGCGCCCGCCGAAATCCATTGCCCCGCCTCGAGCCTGATCACGCCGCCCAGGTGGAGCTCGACGAGAAAGCGGAGCGAGCCGAGCGGGCCGTCGAGGACGTCGCAAGGACGGCTGGCGCCGACCATGACGCCGTCGATTTCGGTGACGACCTCGATCCCGGCGAAGCCGTCCGCGTCGAGGTGCGGGCCGAGCAGCACGCCGTTGTTGATCCCGATGTCGGCGATGATGCCATAGGGGGCATGATCGTGAACGTCGGGTGCGGGCGAACTGGCGACCTCGAAGCCCGCGCGGATGGCGTCGACGAAGGCCATCGCCTCGGCATCGGTCGCGAGGCGATGGCCGGGGACGGCGGATAGGCGGAGCATCACCTCGGCCTCGATCGCGCCCGCGCCGCCCGCGAAGACCCGCGCGTCGCCGGGGGCTTCGCCGTCGAGCTCCGTGACGCCAAGGACCGGCCCGGCCAGGCGTTCGGCGCCGAGCGTATCGACGAGCGCCGGCGGGATACGCCCGACCTTCCATCCGAGCACGGGCGCGCCGAGCGCGGCGCAGAGCTCGCGCTGGACGGCATAGGCGTCGGCGAGGGTCGCGGGGACCGGCGCGGGAAAGGCCGCGAGCGCCTGGCCCGAGCGGCGGGCGTCAAGCAGCGCGGCGACCGCGCCCGATGCGGCGCTCATGCGAGGCGTCCGCTGGGCATCAGGCGAGCTTGGCGCTCAACAGATAGCGTTCGCGGCTCTCGGCGGCGCGCTGGCGCAGCTCGACCATCGCGCGTTCTTCGGTTTCGTCGAGCATCGATTCGAGCAGGCGGTTGAAATGGCGCCGCATCGCGAGCCGCGCGCCGCCGGCGTCCCGGTTGCGCAGCGCCTCGACGACGCCGGCATGCTCGGCCTGGCGCGCAGTGCCGTCCTTGCGGCAGATCATCGAGTGGCTGTGCTTCACCTCGGGTAGTTCGAGGCGCATCCGCCACAGGCTTTCGATGACATGGATGATCGCCTTGTTGTTCGACGCGGCGGCGATCGTCATGTGGAATTCGCGGTCGACCGCGCTGATCTCGTCCTCGCTGGCGTTTTCGTTCGCCATCGCGTCGAGCAGGCCTTCGAGCTTTTCCAGCGTTTCGGCCGAGATGGTCGGCGCGGCGAGTGCCGCCGCCTCGGCCTCGAACAGCGAGCGTGCCTCGGTCAGCTCGAAGGCGCTGACCTGCGGCAAGATGCCGCCGTCGCCGGGGAGTTTCGCCTGGACATAGGCGCCGGCGCCGGTGCGGATGTGAATCCACCCCGTCGCCTGCAGCGCGATTTCGGCCTCGCGGATCGTGACGCGGCTGACCTCGAAGCGTTCGGACAGCTCGCGCTCGCCCGGCAGGCGCGTTCCCGGCGGATAGGTTCCGTCGAGGATCAGCCGGCGAAGCGCGTCGGCGATATCTTCGAAAAGGCGGCGTTCGGCCATGTCTCAATCGTCTCCCCACACAGGCGTCAGCCCCTGCATACAATCAGGTATGACAATTTTGAAGCCATGACCGAACGGCGATCCGCTTTTCCTGTCGCGTCCCTAGATCCGCGCCCGGATGCCGATGAAATATTTCGAGCCGTAATAATGATATTGGCGGCTGCTGCCATAGACTGGCATATAGGTCGACTTGGGCTCGTTGAAGATGTTGAGTGCCTCGAAGCGCAGCGACACGCCCTTCATCAAGGCCAGCGAGGCGCGGAAATCGACGGTTTCGCTGGGGCCGACGAAGCGGAGCTGACTGTTGCCGCCGACGAAATCCTGATAATATTTCGACCGGTAGTTGTAGATCGCCTGCAGCGACACCGGGCCGATCTCGTAATAGGCCTGCGCCGACAGCACATGCTTCGAATAGCCCGACAGGCCGGCGGCGGGGATCAGGCCCGGCGAGACGGTGTCGGTTTCGGGATCGTAGATGTCGCCCAACCGGACGTCCTGGTTGGTGAAGTTCGAATCGGCGTAGTTGTAGCTGACCTTCGCCCCCAGCCCGTCGAGCGGTTTCGGCAGGAAGCTGAAGCGCGTCGCCGCGGTCAGCTCGAGACCGTAGATGCGCGACTTGTCGGGGCTGTTGCGCGTCTGGGTGACAGGAACGGTGACCTGCTGCCCGTCGATCGTGAAGGTCTCGTCATAGACGACCGGCTGGAAGCCGCCGGTGAACTGCTTGTAATAGAGCGTCGCGGCGAGAAGGGTGTCCTTGTTCGGATACCATTCGAGCGCCGCGTCGGCGTTCCACGACATCAGCGGTTTCAGGCGCGGGCTGCCGTTGGCGCGGACATTGTCGATCGCATCCTCGATCGAGGTGAAGCTGCCGCCGTCCTCGAGCGTGATCGTGCGCCCGGCGCCCAGCGCGCTGGGATTCGGCCGTGACATGGCGCGATAGCCCGCGACGCGCAGCAGCGTGTTCGGCGCGACCTCGAAGATCGCATTGATGCTCGGCAGGATGCGGGTGTTGCTGCTCTTGATGGTCTCGGTCTCGAAATCGCCGGTCTCGTCGAGATCGAACGTGCCGTCGCCATTGTCGACGAGAACGAGGTCGCTGCGCAGCCCCTTCGAGGTGACCTCGGTCTTGACGACGCGGACGCCGAAATTGCCGCGCACCGGCATCGACCCGATCTCGCTGTCGTAATCGGCCATCAGATAGCCGGCGTAGGTGCGCTCGGTGACGTCGCGGTTGGCGACCGAACGGATGTCGTCGGGCAGGCCCGGATCCTCGGTGCCCAGATATTCACGGAACAGGCAGTCGACGTCGAAGGTCGCCCAGCTGTGAATGCTGTTGCCCGGCGCGTCGCTCAGATAGTCGGTCTGCGGAAAGGCCTGGCGGCAGATATTGTTGATCCGCCGGTCTTCCTCGATCGCGGGGTTCTCGTTGAAGTCGCCGTTGCGCACGTCATAGTCGCTGAACTTGAGCTGCGAAACACGGACGCCCGCCGACAGCGCGCTCAGGAAGCCGTCGAGTTCATATTTGGCGTCGAAACGCCCGGCGACGATCTTGTTGTAGCGGCGGCTCTCGTCGCGGCGGAAGCGCGCGTCGTCCCAGAAGAGGTCGTGATTGTTGAGGTCGAAGCGCGGGTCGATCGTGATCGTCGGGATGAAGCTGCCCGGTGCGATGTCGTAGATATAGGGAATGCGCTGGTTATCGATGTCGGTGCGGACACCGTTGACGTCCATCCGGTCGGTGCGGAGGCGGAAATTGCGCTCGGTCTCGGTGCGGATGGTCCGCGAATAGGAGGCGTCGGCGGTCAGCGTCAGCCGATCCGAGGGCGTCCATTCGACCGACAGGCCGCCGCCCAGATATTCCTCCGACCGCGTCAGCGTCGAGCCGTTCGATTCGAGCGAACTCGATCCCTCGAGGTGGCGGATGATGCCGTTCTCGTCATATTCGACGTTGGTCAGGCTGCGCCGCGCCTCCGAAATGGTCAGGTCGCGGCGGTTCTCGACGAAGGTGCGATCCGAATATTGGACGTCGAGGTTGATGTTGAACTGGTCCGACGGGCGCCACTGGATCGCGCCGAACACCGCGTCGCGCTGGTCGGTCTCGCTGATCTGGCGGAAGATATAGCTGTTCGGCACCAGATAATAGGGCGTGCCGTCGCCATAATCGTCGCGGTCGAGTTCGGTGCAATTATTGTTGATGACCGTGACGTCGGCGCGGCACGCGGTCCAGGTCGTGCTCGCGGCGTAGGTTTCCTCGGGGTTGTTGGTGTCGTTGCGCTGGAAGCCGATCGAGATGCCGATCGTGTCGTTCGCGAACTGGTCGACATAGCTGACCGTCCCGCGCCAGCCGACCCCGCCCGCGCTGCCGGTGATGCGGTCGCCATAGGGGTTGTACTGCGCCTTGAGTTCGCCCTGAAGGCGGGTTTTGCCATAGTCGAGCGGACGCAGCGTCCCGATCTCGATCGTGCCGGCGACGCCGCCTTCGACGAGGTTCGCCTGCTGCGTCTTGTAGATCTTGATCTCGTTGACCAGCTCGGACGGGAACTGGTTGAAGTTGACCGAGCGATCGCCGCTGCCGTTGGTCGCGTCGCGGCCGTTGAAGGTCGCGTTCGACAGGAAGGGGCCAAGCCCGCGCAGCGCGATTTCGGAGGCATCGCCCTTTTCGCGGTGCGTCGTCGCGCCGGTGATCGTCTGGATCGCCTGGCCGACCGAGATGGCGGGAATGTCGCCGATGTCGTCGGCCTCCAGCGTGTCGACGATCGCGGTCTCGCGACGCTTCGCCTCGATCGAGCTCTGGATCGTTTCGCGAATGCCGGAGACGACGATCGCATCGGCATCGTCCTGCGTGGCGACGCTGTCCTGCGCCGCGGCGGGCATGGCGAGCAGCAGCACGGGGCCGGTGCCTGCGAGAAGGGCGGCGCGGAGCGCGCGCGCGCGGATCGGATTGCGAGAATTCACTGTGTCTCTCCCCTTGGGCATATCGAGTCTGTTCTGACCGGCTAAGTCGAACATGCAGACCAAATTGTCAACCATTGTGTCTATCAGATTGGACTAACCAGTAAGTCGGTCCAATCGCGGCTCTAGCGGACGAGCTGGCTCCGAAGATCGGGAACCGCCTGTGCCAGCGCCTGGGTGACGAGCTTTGCCACCACCTCCGCCCCGACGTCGCCGAGGTGGGTGTAATCGAACTTGCGCGTCACCTGGCCGCGCGCGCCCTGACCCTCGATCGGCGGCGGGGGCGGGGGGGCGGGGCGCGCCTTCAGCGTCGTCCCGGCCTTGGCGGCGGCGAGCTCCTCTGCCGTTGGCGGCTCCTGCGCGAGCTGGGTCGCGGTTTCGGCGCCCATCTTCTGCGTCTGCGCGGCGCTCAGCGCGTTGAGATCGACGAGCGCCACGCCCTCGGCCTTGGCGACCGCGCGCACCTGATCCGACCAGCTGGCGAGCGTGTTGTGGAGCTTGCCGTCCCGGAACTCGCGGCGGGTCAGCGGCGTGACGAGCACCGGAGTCGCGCCCGCGGCGCGCACCTCGGCGACGAAGCGCTTGAGGTTCGCCGGGAACTCGGTGGTCTCCTCGGTCCAGCGTTCGGACTTGCTGGACTGGTCGTTGTGCCCGAACTGGATCAGCACCCAGGTGCCGCGATAGCCGGGGACCTTCGCCTCGGCGAGCGCGATGGCCCACGACCCTTCCTGGCGAAAGCTGCGCGTGCTGCGCCCGCCGCGCCCGGTGTTGAGGCAGGCGACCGACGATTTGACATGGCTAGCGCAAAAGGCGCCGCCCCAGCCGCTGTGCGGCGCCATCGTCGAATCGCCGACAAGGATGATCTTGTAAGGCAGCAGCGGCGGCGCGTCGGTCCGCTCGCGGTCGGCCGCCTGCGCCCCGCCCGCGAGGGCGGTGGCGGCGATGAGAGTGGTGATCAGCCGGCGCATGTCGGTCTCCCGGTTACGAAAAGGCGAGGCCGCCGTTGATGTCGAGGCACACGCCGGTGAGGAAGCTTGCGGCGGGCGAGGCGAGATAGGCGATGGTGTCGGCAACCTCGTCGGGATGACCCTCGCGGCGGAGCGGGGTATTGCCCGCGGTCGCGGCGCGCCCCTCGGGCTTCGAGAAGATGTCGTGGAAGCTGGTGCCGATCAGCCCGGGGCAGACCGCGTTGACGCGGATGCCCTGCGGCCCGAGTTCCTTCGCCATCGACCGCGTCCAGGTCATCATCGCACCCTTCGCGGTCGCATAGACCGACGCGCCGGGCCCGCCGCCGTCGCGTCCCGCGAGGCTCGACACGTTCACCACCGTCGAACCTTCGCCGAGGAAGGGCAGCGCCCCATGGAGGACGAGGAAGGCCGATTTGAGGTTGAGCGTCATCACATGGTCGAAGAAGGCCTCGTCCATCTCGCCGAGCGTCTTGCGCGCGACCATGCCGCCCGCGAGGTTGACGAGGATGTCGAGCCGCCCGCTGAACGCGATCCCGACCTCGTCGAGCATCGCCGCGACGGCGCCGCTGTCGGTGACGTCGGCCTGGATCAGGAAGGCTTCGCCGCCGGCCGCCTTGATGGCGGCGAGCGTGTCTTCGGCGGCTTCGCGGCCGCTGTTGTAATTGATCGCGACGCGCGCGCCTGCGCGGGCGAGGGCGATCGAGACCGATCGGCCGATGTCGCGGCCGCCGCCGGTGACGAGCGCGGTTTTGCCCTGGAGAGTCATGGGATTCTATTCCTTATTCTTGGGTGGATTGGGGTTGGGTGGCGACCGGTTCGACGCGGCCGCCGACCAGCCGGAAGGCCAGAAAGGAGAGCGGCACGATCGCCGCCGAAAGCGCGAAGATCGGCGCGTAGCTGGTCTTGGTCAGCACCGGCACGAGCCAGGTGGTGATCAGCGTGCCCGCGACCGCGGCGGTGCCGCTGATCCCGGCGAGGCTGCCGACCGCGCCGCCGCCGAACCAGTCGCTGGGCAGCGTCTGGATGTTGCCGATCGCCATCTGGAAGCCGAAGAGGATGCACGCGATCAGCAGCACCGCGGTCAGCGGATCGGCGGCGCGGATTGTGAAGAGCAAGGCGGGGAGCATGATCGCGCAGCCGATGCCGATCGCCAGCGTGCGCGCCTTGTGGACGCTGCCGCCGCGATCGATGATCCGCCCGGCGAACCAGCCGCCGAACAGGCTGCCGAGCATCGCGCCGACATAGGGCACCCAGGCGAAGAGGCCGATCTGCTTGACGTCGAAGCCGAAGGTTTCGGCGAGATAGATCGGCAGCCACGACACGAACAGCCACCAGACGGGGTCGAGGAAGAAGCGCGACAGGATGACCGCCCAGCTCTGGCGGTAGCGCAGCAGCTCGCCGAGCGGCATGCGGCGGTCGTCGCTCGCCCCCGTCTCGCTGCGCCCGGAGAGGATATAGGCGCGCTCTTCGGCGCCGAGGCGCGGGTTGGTTTCGGGATCGGCCTTGTAAAACCAGAGCCACGGAACGAGCCAGATGAAGCCCAAAATGCCGACGAAGAGGAAAGTGCCGCGCCAGCCGAACTGGATGAAGAGCAGCGCGACGAGCGGCGCCGAGACGATGCCGCCGAGTGACGCGCCGGCGTTGAAGATGCCCTGCGCTAGCGCGCGCTCGCGCGAGGGGAACCAGAGCGCGTTGGCCTTGGCGGCGCCGGGCCAGTTGCCCGCCTCGCTGACGCCGAGGGTGGCGCGCAGGAAGCCGAGCAGCGGCATCGAGCGGACCAGCGCGTGCGCGGCGATCGACAGCGACCAGAAGAAGATCGAGACGGTGAAGCCCATTCGCGTCCCGATCGCGTCGAACACACGCCCGAACAGCGACTGGCCGAAGGCGTAGGCGATCATGAAGATCGTCACCAGCAGCGCATAATCTTCCTTGGTCGCGCCGATATCCTTCGACACTTCGGGCCACATCACCGCGAGCGCGTTGCGGTCGATATAGTTGATCACGGTGGCGAGGCCGATCAGGCCGATCACGCACCAGCGCAAATGCCCCTTCATTGAGCGTCTCCCTTGGCGAGGTCGAGGCGGCCGACGGGGCCGGTCCAGGTGAAGCTGCGGCCGGCGACGGTCGCGCGATGGGTGGCGCCCGCGGCGGTGTCGCCCGCGACCGCGACCGCGAGGCGGCGGCCGTCGACGAAGGTCACCAGCACGATATCGGCATCGCCGTCGCGCCGATGCGCGAGCGAGGCGATGCGCGAGCTGCTTGCGACGACGGCCTCGGATGAGGCGTCGTAGCGGCCGTGCGGTTCGAGCAGGCTGACGAAGGTCGCCTCGCCCGCGCCGTCGATGCGCTGGATCAGCGCGGGTTCGCGGCGGAGGTTGAACTCGGGATCGTTCGCGCCGCTTTCGGCGAGGATGAAGCGCGCGCCCGCGGGCGGCGCCATATGATAGGAATAGAAGCGGCTGCCCTGCATGAAGGTGAGGCGCGCCGGGCCGCTCTTGCTCCCTTCGCCGTCGACCCAAAGATGCTGGTAGCCGTTCGCCGTCCCCAGCACCGGCCGTTCGGCGAGATGCTGGTCGAACGCGATGTCGCTGTCGATGACATGTCCCGAAAAATGCAGCGGCAGGTCATAGCGATGCCTGCCGCTGCCAGTCCCGTGGAGGATGTCGAGGATCAGCGGATTCGAAAGGCCGTCGACGTCGAGCATGACGAGCGCGCGGCGGATGGAAACGTTCTGATAGGCGCCGTCGACTTCGGCGATCGACCAGCGGGTCGGAGCGTCGAGGCCGGCCGAAAGCTGGCGCGTCGGGACCTTCTCGCCGGCTTTCCAGTCGCCGCCGAACTGGCTTTGTTCATCGACGACCAGCGTGTTGTGCGCGATGGTCGCGCTCGCCCAGCTGTCGTTTTCGGGAAGGTAACGCCCGCCGTGCTTCGCCTCGACGTTGAGGAAGCGCGCGGCGCCATAGTCGGTGACGACCGCGCCGGTCTCGTCATAATAGAGCCAGTTCAGCCGGTCGAAATGGCCGTGGCCCATGCCCTGCACGGTGTTCTTGGCGACGAGCAGCGGGCCGTCGGGATCGCTTCCTTCGCGGAGCAGGACGAGCGCGCCCTGCTTGCCGTCGGGGCCATCGCCGAGCAGGCGCGAGGTGAAGGGCCAGGGCTTCGCCTTGCCCGTGGCGACATCGGCGGCGAGTGCCTGTCCGGCGGGGGTCAGTACCGTATGGCCCTGCCACTTCGCGATCGACAGGAAGGCGGGATCGTGCGTCGCGCCATAGGCGATCGCGACCGCGTGATAGAGTTCCTCGGTGCGCAGGCTCTTGTCGGGCATCGCATCGTTGATCGGGATGAAATATCCCGAATGGGTGACGTCGATCGCGGTGCGGATCGCCTTGAGCACGATGCCGCCCCGATAGTCGAAGATCTTGCGCTGCGGCTCGTTGGCGTCGATCGCGGCGGCGAAGACGACGAAGGGCTGGAGCGCGTAGCGCTGATAATAGGGCCCTTCGGCATAATAGCCGTCGGGCGAGAAGAGCAGGTCGAGCTGGCGCAGGAAGCCTGACTTGCCGCTCTTGTCGAGCCCCATCAGCGCCTTGTCGACCAGGTCGCGGTCGCCGAGCAGATAGCCCGCGAGCCCGACCCCGGCGCACGCCCAGGTCGCGTGATTGTGGATGCGATTGATCACCTGCGGCGAGCCGTCCGACAGGAAATGCGCCATCGGGCGGATCACGTCATCGTCGATGCGGCGGCGATCGGCGGCGGAGAGAGCATCGCGGATCTCGGCGTAGCCCTGCACCGCGTTGACGAGGAAGACGCTGTCGTTGAGGCTTTGCCAGAACAATCGGCCCGGAACCTGGTTCGCGGCGGCGGGGTGCGGGCCGAGCTTCGGATAGAGGTCGGCATAGGCGAGCAGCATGTCGCGGACATGATCGAGATAGCGGCGGTCGCCGGTGAGCCGGTAGAGCTGGCCGCCCTCGAAGATGATCCGGTAATTGCGCTTATGCTGCTCGTGGGTGAAGCCGCCGCCCGGATCCTTGGGCACCGGCACGTTGATTCCGGCACGGATCGAGGCGTCGAGGTCGCGCTTCGCGTCGGCGACCTCGGCGGCGAAGAGCGGCGTATAGGACGGCTCGGCCGACGCGGGCTGGGCGAGGGCGGGGACAACGGAAAGGGGTAGGGCGCTCGCTGCGAGGAGCAGCGCGAGGGTGCGGGTCATGGACGGCCTTCCGTGAAATTGCCCGCGAGCTTCGCGCGCGGCGGCCCCTTGTAGCTCAGTTCCTCGACGCGCGGCGCCGGGGTGGCGCGGAAGGCGTTGCCGGCGATCCGCGTCTCGGGCTTGCCGACCGAATGGATGACGACGAGCGGCGCCGAATTTTCGAAGCTGTTGCCGAAAATCTCGCTGTGCTGGGTGCCCGAGAGGCGGAGCGAGGCGCCGCCCGCGCCGCTGTCCGACACGCTCGATCCAGTCATCGACACATAGGGGCCGAAGGTGCTTTCGTCGGTGCCCTTGCGCAGGAGGTCGGCGACGAGGCCGACGCGGATGAAGCTGCTCCCCGCGATCTCGAGCCGTTCGACCGGATACCAGCCCTTGGGCTGCTGTTCGCCGGTGCCGAGGACGACCGCGCCGCTCATGTCGGCGAAGCTGCTGCCGAGCAGTTCGATCGCATTGGCGAAGGTGCCGGGCGCCATGACGACGCCGTCGAGCCGTGCCGCCTGGCCGGGGCCGCGCACCGACACGCCCTTCATCTCGATCTCGTAATTGGGCGCGGCGCCCGCGCCGACCGCGATCAGCGCCGCGTCGGCGGCGGCCTTGCGCGCGTCGAGCGTCAGGTCGGCGAGGCGCAGTCCGCCGCCCGCCTCGATCCGCGCCAAGGCGCCGCTCGCGACATGGACGACCGGCGCGGCGCCCGCCTGCCCGGCGATCGTCAGCCGGTGGTGGATCGCGACCGGCGCCGCGACCTCGTAGGCGCCGGCGGCGAGCGCGATGGTGTCGCCGGCGCGCGAGGCGCCGACCGCGTCGGCGAGCGACGCGCCCGCCGCGAGCTCGACGGTGCGCCCGGCGCCGAACGCCGCTTCGGCGGCGTCGGGGCGATACCAGGGCGCGCCGACCTCTTCGCGCTTCACGGGGACGAGGTCGCGCGGCGCGCCGACTTCGGCGAGCGCGGGATCGGTGGGGTAGAGGAGGCCGTTGGCGGCGCGTTCGAGCTGGAGATCGCGCTGTGCGACGCCGTTCGTCAGCAGCGGTTGCGCGACCGCCGCCTCGACATTGCCCGCGAAGGCGATGCCGCCGATATCGTCCTCGGCGCGGAAGGGATCCTCGCCCTTGGCGCCGCTGACGAGGTTGCCCGCGAATTTGCTGGCGACCGGCGCCGCCGAGCGTTCGGCGTCGGCGCCCGCGGCGAGGGTGATGCGCGCGCTGTCGAGGATCGAGTTGCGCTCGATCACCGCGTTCGACACCTGATGATAGCGGTTGATCACCGAATTGGGCACGCCGTTCATCACGGTGATCGCGCTCTTGAAATCCTTGCCCGCGAGCCCTTCCATATAGTTGAAACGCACGATCTGATCGCGGTTGATGATGCGGACGCCGCCGCTGTCGGGCACATGGTTGCCAAGGAAGATGTTGCGCTCGACCAGATTGCCGTTGCCGTGGCGCAGCACGAAGGCGCCCTGCGACGACAGCACCAGATTCTCGCGGACGATATTGCCCCCCGACTTGACCGAGACGATCTCGACCTCGCCGCTGGTGCGGTCGAAGATGTTGCGCTCGACGACCGTGTGGCTGTCGGAGAGCGATTCCTCGCTGGTGCCGATGCGGATCGTCTCGCCGCCGTTCGAGCCCAAGGGCGGACGCGGGCCGAAATAATTATGGTCGATGCGGTGGCGGTTATCGAGCGGATCGTCCGCCTTGCGGATCACCGCGAGCGTGACGCCGGCGTTGGTCTTGCCCTCGAAATGCGAATGGTCGACGCGGTTGTTCGTGCCGTAGAGCGCGACCCAGATGTCCTCGGCGCGGCGGTCGGGCTTGCTGAAGCCGTCGATGATGATTTCGGTGACGCGGGTGTCGCTCGCGAGCGTCTTCGAATCGCGGCGGAAGCTGATGACCTCGCGCGTCGGGCTGGCGCCGCGCTTGAAGACGAGCCCCGAGACCACGAGGTGGCTGCCGCCGAGGCGGAGGTTCGAGGCGCCGGTGAGCAGCACCTTGCCTTTGGTCTGGGCGGTGAGGGTGATCGGCGCGTCGGCGGTGCCGGCGCCGGTGAAAACGAGCTGGGCGTCGCGCCATTCGCCGTCGCGAAGGACGATCGAGTCGCCGGGCTTCGCGGCCTTGACCGCCGCCTTATATTCGACCTGGTCGGCGACCAATATATCGCGGGCCTGCGCGGCCTGCGCCGCCGAAACCCCGATCGCCCCCATCAAAACAGCCCGCAGCAGCATCGCGCCCTCTCTCCCGGTTCGTCTCTTGTGCGGATATTGGACTATACAACTGGTATGACGATTTCAACCCTCTTTGGCTGTCAATCTGTCAAACCACCTGATCGCGCCAGAAAGCGCTATGTTTCGAGCATGGGTAAAGATATTCACGCTCGTGATAGTGAATGTTGACTCGCGAGCGAATTCGACTCATACAAGGGGGGCAGGCGGCGCCGGAGAGCGACCGCCCGGGAGGGAGAGTCATATGAAGGTTCAGCTTCTCGCGTCCGCGTCGGCGGCCGCCCTGTTCGCGCTACCCGTTTCCGCCCTCGCGCAGACGAGCGAGGCCGATGCACCGGCCGGCACCGCCGCGCAGGACGCGCCCCGCGACAGCCACGACATCATCGTCACCGCGACGCGCCGCACCGCGCGGCTGCAGGACGTGCCGCTCAGCGTCACCGCCTTCGGGCAGGAGCAGCTCGATGACCTCGGCATCGTCGGCTATGAGGGCATCGCCCAGAACACGCCGGGCATCGTCGTCAACCGGCCGACGCAGAATTTCAACAATTTCACGGCGCGCGGCATCAACACCAACGGCTATAGCGCGGGGCTGCAGAGCGCGGTCGCCATCTATGTCGACGAGCTGCCGATCTCGGCGAACGGCAATTCGACGATCCTCGACCCCAATCTCTACGACGTCGAGCGCGTCGAATTCCTGCGCGGGCCGCAGGGGACCCTGTTCGGGTCGAACTCGCTCGCCGGCGCGATGCGGATCATCACGAAAAGCCCCGACCTCGACGAGTTCGAGGCGTCGGCGAGCGCCGATCTCGGCCTCACCGGCTCGCATGCGCTGCGCCAGCGCTACAATGCGATGATCAACGTGCCGATCATGACCGACGAACTGGGGCTGCGCGTCACCGGCTATTACCGCAACGAGGATGGCTGGGTCGACAATATCGGCACCGGCATCAAGGACTCGAACAGCATGGAGGCCTATGGCGGCCGCGCGATCCTGCTGATGCGGCCGAGCGACCGGATGACGGTGAAGCTGCTCGCCTCCTACGAGAACAGCAAGCCCGCCGATTCGGCGCTGACCAACCCCGCGCTCGGCAAATTCGTGCGCAATTCGGACCGCCCCGACCTGTTCCAGGGCAAGCTCACCAATTACAACGTCACGGTCAATTACGAGTTCGACTTCGCCGAGCTGATCAGCTCGACGACGCTGTCGGACTATGACGCCTCCTTCTACGTCGACCTCGCGGGGACCTTCGCGCAGGCCTTTCCCTTCGCGCTCGACGCCTATGGCTATGACGATCTGTTCGTCCAGGAGACGCGGCTCGTCTCGCGCACCTCGGGTCCGATCGACTGGGTCGCGGGCTTCTTCTACTACGACAAGCGGCGCACGGTCGATTTCGCCTATCGCTCGACGCAGGAATTCCTCGACGCGCGCGGGCTGACCGGGCTGCCCGACGAATATTATCAGCGTTTCAACAGCTATACCGACCAGAAGGAAATCGCGGGCTTCGGCGAGGTGACCGCGCATCTCAGCGACAGCTTCTGGGTCACCGGCGGGCTGCGCTATGGCAGCACCGAGGTGCAGAGCTTCACGCGCGGCGGCGGCTACAACAGCAATTATCTGACCTTCGCGCTCTTCGGCGTGCAGAATGCCCCGCTGACGGTGACCGAGATACCCTATGCCGCGGGGCTGAAGGTCAAGGACGACCGGCTGTCGTGGAAGGCCAGCGTGTCGTGGAAGCCGGTGCCCGAGCTCACCACCTATGCGACGGTGTCGACGGGGTTCCGCACCCCGGTGGTCAACGCACGCGCCGGGCTGGTCAGCGCGATCGATCCCAACGACCTCGTCATCCCCGACGGCGCGCGGTCGGACAGCGTGACCAACTACGAGGTCGGGCTGAAGGGGCGCTGGCTCGACGGGGACCTCACCGCCAATGTCGCGGCCTATTACATCGACTGGAAGAATATCCAGGTGCAGGCGAACCGCGTCTCGGATTCGATCCAGTTCGCGACCAACATCGGCGCGGCGGAAAGCTATGGCCTCGAATTCGAGTTCGTCGCGCGGCCGGTCGATGGGCTGAGCCTCGCGCTCAACGGGTCGTTCAATCGCGCCAAGGTGACCGACCTCACCGACAGCGAGGCGGCGATTTCGGGCGCCGAGCTCGGCACCCGGCTTGCTTCGCCGCATTTCCAGGGGTCGGGGACGCTGCGTTACGATTTCCCGATCGGCGACGGCAAGACCGCCTTCGCCTCGGTCAACGTGTCGCACGCCGGTTCCTTCCCGAACCAGTTCCCCAACGTGCCCGGCAACCCCAATGCGGTGAGCCCGACCTACGACTATACGCAGGCCTGGACCAACACGAACCTCTACGCCGGGACGAAGCTCGGGGCGCTGAACCTCACCGCCTATGTCGAGAATCTCTTCGATTCGAGCAAGATCACCTACGTCCATCCCGAAGCTTTCCTCGACGGCCGCTATGCGCGGATGCGGCCGCGGACGATCGGCCTGCGCGCCGATTATCGCTTCTGATCGGAAAGCCTGCCCGATGACCGCACGCTCCCCGCTCTTCGCCCTGATTCTGGCGGCGCTGCTTCCGGCGCCGGCCGCCGCCGCACCGGGGCCGGTGGTCGCGGCGCCGGCGGGCGAGGTGCGCGGCGAGGCGGCGGACGGCATCCGCGCCTTCAAGGGCATTCCCTATGCCGCGCCGCCGGTCGGCGCGGCGCGCTGGACCCCGCCGCGGCCGGCGCCCGAATGGCAGGGAGTGCGCGACGCGAGCGAATTCGGCCCCGCGTGCATGCAGCCGAAGCCGCGCGCCGCGAGCATCTACAGCTGGGACCTGCCGGCGATGAGCGAGGACTGCCTGTCGCTCAACGTCTGGGCGCCCGAGGGGGCGAAGGATCTGCCGGTGTTCGTCTGGATTCACGGCGGCTCGCTGGTGAGCGGATCGGGTGGCGACCCGCTCTACGACGGCAGCGCGCTCGCGAAGCGCGGGATGATCGTCGTGTCGATCAACTACAGGCTCGGCATGTTCGGCTGGTTCGCGCATCCGGCGCTCAGCGCCGAATCGCCCGACCGTCTGTCGGGCAATTACGGGTTGCTCGACCAGATCGCGGCGCTCGAATGGGTGAAGCGTAACATTGGCGCGTTCGGCGGCGACGCGAAGAATGTGACGATCGCGGGCGAATCGGCGGGCGCGCTCAGCGTGATGTATCTGATGGCGGCGCCGCAGGCGCGCGGGCTGTTCGCCAAGGCGATCGCCGAGAGCGCCTATATGGTCTCCGCCCCCGGCCTTCGCCAACCGCTGAACGGCATGGTGCCTGCCGAGCAGCAGGGGGTGGCGCTCGCCGAAAAGCTCGGCGCGACCGACCTCGCGGCGCTGCGCGCGATGCCCGCCGAAGCGATCGCGGACAAGCCGCCGGCGGCCGGCTATTTTCCCTTCCCGGCGGTCGACGGCAAGATCGTGCCGCGCCAGCTTGTCGAGACGTTCGACCGGGGCGAGCAGGCGCCGGTGCCGATCCTTGCGGGTTTCAACAGCGGTGAAATCCGGTCGCTCCGCTTCCTGCTGCCCAAGCCGCCCGCCGACGCGGCCGCCTATGAGGCGACGATCCGCGCCCAATATGGCGAGTTCGCCGATGCCTTCCTCGCGCGCTATCCGGCGAAGACGATAGAAGATTCGATGCTCGCGGCGACGCGCGACGCGATGTACGGCTGGACCGCCGAGCGGCTGGCGTCGGACCAGGCGGCGCTCGGCCAGCCCGCCTATTTCTATATCTTCGATCACGGCTATCCGGCGATGGAACAATGGAAGCTCCATGCCTTCCATGCGTCCGAGCTTCCCTATGTGTTCGGCACCGCGGGCAAGACCCCGGCGCTATGGCCGAAGATCCCCGACACGCTGACCGAGCGCAAGCTGGCGCAGGCGATGGGCGATTATTGGGCGAGCTTCGCGCGCAGTGCGAAACCGAAGGCGACGGGGGCTCCCGACTGGCCCGACTATGCCGACGACCACGGCTTCGTCCATTTCGCGGACGAGCCGCGCGCCGCGCACAATCTCTTCCCCGGCACCGCCGCGCTGCACGAAGCGGTGGTGTGCCGCCGCCGCGCCGCGGGCGACATTCCCTGGAACTGGAACGTCGGCCTCGCCTCGCCGCCGCTGCCGCCCAAGGCCGAGGGGTGCCAATGATCGACGGATCGATGCAATCCTACGGACTGACGCTCGACAAATTCCTCTCCCACGCCGCCAAATGGCACCCCGACGCCGAAGTCGTGTCGGGCGCGGCGGACGGAGGCATCCAGCGCATCTCCTATGCCGCGCTCGAGCGCCGGGCGCGGGGCGTGTCGGGCGCGCTGGCCGCGCTCGGCATCGGGCCGGGCGACCGCGTCGCGACGCTCGCGTGGAACACGCAGGGGCATGTGGAGGCGTGGTACGGCATCATGGGGATGGGCGCGGTGTGCCACACGCTGAACCCGCGCCTGACCGCGGCGCAGCTCGGGTCGATGCTCGCCCAGTCGGAGGCGCGGCTGCTGCTCGCAAGCCCCGACCTGTTGCCGCTGGCGCGCGCGGCGAGCGCGAACCTGCCCGCGCTGCGGCGCATCCTGCTGCTCGACACGCGGGACGGCGACGAGGGCGCCGACGCACTCGACCCGCTCGCGGCCGCGGCGCCGCTGGGCGGCGCCTGGGGCGATTTCGACGAGACCGCGCCGTCGGGCCTCTGCTTCACCTCGGGGAGCACCGGGGCGCCGAAGGGCGTGAGCTATACGCATCGCGGCTGCTATCTCCACACGATGCGTCAGCTTCAGGCCGACGTGCTCGGGCCGACCGCGCGCGACGCGATCCTCGCGGTGGTGCCGATGTTCCACGCCAACGCCTGGGGGCTGCCTTTCGCGGCGCCCGCGGTCGGCGCGAAGCTGGTGCTGCCCGGACGCCACAGCGACGGCGCGCATCTCGCGCGGCTGATCCGGTCGGAGGGCGTGACCGCGGCGGCGGGGGTGCCGACCGTCTGGCTCGGGCTCGTCGAGCATCTCGAGGCCGAAGGCGGCGAGGTGCCGACGCTGAAGCGCATCCTCGTCGGCGGGGCGTCGATGCCCCCCGCGCTGATGGAACGGATCGAGACGCGGCTGGGCGTCGAAGTGCAGACGAGCTGGGGGATGACCGAATTGTCGCCGCTCGGCACCGCGGCGGTGCCGGGTGATCCCGCGCGCCGCGCGTCGCTGTCGGGCAAGCCCGCGATCGGCATCGACCTGCTGATCACCGATGTCGAGGGGCGGCCGCTGCCCGATCAGCGCGACGCCGAGGGGCATTTGCGCGTGCGCGGCGGCACCGTCGTCGAGCGCTATTTCGGGCAGGGCGAACCCGCGACCGACGCCGACGGCTGGTTCGATACCGGCGACCTCGCGCGGATCGACGCCGACGGCAATCTGACGATCACCGGGCGCGCCAAGGACTTGATCAAGTCGGGCGGCGAATGGATCAACCCCGCCGAGATCGAGGCGCTCGTCGGCGCGCTGCCGCAGGTGTCGCTGGCGGCGGTGATCGGGCGCGCCGACGCGAAATGGGGCGAGCGCCCGGTGCTGCTGGTCGAGGCGTGCGACCCGTCGGTCAGCGACGCCGATCTGCTCGAACCGCTCGCCGGACGCGTCGCGCCCTGGTGGATCCCCGACGCCGTGATCCGCCTCGACGCGATGCCGCTCGCACCCACGGGGAAGATCGACAAAATGCAATTGCGGGCGGAATATGGAGAGGTGTAGGCCCGAAGCGGCCGCGCGGCGTATCGAAGGGTCCGGAAGGGAAAAGATTTTGGTGTCCAAGGCGAAGACCGCGACAAAAAGGCCGACGAAAGCGGAACAGCGCGCCGAAACGATGGAACAGATACTCGACACTGCCGAGCATCTGTTTTCGAAGCACGGATTCTACGGCGTGACGCTGAAGGACGTCGCCAAGCAGGTCGGCGTCCACCACACGCTGCTCAACTATTATTTCGACGACAAGAAGACGCTGTTCGATGCGGTGTTCGCGCGGCGCGCGGTCGTCACGATCGAAAAGCGGATGAAGGCGCTCGACGACTATGACCGCGCCGCGAAGGGAAAGCCCACCGTCGAAGGCGCGCTCCACGCCTTCCTCGATACCGACCTCGATCTCTATATCCAGGGCGGCGAGGGCTGGAAGAATTACGGCGCGTTCGGCGCGCAGGCGTCGAACAGCCCCGAGGGCGCCGAATTCATGGACAAATATTTCGACCCCGTCGTGCTGCGGCTGATCGAGATATTGAAGAAGGCGCTGCCCGACGCCGACGAGGCCGACATCTTCTGGGGCTATCATTTCGTCACCGGCGCGCTGATGCTGACGCTCGCGCGCACCGGGCGCATCGACAAATTGTCGCACGGCCTCTGCCGGTCGGACGATTATGCCGCGGTCAAGGTGCGGATGGCGCGCTTCATGGCGGCGGGTTTCCGCGACATCTGCGAACAGCGACGGAGCGAAGGGCAGGGCTGAGGCTCGCGGCGGGCCGGAGCTCCGATGCCGGCCCTTTCGTCGCGAGAATATTATTCACTCACAAGTGAGTTATCGTTATGTCGAGCGAGGGAGAGACGGGAATGGATTTGGCGGGACGGGTCGCGATCGTCACCGGGGCCGGCGGAGGGCTCGGCCGCGCGCACGCGCTGATGCTCGCGCGCCACGGCGCGCGCGTCGTGGTCAATGATCAGCAGAGCGAGGCGGCCGAACGCGTCGCCGCCGAGATCGGCGCGGCGGGCGGCGAGGCGCTCGCGGCGCCCGCCTCGGTCACCGACGAGGCCGAGGTCGCGGCGATGGTTCATGCCGCGACCATGGCGTGGGGCGGGGTCGACATTCTCGTGAACAACGCCGGCATTCTGCGCGACCGGAGCTTCGCGAAAATGGACCTCGCGGACTTCCGCCTCGTCGTCGAGGTGCATCTGATGGGCGCCGTCCTCTGTTCGAAGGCGGTATGGGATCAGATGCGCGCGCGGCGCTACGGCCGCATCGTGATGACGACCTCCTCGTCGGGGCTCTACGGCAATTTCGGGCAGGCCAATTACGGCGCGGCGAAGATGGCGCTCGTCGGGCTGATGCAGACGCTCGCGCTCGAGGGCGAGAAATATGGCGTCCGGGTCAATTGCCTCGCACCCACCGCGGCGACCGCGATGACCGACGGCGTGCTCGCCCCCGACGCGCTGGCCCGGCTGGCGCCCGAGGCGGTGAGCCCCGGCCTGCTCGCGCTGGTCGGCGAGGATGCGCCGACGCGCGCGATCCTCTGCGCCGGCGCCGGGCATTTCGCGGCGGCGAACATCACCTTGACCGAAGGCGCCTATGTCGGGCGCGCCGCCGACGCCGGCGCGCGCGTCGCGGCCGCGTGGGAGCGGGTGACCGACCGCCGCGGCGAGATCGTCCCCGCCTATGGCTTCACGCAGGCCGAACGCGAATTGGCTAGCGCTGGCTTCACCGCGCCGACGATGGCGACCGCACGCTGAGATTCCCCGGGAGCGGGACGGACGGGCCGGTGAAGAGCCCGCCGCCGCCGCCGGGACAAAAGGGAGAAGGATATGGCAACCGACAGCGAAGCCGCGCCCGCCGAAGGCAAGCGCCAGAACGAGACGCTCGTCATCACCGCCTCGTCGCTGGGGACGGTGTTCGAATGGTATGATTTCTACCTCTACGGGCTGCTCGCCAGCGCCCTGTCGCATCATTTCTTCTCGGGCGTGAACGAGACGACCGGGTTCATCCTCGCGCTGATGGCCTTTGCCGCGGGCTTCGCCGTGCGACCGTTCGGCGCGCTCGTCTTCGGGCGCGTCGGCGACATCGTCGGGCGCAAGAACACCTTCCTCGTCACCATGGCGATCATGGGGCTTTCGACCTTCGCGGTCGGTTTCCTGCCCGGTTACGACACGATCGGGGTCGCGGCGCCGATCATCCTGATGCTGCTGCGGCTGCTCCAGGGGCTCGCGATCGGCGGCGAATACGGCGGCGCGGCGGTCTATATCGCCGAGCATGCCCCGCCCGGAAAGCGCGGCTTCTATACCAGCTTCATCCAGACGACCGCGATGATCGGGCTGATCCTCGCCTCGACCTTCGTCGTGTCGCTGCGCCTGTTCATGGACGAAGCGACGTTCAACGACTGGGGCTGGCGGCTTCCCTTCATCTTCTCGATCGTCCTGCTCTCGGTCGCGCTGTGGATTCGCCTCCAGCTCGAGGAAAGCCCGGTCTTCCAGCGGATGAAGGCCGCGGGCGCCACGTCGAAGGCGCCGCTCAAGGAAGCCTTCGGCGAGTGGAAGAATCTGAAGATCGTGCTCCTCGCGCTGTTCGGGGCGGTCGCGGGGCAGGCGGTGATCGGCTTCGCCGCGCACCTCTATCCGCTCTTCTATCTCGAGCGGATCGCGCGGGTCGACGGAGCGACCGCGAACTTCCTCGTCGCCGCGGCGCTGACGATCATCATCCCGAGCTTCGTTTTCTTCGGCTGGCTCAGCGACCGAATCGGCCGCAAGCCGATCATGATGACCGCCTGCGTGATCGCGGTCTTCGTCTATTTCCCGCTCTACAAGGCGCTCGTCGTCGCGGCGAACCCGGCGATGGCGGCGGCGGTCGAACGCGCGCCGGTGACCGTCGTCGCGCACGCCGGCGAATGTTCGTTCCAGTTCGACCCCGTCGGCCGGAACAGCTTCGACACGACGCGCTGCGATATCGCCAAATCCTATCTCGCGAAGAACGGGATCAACTACGCCAATGTCGAGGCGCCCGCCGGCGCGGCGGCGTCGGTGCGCGTCGGCGAACGGGTGATCGCGGTTCCCGATCCGGCGGGGCTGGGCAAGGAGGCGCGCGCCGCGGCGGTCGCCTCGTTCGGGGCCGAGGCCAAGGCCGCGCTCGATGCCGCGGGCTATCCCGACAAGGCCGACCCGGCGCAGGTGAACAAGGGCAGGGTGATCCTGATCCTCTGCACCTTCGGCCTATTGGCGACGATGGTCTACGGCCCGCTCGCGGCGCTGCTCGTCGAGCTGTTTCCCGCGCGCATCCGCTACAGCTCGCTGTCGCTGCCCTATCATATCGGCAACGGCTGGATCGGGGGCTTCATGCCGACCATCGGCTTCGCGATGGTCGCGGCGACGGGGAATATCTATCAGGGGCTCTGGTATGCGGTGGTGATCGCCGCGGTCACCGCGGTGGTCGGCATCCTGTTCCTGCCCGAAACCTACAAGCGCGACATCGAGGCATGAGCGAGGGCAAATGATCGTCTAGGCGGAGGCCACCGCCGTCAGGAGCCGGCGGAAGGCGGCGATCGCCGCCGCGACCGGCTCGGGCGGGACGCAGCGCGCGTCGTCGCCTTCGACATGGTGGAAGCGGTGGACGCCGAACAGTCCCGCCACCGACGGATAGCCCGCCTTGATGATCGCCGTGAGCTCGCCCGCCGAAATGCGGTCGCTCGGATAGGGTGCCTCGAAGCCGACGAGTCCCGCGAACAGGCGCCGCGCGGCCGGAAGCAGGGGCGGGCTGACGACGAGGTAGCGCTGCGAATCGGTGCCGGGCAGGGGGGCGAGGCCGAACAGCCCCTCGTGCCAGTCGCGCGCCGCGAAATTGGCGCCGAGGTGGAGCCAGAAATGCGTCTCGGCGGGTTTCGGCGCGACGGCCTTGAGCGATTCCTCGGCGCCCAGATTCTCATATTCATGGCCGCTGTTGCAAAGGAAGGCGAGGTCGTGATCGGGGAGTGCTCCGGGCGCCCAGCGCGCGAGATCGAGCCAGGCGGCGATCCCGCCGCCGCGCTCGCCGCCGCACGACGTCCAGCCCGAGCGCGGCGTGGAGACGGTGATCCAGCGGCCCTTGCCGCGATCGAGGCGGCCGATGACGTTGAAGGCGGGACGGCGCCCGCCTTGCCCGCCGAGCGTGACGGTCGCCGGCGCGTGCGCCATCGCCGCAGCGAGGAAGGGCGCGGCGTCGGTGGGGGCGAGCAGCCCGACCGGCCCCGCGAACATCGGCTCGCGCCCGTCGGCGTTGAGTGCGATGACCCGTCCCGTCGGGCCGTTGGTCACCACCACCGCGGCTCGCGCGCCTGCCGAAAAGGCCGCGTCGATGGGGTCGCGGATCGGCTTGGCGAGCGCCGACGACCAGCGGCCGTAGGGAAGGTCGACGAGCGCGATCGCGCCCTCGAGCGGCGCGTCGGCCCGCCCCGCGCCGTCGACGCGCACGAGCGGGCCGGAGACGCCGCCGGCGGGTATCGGCACGACGATCGGCTGCGGCCACAGCGCGGCGCGCGCGGCGCCCGCGGCGATCGCGCAGTCGTCGGGCGCGAACCAGGGCACCGAAATGGCGGGTTTTTCGACTGCAAAGCCCGCGCGTTCGAGCTCGCTCGCGAGCCAGTGGCCGCAGGCGGTGTCGCCGTCACCGCCCGACTGTTTGTTGCCGAAGCCCAGATAGCGGTCGAGATCGCGGGCCACCGCAGCGGCTGTTTCGGCGCCTTCCGCATGTGCCGCGGCTGCAAGCGGCAGCGCCGCGCTCCCCGCCAGAAAGCCGCGCCGCGTCGATTCGCTCGTGCCCAAGTCCCGCCTCCCGCTCATCTTGCTTGATATTCACTCGCGTGTGAGTTTAGGTCTTGCCGAAGGCGCTGACAACCGCGCCGCGGCGGGAGAGACGATATGACGCGCATCGGCGCCTGGCTATGGCTCTCGTTGATCGCTCTCGCGGCCGCGCCGCCGGCAGGCGCGGCGGACCGGCCGCAAGCACGCGTTGCCGAGGGCCGGCTCGCGGGCGAATGGCAGGACGGCCTTCGCGTCTTTCGCGGCATCCCCTATGCGGCGCCCCCGGTCGGCGCGCGCCGCTGGCGCCCGCCCGCGCCGCCCGCGGCGTGGCGAGGTGTGCGCGAGGCGGCGGCCTTCGGTGCGGCATGCGTCCAGCCCGCCTATCCGGCGGGCAGCGTCTATTTCGAACCGCCGACGCCGATGAGCGAGGATTGCCTGACGCTCAACATCTGGGCGCCGGCAAAGGCGAGGAAGGCGCCGGTGATCGTCTGGATCCACGGCGGCGCGCTGCTCCGGGGCTCGAGCGCGGCTCCGCTCTACGACGGCGGCGAATATGCGAAGCGCGGCATCGTCTTCGTCTCGATCAACTATCGGCTCGGCGTCCTCGGCTGGCTCGCGCATCCGGCGCTCAGCGCCGAATCGCCCGAGGGGGTGTCGGGCAATTACGGATTGCTCGACCAGATCGCGGCGCTCGGATGGGTGAAGCGCAACATCGCGGCTTTCGGCGGCGATGCCGCCAATGTCACGGTCATGGGCGAATCGGCGGGCGCGCTCAGCGTCGCCTATCTGCTCGGTGTTCCGAGGGCGCGCGGGCTGTTCGCGAAGGCGATCGCCGAAAGCCCCAATATGCGCGCGGTGCCGCGGCTGCGCGAAGCGGCCTTCGGGCTTCCCGCCGCCGAGGCGACCGGATCGGCGCTCGCCGGCGCGGTCGGCGCGAAGGACCTGGGGGCGCTTCGCGCGGTCGATGCGGAGCGGCTCGTTCAGGCGGCGCTCGCCGCGCGCTTCGCGCCGCAGCCGACGGTCGACGGCGCGGTGCTGCCCGCCCAGCTCGTCGACATCCTCGACCGCGGCGAACAGGCGCGGGTGCCGCTGCTCGCGGGCTTCAACAGCGGCGAGGTGCGATCGCAGCGCGCGCTGGTGCCGAAGGCGCCCGCCGACGCCGCGACCTATGAAGCGGGGATCAGGCAGCGCTACGGCGACCTCGCGCCGGCCTGGCTGCGCCTCTATCCCGCGACCGATGGGGACGAGAGCCTCATCGCGGCGACGCGCGACGCCGTCTATGGATGGGCGAGCGAGCGGCTGGTGCGCGCGCAGGCGGCGACGGGATTGCCCGCCTATCTCTATCTGTTCGACCATTGCTATGCGGCGGCGCAGGCGCGCGATCTTTGCGCCTTCCATGCGAGCGAGCTGCCCTTCGTCTTCGGCCGTGCCGACGCCGGTTTGCCGCCGAACTGGCCCGTGCCGGCGGACGCGGCCGACCGGGCGCTCGCGGGGGCGATGATCGATTATTGGGCGGGCTTCGCGCGGGGCGGAGCGCCGGCCGCGGCCGGATCGCCGAACTGGCCCGCTTATGGGGGCGCTGAGGCCTATATGCGCTTTGGCGCGCGGCCCGTCGCCGGCCGCGACCCGCTGCCCGGCATGTTCGAGCTGCAGGAAGCGGTGATGCGGCGGCGCCGTGCCGCCGGCGAGCAATGGTTCCTCAATCTCGGCCCCGCGGCGCCGCCGCTCGCCCCGCCCGCGACCGGAGCCCGGCCCTAGACAAACAGCGCGCCCACACATATATACCGGACGTTATGGAAGTCGATGCTCCTCCCGCTCCCAAGGGCCGCCCGCGGGAATTCTGCGTCGACGCCGCGCTCGCGGCGGCGCTGCGCGTCTTCTGGAGCAAGGGTTATGAGGGCGCCTCGATGGCCGACCTCACGGAGGCGATGGGGATCACCAAGCCGAGTCTCTACGCTGCCTTCGGCAACAAGGAGGCGCTCTTCAACAAGGCGCTCGACCTCTACGAGCGCGAAAAGCTCGACTATATGCGCGAGGCGCTCGAAGCGCAGACCGCGCGCGGGGTCGCCGAACGGCTGATGCGCGGCGCGCTCGAAATGCAGACCTGTCCCGACAATCCGCACGGCTGCCTCGGCGTCATCAGTTCGGTCGCGTGCGGGTCGGAGGCCGAGGGCATCCGCGAAGCGGTGCTCGAACGCAGCGCCGCGGCGAAGCGCGCGATGCTCGACCGTTTCGCGCGTGCGAAGGAGGAGGGCGATCTGCCGGGCGACGTCGACCCCGAAGGCCTCGCCGCGCTGCTGACCGCGATCAACCAGGGGCTTGCCGTCCAGGCGGGCGCGGGCGCGACGCGCGCCGAGCTCGAACGGCTGGTCGAGACCAGTCTAAAGCTGTGGCCGGGGCGCTGACAGAAAATTTTTACCGCCCGGTATAGAATGGTCTTGACTGAGCGCATTCATACTTATATACCGGTTAGTACATAAGACATTCCCCCCTCTCTCTCCCCGATCGGCGCCCGCTTCGCGTTTGCCGAAGGAGTGCCGCCATGCCCAAACGACACAGATATCTCCCCCCGGCCGGCCGCCGCATGTCCCCTCTGCGGCGGCCGTGCCCCTGACCACGCCGCTCCGGCGTTTTCGATAACAGACCAATAACAGACCAGATGTCCGTGCCGCGCGCGCGGGCGCTCCCAGGGAGGGCGGCTCCGGCCGCTCTCTGACGACCCTTTCGTGACTCCCTAGGGCCGGCGGCCATGCTTCCGGCGCCGGCCCCCTTTTGCGCTCCGCGCGCAGCGACCGACCAGAGAAAAGGCCCAGCCATGACCGTCCACACTCCGATCGAGAAAATCGACCCCGCCGATGCCAAGGTCCGGCGCGAACTCGCCGACCTCCTCCACCCCCACCGGCGCCGGCGCGCCCTGTGGATCGCCGCGTTGCTGGTGATCGTGACCGGAGCCTGGTGGGTGCTGCGCGACGGCGCGCCGCAGGCCGCCGCCGCGCCGCCGCCGGTGCTGACCATCGCGCCGCCGCTGTCGCGCGAGGTGACCTTGTGGGACGAATATATCGGCCGCTTCGAGGCGAGCAGGTCGGTCGAGGTGCGCCCGCGCGTCTCGGGCGCGATCACCGCCGTGCATTTCACCGACGGCCAGATCGTCCGCAAGGGCCAGCCGCTTTTCACCATCGATCCGCGCCCCTATCGCGCCGCGCTCGCCGAGGCGCGCGCCGCCGCGGCAAGCGCGCGCAGCGACCTTGCGCTGGCGAGGCTCGAACTCGAGCGCGCCGGCCGGCTCGTCGACGTCGAGGCGGTGTCGGAGAGCGAGATCGACCGGCTGCGCGCCCGCGTCCGCGCGGCATCGGCGGCGCTCGCCGGAGCCGAAGCGCGCATCGCGGCGCGCGCGCTCGACGTCGAATTCACCACCGTGCGTGCGCCGCAGAGCGGGCGCATCTCCGACCGGATGATCGATCCCGGCAATCTCGTGTCGGCGGGCGATGCCGGCGGCACCTTGCTCACCACGATCAACGCGATGGACCCGATCTACTTCACCTTCCAAGGCTCCGAAGCGCTGTTCCTCAAGACCAAGCGCGACGGCACGGGCAAGGGCGCGGCGGTCGAGGTGCGGCTGCAGGACGAAGGCGATTATCGCTGGAAGGGCCAGCTCGACTTCACCGACAACGGGCTCGACCCGCGCTCGGGGACGATCCGCGCCCGCGCCCGCTTCGCCAACCCGGAGATGTTCCTGACCCCAGGCATGTTCGGCAACATGCGGCTCGCGACCGGCGAGACGACCCGCGCGCTGCTCGTCCCCGCCGCCGCGGTGCAGACCGACCAGGCGCGCAAGATCGTCTATGTCGTCGGCCGGGACGGCACCGTCGCCGCAAAGCCGGTCGAGATCGGGCCCGAGGTCGACGGGCTGCGCGTGATCCGCGCGGGGCTGGCCGCGGCCGACCGCGTCGTCATCACCGGATATCAGTTCGCACGGCCGGGCGAGAAGGCCTTCACCAAGGCGGGCCGCATCGCCGCGGAGCCCGAGAAGGCGACCGCGTCGGCAAGCGAGCCGCTGTCGGCGCAGGCGACCTTCGCGAAATGACCTTTCTCCCCTCCCGCCCGCGGGAGGGGGAGGTTGGATTACTCATAGAACAGGGGTTCTCCCATGCGCCTATCGCGTTTCTTCATCGACCGGCCGATCTTCGCGGCGGTCCTCGCGGTGATCATCACCATCGTCGGGGCGGTGGCCTATGTCGGCCTGCCTGT
>Ga0182745_1000400_pt1 | contig 49846 bp, 78 predicted proteins | sample eDN3rd30CKraftBY_FD_128523 | JGI IMG/M metagenome (GOLD analysis project Ga0182745, IMG submission 128523) | Enriched backyard soil microbial communities from Emeryville, California, USA - eDNA 3rd pass 30_C Kraft BY (version 2) (version 2) | ecosystem: Environmental > Terrestrial > Soil >... | reverse complement strand
TTCTGCAACTCATGTATTAACCTTGGTTCTGCGCTATCAGAAACAATCAAATCATTTCCGCAACGATGTTTCATAACTTGAGCCACGTCGTCGGTGGTCATCCTGGTTCGGTATAATTCTTCTTTAAGGTAGATTCGTTCTGTTTTTTTATCAATAGCAATATTGACAAGTGTTGTTGGGTCATTGCTAAAACCAAAGTCATTACCCCAACGCATTAACTCCGTTTCCTTAAATTCTCCTAATTCCCAATTCTCAAATATAACCCCTTCTGATTTTTCAAGCCATCCCCCCATAATTACGTGCTTGTAGTACTTGGCTTTCTTCTTTAATGGGCTGTGGTCTTGCTCTGATTGTGGTAACTTAATCCATTCCTCGTATGCTACACGTTTATCCTCAAAGTCATTCCACAAGTTGTCGGCTATCAGATTTCTATCCATATCTAAGTAACTAGAATGAATATACATCACGTTGTCTTTAATACCGTTCCATCCCTCAGGGACACCACGTTCTTCGAATAATTCAGTATATATCCAATGGGTTTTTGTCGTAGGGTTAAGTATAAGGATGTTAATATTCTGTTTATCATTGCTACGAATAGATTTCTTAATCTTATCCCATTGATCGAAACTAGGCATTTCTTCAGCTTCTTCAAGAACGAAAACGTTAAATCCCTTTAATGACTTTAAAGCCGCTGTTTGGTTACCGCTTGATGTGCGTATTCCCTTAAATACAATCTTGCTTCCGTTATGACCATTGATTCTGTCCTTAGTAACATCGAAGCTATTATAAGCATTGAGTATTTCTAATTTCTCGTTAAATTCCGGGATGATGCTATCCTCTGCGCTGACAAGAGTATATCTAGTGTAAAGTATATTATAAGCGCAATCCTTAGCGGCTACACACGCCCAAGTACCGACTGCAAATGACTTCTGACTGTTACGACCACCTGTTATTACTACAGTGTCAATATCAGGATACTCACCGCTTAATAATTCAAATAATGGCTCGTACTTTTCACTTAAACTCAATTCCATATCACAAAGATACGAAACTACTTCTTACTACCCTTACTAAAAACAATCTTAGTAGACGTATCTAGCTTCTCTCCTGCTGACGTATGGTCGATTTCGGTTTTATCTGACCAGCCTAGATTCTTAAGCGCAAAGATAACCCCTGCTGTTGCGTGGTCTTTGTCTGTTACCAAATCTTCATACTCCGCCTCGATTCTAGTCCTCAACCTCTTTATAGCGTAACTAAACCCCTCTTTTTGCTCATAAGCATAGAAGCTCTGACGTGATTCAAAACCAAGATGTAAGCACAATCTTGTTATAGTTGGCTTACTAACTGAATTAAAATATTCCTCTGCTTTTGCAAGCAATTCCTCTGCATTATTATAATGCGGTGGTCTTCCTCCTAAATTCTCCATAATAATAAAAACGGTTCTCACCTAAGTACAAATATACTAAATTATTTTTAAACGGATTGGGTTAGTATAATATAAATAGTAAAAACCGCTTGTTAGGCGGTTAACAACTTTACCATACAGGGTTCGATACCTGTAAGTGAGTTCGGGTCATATATTGATTACTCACAATTTTACATCCCTTGCGTTTAAATTTCGCCAATGGTGTTGTTTTTTATTCGCTATCTCTTTTTTGTGTAATATACAAATACTTTGCTCTAGTTTCTTTTGAAATCTTTTCTACATGAGAAATCATTCCTAATTCAAACAATTGATTGATTGTTTCTAATTCATTTCTGTAAAGTTGGTATGCAGTTTTCATATCTTTATCTGTTTTGATACTTCAAAGATACAAACTACTTTTCAATTAAACAAGTTTTATTTTATTATTTTTTTCAAGTAGGTATAGTTCCCCTCTAGTATAATAACGCCTCTCTCCTGTTTCAAACCTAACCTCGTCGATTGCTTCACTTACTTTTCTTCCACCCGTTTGTGTTCCTACTATTCGAGCAGAAACGCCGTCTATCTCGAACTCAACAAGGTTAATACTACCATCTTCGTTAACTAGACGTGTTTTAATCGGCTCTAACGGCTTTAAATTGTTTTTACGTGTGTTCATATCAAAAACGTGTTAGAGTGTCTTAAAATTGATTATTCTAACTTTTAAACCGTATTGCTTAGCTAGGTTTATCATATTCTTTGTTCCTTTACTTTGCCCATCCCATAATGCTATAAGATGAGTGGCGTATTGAGCCATTTGTTTGTTACGGATATATCCTGCGCTTTTACCGTATGTTTCCCAATCTGCGGGGAATTGTTTTGCATCCTCTCCATATAAGTCTGCGTAATTTTCTCCAAGTTTATCCGCACCTTTGCAAGTTCCTGAAACTATCTCTAAATCATCCCAACCAATGTTACCCAATATTTTATCTATTTTCCTAAACAATTCCACGTTGTATTCAGGACAATTCCTACTACCCGCTATTATTACTCTATTTGCTTTCATTATTAAATTCTTTTGTACAAAACTCTTTAAACTGATCTATGCTTTTAATCACAACATAAGTATGCCCTAACGACTCTGCTCGTTGTTGGAACTCGACTTGGTTAGGTTGTTGGTTGTTTCCAGGTAGTTTGAACTCCACTAAGAATGTACGCCCATTATCCGCAAGTATAATATTATCGCTAACTCCTGCTAAGAAACCTATCCGTTTCATACCATCAACAATCATGCTAACGGCTTTCGTTATGATGTTGTTTGAAACACCCATGATTTGAAATACACCACCTACAACCGATGCGATTTCATTTGGAACTAGAAACCATATCAAACGCGGGTTATGATTCTTAAGGCAGTACGTGTTGTTGAAGTAGACGTAGCATTGCGATTGCAGAGCGGATTCAGATTTTCTTTTCATGTTTTTTTGTTTAGAGGTAATCGGTAATCTAGTATTTTATAGTTTTTTGACTTTATATAATATACTCTTTACTTTTTCCTAATTTTTATTTTTATTTTTATTTATACTTTTTACTCTTTTTACAAGTTACTAGATTACCTTATTAAATATATATATTAAATAAATTATATATATATATTATTATTAGATAGTTATGAGTTTGTAAAAGTTCAAAAAAAGGTAATTTGTTGGTAACTTACCTCAGATTACCTTAGATTACTTTCTGTCTTATTTGAATAACTAGAACGGTACAGCTTCACTTCCTGACATGTACAATTTAACACCGCTTTTGACTCTTCCGTTGACTTTATGGGATTTATACTCAAATTTATTCTTAGTGAAGATTTCTTTTACGTCGAACTTTGTCGGTTTTAGACCCGAATGCTTAGTAAGATATTGCAATACCTCGCCTTGATTCATTACTACTTCTGTGTTATGCTCGAAATTCATATCTAAAGAGAAGTAATTGAAAAATACCTCTTCCATTGCGTTTACTGCTTGGTTCGATGTGGTATTTTCATATATATACTGCTGTTCTTCTTCTTTATATATTCGCCAATCGTAACCCTCTTTGTATAGACGATAAGCCTCCATAATCATAGGTGTTTTATCCATAGCAACCATAGCGTCATAATCGGTGCTTTCTACTTTTATAGGTAGAATACGCCTATTACCTGTCGGGTCTTTTATAATATCCATCTCGTTAGTTGTGGCCATAAGAGATGCACGTCGTCTTAGCGTTGTATCTTCATATCCGTATGATTTACGGTCGGTGATATACGTCAAGTTTGAAAGCTCTTTATATTCTTTATCGTCTTTGAACGCTTTACCACCGAACTCGTCATCGAAAACGATAAGCGACTGACCTAAACGAAATTTAGCATCCTTGTTATCTGATAGCTTGGACTGAATAATATAACGTGATAACTCCTTTGGAAGTACGTGACGACAGAACGACGTTTTACCCGAACCGTGTTTGTTGCCTGTAAGAACCAATGTGAGCGGACTAGCCTCAGGGTCATCGTGTGAACAGAACCAATTATGCATAGTACCGACCATCCATTTAGTGAAAGCCCATCTATTGTATTCGCTTTGAGGATATATGCAATCTACGTATTGCTGAATGTGACCATCGGTGTCTAAATGCTCGTTATCTCGGATAAAGTCTTTTAGTATGTTCTTGCGCTTTAGATAGCTTGAATTTAGAATAGAACGTATGTCGTTTTTATTGACATTAAAATCGAAGTTCTTTTTACAAGCAAGGTATATGTCATCAATATTAGTGTCGTCCATAATCTTACCATTAATAAGCTTCTTGTTTATAATTTCGTCATATTCTGGATTATATGCGTCTACTATAAAGTTAGCTAGTTGCTCGATTTCTGTTAGTTCGTCGTTAGCGAGTTTCGTATAGTCGGTTTTGTCGTTTATTAACTTAGCTATGAGCGCACGTTCCTCTTCGTTTGCTTCCGTTCCTGTTACTATTGCAAGATTTGAGGACACCGACTCAACAGTCGCACCGCCTTGCATCTTAGATATGTTAACTCGGTTGATAATCTGACGTGTACGCTCACTATAAATATCAATACCTGCTTCTTTACAATAATAGTAGAACGTACCGATAGTACATAAGCCTGCACCTTTTTTTAAGAATCCGTTATAGTCCTTATCGGTGTTTTTTTTATTGTACTTTGAACCGAATGAGCAAACGAAATGAAAGTTGTCACGTCCTGACTCACCGAACTCCGAAGCGAATGCGAGACCAATACGAACGTAACGGTAATAATCCTCTTGACAAAGGTCGATATGTCTATCACGAATCTGGCTTAGTATCGAGTCAAGGTCTGATTGAGTATAAACGTACTGAACTTGCTTAGGGGCTTGATCTTTCTTATCTACTTTAACGTTAAACTTCTTGCTATTATCGACCACCAAAATATCCGGGTCGTAACTTACATAGCGAAGCCTGTTGATGTTCTTACAAGCCTTATCCGTGCTAATGTCGTACGTGTCATAGTAGTACTTAGATACAGCATCATAAGCATCCTTAGCTTTTAACGGATCAATCTTTACGAAAACGCAATAACCGTCACCACCAAAAGATTTATGAACTATAAAGGTGTATTGGTCGTTGTATATAGCGTGTTCCTGCTCTGATGTTAACTCAGTATCAATATCAATACACACTATACCAACAGGCGTTAAGTTCTGCTCTGTCTTAGATTCGCCATTAGGGATAGTTCCAACAGGAGTAACGCACATAGATTGGGACTTGATGCGCTTGTATGTTTCTTCGTCGCCACGTTGTTTTGCGTTTCTACCGTTTATAACAGCGTCTTGATTTGCGCCGTACTGAATCATCCCGACATAATTGTCGAGGTCAATAGTTTTGTTAGTCTTTTCGGATTGATTCGCGTAAAGACTGGTTGTATATTCTTTTAATTTTGACATAATTCCTTATCCGTGAGTACCGTTAAATTCGTAAACAAATAAATCTTTTTCAATATCACACTTAACAAGCGTGAATACACAGTATTCCGTAGAAATGTGAAAAGGAACTTTTGAATTTGATAGCGTTTGCTCTCTGAGTATGTTAAACGCCTCTTTGTGTACACTTTTTGAATTATCCTCTAAGATATAATCCATGTACTTTTTGTTTTGAATAAATAAAACCATATTATAAAATTATTAAAGTGAAATACAAATATACTAAACTATAATCATAAAAACAAACAAAAAAGTCAGGTTTTATCGCCTGACTTATAAAAATAGTTTGTATTGTTTGGAGTTTTCGATGCGTCCTTTGTCTTTTTTAGCTTCTGTCACTCTTGTATCCCAGGATATTCCGTCAAGCTCACAATCAATAACACGAATTATTCTGTAGTATTCTTCGCTATATGGTTCTGCATCGCTCAATAACTTGAATAGTTCTGAGATTTTAAGATAGCCCATAGTAACGATCAAGTTTCTCAATTGTTTTTTTTGTAACATATTTCAATGTCCTGTTACTATCCTTAGGAAACTCAGGCGTGTTAAGCAATGCGAAGTATACTGGTCTTATAATCTCGCCAAATCTTTTAGCCAACCTGCCATCGTTTTTATTGTTTAGGTATTGTTCTTTAGAAACGAGATTTAAACGGAATAAGTCGAGTATTTGTTCATACATTACTTTGAACGCCATGTGAATGTCGCCGCCTTTACTCAACACGTAAGTAGCTATCTTCTTACCGTTAGGTAGTGGTATATTATCAATAGGCGTTAATATCGTTTCACCTGGTTGACGTTCAGGCTTTTGTTTTGTCGGTGTAACGTGACCGCAATTCGGGCAAGTCGATTCGCTACGGGCAAACAAAAATCCGCAATCTTCACACTCCGCAACTGATAGTGGTGTTTCCTTTTTGGCACGATCCTTACCGATTCCTTCATTGAATATTTTTACCCAATCACGCGGAGATGACCATGTATTATGGCGTTCAATATTACCGCCTCCGTCAATAACGATAAACGAGTCCTTATAAATGCTATTAGATGATCTTGCGCCACGCCCTACGCACTGCAAGAATAAACTAAGCGTACCTATTGCCCTATTTAAAATAACGGCTTGTACCTCACGAGAATCGAATCCAGTAGTGAAGCAAGCAACGTTACATAAAATTGCGTCGTCGTTTTCCTCAAACCATTTTACAGTTTCCTTGCGTGACATTTCTGTTTCATTGACAGAATCGTACAGCTTGATGTTGTACCCAGCTTCTTTGAACTGCTCGTAAATCATTTTGTTTACTTTAGCTGATGGATTGAATATAATTGTCTTTTTGCCTTTGCAGATGTTTTCGTAATTCAATAGACAATTAAATACAGCATCTTTTTTAGCGAATACAGCGTTTTGGCTTTCGGTTGTAAACTCGCCTGTTGAATCGGTTTTTAAGTCGGTTAAATCTGTGAAATGCTCAACAAAGTTTATATCCTTAACGATACTACCAAACTCAATAAGCTCGTCAGTACTAGCGCCGATTACAATGTCATCGAATAATAACGACATAGAAAACGGCTTTGACCATTCCTCCATCTCGAATCCGCAACAATCGTCTAACTCATTTGATACCGATTTGCAACGAGGGCATTTAAAGTAGGTCAATCTTTTTTCACGAATAGGCGTCGCTGTAAAACCCAATATTTTTTGCGTTGTAAATTGTTCAATATGTTTATCAAAGTGACCGTCGTGTACTTCATCAATAACAATCATACCTAAGTCTTTGAAAAAATTAGGATTTTTCTTTAACTTGTTGTGTATCGTCATTTCCATACCAATATAGACATCCGCGCAATGATGGTAACGGTTAACACCTGGCATAACCTTTTCTACTGTCATACCTAATGATATACAGGTCTTAGTCGCCTGATGCACGAGTTCTTCCCGATGACACAGTATAACAACTTTTTTATTATAAGTTTGATTGTACCACTTAGAAACCGTGCAGAACGAGAACGTTTTGCCATACGAGGTTTGTGCAACAAAGCATATCTTTCTATTGTGTTGCAACGCTTCAATGACATTATTCATGTCACGTTCTTGATACGGAAATAAAGTGTGTTTAATATTTTGCAGGTGGTTCATAGTTTAAAAAAGGAGGCTGTTAAACCTCCCTATATCTATATCTTAAAATTAAATGAGTATCTGTTTCTTTTATCCCTGTAAATTCTAATCTACCCCCGTTTACATCTATTCTAAGTGCAATATGATTGTTAAACCAATTGTTTAATACTTCTTGAAAGCATTTTTGGTGAAACTCCTTTTGATTAGTTCCGTAAACGTTTATTGTTGTGAGTAGATTAGTAAAGTTTAATTTTATTTCCTTGCTCATGACTAAAATGGTAAATCATCATCCCAACTATCATCAACAACTTGCGCAACTTCTACCTTTTCAGACTTCTGACCCCAAGCTGTATGACTGCCTAAAATTGGCATATCATCGGTTTGCTTTTCTTTTGGTAATGATTGTTTTACCAAGTGTGTGTCTTTTCGGTCTGCTTGTGGGTTCTTTAGGTCAAAACCGATAAGGTCTAAATAAACGCCTTTTTCTCCGTTGTAAAGATTTGCGTATTCAATTGGGATAACAACTGCTGCAACCTTTTTACCGCCTTTACCGTCTAATTCTGTTTTAACTGCTCCTGGAATAGCTAAAAGATTTAATCTTGTTGAAATGTTTGCCATTTTATTATGTTATTTAAAGTGTTTACAAATTTACTAATAATTCTTGAGCATATTCATTACAAAGTTTAACCTTAATGTTTATTTTATTGATATACTCGTCATCCCTAATAACCTCGAATACCTTAACACGGTATTTATCTTCGATTGACTGAAATTTAATAGGTTTTGCATTTGGGAATAATTCAGCTCTTACTTCTTTCCAATACTTTTCAGTAAAAATGTGGTTAAGTGCCGTTTGTTGCTTTTCGTTATCATCCTCAATCCATCGTAACTCACGCTTTAGAATATCGAAAGGTGTATTTACCAATGTGTAGCAAACCTTTCCTTTTTCTAACCTCCAAAGATCGAGATAACCCTGCATCTGTGCGTAATATTTAACGTCAAGTGATTTACCGAACAAAGGGAATGTTTCAATACTGAATGAAGCCTTGTTATCGTAAATTACCCCTTTTTCTAAAAAGTCGATTTCTCCTGTTTTGTAGTCATCCTCTTTGCGTTCTTCGTTCTTTGTAAAGAATCCAAGTTTTAGAACTTGCGTAATAAGATTCAATCCTTGCTCTTCCGTTTCTAATCCCTTAGATATATACTTTGAGTTTATCTGCTCACGCCTGCCGAACATATTTTGCTTAACCCACTTTTCTACATATGTTTTTGCACCTTGCGATAGAGTTTCGCTTTTTAATCGTGGTTCTGCCATAATATCCGATATAGCAGAACATCTAATTTTAAACTGTTTCATCTAATTTGTAATATTCAACTTCTTCATCTGTTGGTTTGTGTCCGTTTTCGATTGCAATTAGAATACGCTCACGCTCTACTTCCCATTTTTTATTTTGAAGTGTTTCGTCGAGTTTTTCCTCTAAAACATCCTTACGGTTAAGATCACCTCCGAAAATACGTCCTAATGTATGTGTAGCATCCTTGATTGCGTTTGTCTTAGCTATCGGGAGTGCCATTTCAACAGCATTATTATTGATGTTAGCCATATCGCTTGGCGATGAGCCTTTCTTTGTCTGAATCTGTTTTGCGCCTGTACCGTCCTTAAATCCTTTCTCACCTGTTACGGGATGTGTATAATGAATACGAACTGTTACATACAAGGCATTGAACATAACACCCTCTCGTAATACCTCAATATCAACGTCTTTATAAATCTTTCTTAACAATAACTCAACCTTATCAATAGGTAAATACTTTGAGTTGTTTGCGTATGGGTTGGTTTTGATCCATTTTACAGGCGGGTTCTGATTGATAAGTGTATTAAACTCGTCAAGGTTCGCCATTTTAATAACTTTCTCTGACGATATTAAATCAGAGAAAGTCTTTTTTACTAATTCTTTACTCATTTCTATTTATTTAATTTATTCAATAATTCCCTTGATTGTCCTTCACCACTAACCGACCACGAGCCATTAAGTTTGCCAATATAGTTACCCTGTTTTTCAAAGCACATAACCGTTAATTGTAAATCGTTAATAGTGCCGATGCTGAATGAGTAATAAAACTCACGGCTTGATAATCGAACACAAGTCTTAGCGGCTTCTGATGCTATATATCCAATAACAGTTTCGTTTACCCATTGTTCAGCTTCTACAAGATTCTCGTCCTCAATCATATCGGGCGTGATGTCGTCGAATGCTTCGCCGTAGTTTTTAATCTCAATCCAAAATGATTCTGAACCCTCTTCGCAGGTTACCATAATTTCAACGTCTGTTCTTTTTGAGTGGTTACTGAATTGTAATACCTCAAGGTCGTAGCCGATTCCGTAAATTGTTTGCTTTTCCATTTTCATTTGTTTTTTAAAGTTTCAATAATCAAAGATAAGTAGTTAAAGTGATATATGCAAATTTATTTTACTTTTTTATCGGATGGTTCCTATTAGTATCTCGATCTTTCATTTCCCATTCATAATCTAATAAATAATTGTGTGAGTTGCCTTTTAGGTTGTACTTCTCTTTACTGAAAGAAACTTTAACAAAGTGTCTTAATACTGCTTGCTTTGATCGGTTGTAATCGCAACGATGAATTACTGTCTCATCAAGTCGATAGATACTGTTAGGCTTACATTTAAGAGTTTCAGAATGATATAATAATCTATTCATTTGATCAATACTTTTTTCATGATCTTGAATAAGTTGAAATTCTCCTGTTACGTATTCAGTCGGTATGCAGTCACACCAAATGTAATTGATATCATCTGTCATAAATCCATCACAATGCCAACCTAATCGATTAAGATTTTCGCCACCTTTTACATAAAGACATTTGGCTGTTAGATAAATATAGTAATCAGTCCAATTTTCATCCACATTTTTTCTAAAATCTACTATACACTTCCAAACTAACTCACTTAATGGGAGTAACTGTCTAGGTATCGCTACATACCCTGTTCTGTCTATATGAATAGGTAGATATTGGTAAAAATACATTTCTGAATTATCGACAATAACATCTGATGCTGTTTCGATTGGTTCGCTTCCGTATGTTTTCATGGTAGTAATTCAAAAATGTGCATACCTAAGTCCATGCCTACATGAATGTCCGCACGACCTATAAAATCTAATTTGTTAACATCGCCACATTCAAACTTTTGCCCCGTTTTATAAAGGCGAAAATGACGATCTACCTTTGGCGCATCCAAGTCTACTATTGCCCAAATAGCAACGAATCCCTCTTGGTTTTCACCTTTGATGATTTTTGAACCGTAAGGCATTTCAATTGTTGATTCCTCCTTCATTGGGAGTATGAATTTGTGTATTGCTTTCATAATGTTTTTGTTTAATGATGTAAAGGTAGTTTATTAGTTTTATATATGCAAGAAAAAAGTGAAAATAATTTCCGTTGCTATATAAATGTTCAACAAATTTAAAAAACTATTTGCATATATCAAAACTTTTATTTTACTTTGCGTCATGGAAATAAGTTATGAAAAATTTTTAGAGAGCAAAAAGAAATCATTTTTAGAAAGTGGTTTCGATGTTCAAGAAAGTGATTTAAACCCATTACTTAAGGACTTTCAAAAGTATGGAGTTAAAACAGCTATTAAAAAAGGAAAATTCGCATTCTTTTTTGATTGCGGATTAGGTAAAACATTCTGTATGTTAGAGTGGTCAAGGTTAGTAAGTAATAAAACAGGAGGAAAAGTACTTATACTTGCTCCATTAGCTATTGTCGACCAAACAAAAAGAGAATCTATTAAATTCGGTATTGATTTAGATGTTTTCGATATCACGAATTATGACCAATTAAAAAACATAGACACGTCTAAATATGTAGGCGTTGTGCTAGATGAAAGCTCTATATTAAAGGGTAGGGATGGTAAATTGTCTCAACTTATAATATCATCTTTCAAAAACACGCCTTATAAGCTATCTTGTACGGCAACACCGTCACCAAACGATCACATGGAATTAGGTCAGCATAGTGAATTTTTAGGGGGTATGACATATTTAGAAATTCTAGCAATGTACTTTGTTCATGATGGTGGAGAAACATCTAAATGGAGACTAAGAAAACACGCTATAGATGATTTTTGGAAATACATAGCAACATGGTCAATGGCTATTGATAACCCATCAACATTAGGTTTTAATTCTGATGGATATAACCTTCCGGAAATAGAATATATAGAACATATTATAGATGTTGATAATAATACAAATACTTTGTTTTCAGATATAGCAGTAAGTGCTACGGATTTGCATAAAGATTTAAGAAGGTCCTTTGATGACAGAATATCTAAAACATTGGATATAGTTAATTCAAATGATAGTCAATATATAATTTGGGCGTTATCTAATGATGAAACAAATACTTTAAATAAATTATTGCCTGATGCAATAAATGTCCAAGGAAGTGATAAACCAGAATTTAAAGCTAAACATCTTAATGGATTTGCTAATGAAGAATTTAGAGTGTTAATAACAAAAACTTCAATAGCATCTATGGGTATGAATTATCAGAACTGTAGTAATATGATATTTATGTCATATGACTTTAAATTTGAACAATTTTATCAAGCAGTTAGACGTTGTTATAGATTCGGTCAAAAGAATAAGGTAACCGTACATTTGCTGATACCATCAAGCCAAGCTAATGTAAGAAAAACAATATTAGAAAAACAAGAAAATCATTTTGAAATGATTAAGCAGATGTCTAAATATTCTGCTGAATCAGATTACAAAAAAAATAAACCACAAAGAGAATATAAAAAAGTTAAAATTTTAACCCCAAAATTCAATTAACATGAAAGAAGTAGTATTAAAAGATCAGGTAGTAACAGATAATTACGCATTGTATTGCGGAGATTGTGTAGAAGTTTCTCAGGGATTGCCAGATAATGTAGCTGATATATGTGTTTATTCTCCACCATTCTTTGAATTGTATGTTTATTCAGACGACCCAAAAGACATGAATAATAGTGCTAATTATAGTCAGTTTAAAACACACTACGAGTTTTTAATAAAAGAAATAAAAAGAATAGTAAAACCCGGTAGAATAATAGCTGTTCATTGTATGGATTTACCAATTCAAAAAGGTAAAGAGGGATATATTGGTCTTCGTGATTTTAGCGGAGATATTATAAAGATGCACCAAGACGCTGGATTGATATATCATAGTAGGGTTACTATATGGAAGAATCCAGTAACAGAAATGCAAAGAACTAAAGCATTAGGATTACTTCACAAAACAATTAAAAAAGATAGTTCAATGACAAGGGTAGGTATTCCAGATTATGTTCTTTTTTTCAGAAACGATGGAGAAAATGAAAAACCAATAACCCACCAAGATACAGACACAACAAAAGGAGATTATCTCCCTGTTGATTTGTGGCAAAAATATGCTTCCCCTGTTTGGTATGATATAAATTATTCTAGAACACTTCAATACAGGAGTGGAAGAGATGGTAATGATGAAAAGCATATTACACCTCTTCAATTAGACACTATTGAGAGAATACTTCATTTATACTCAAACGATGGAGAAGTTGTGTTTAGTCCATTTGGCGGAATAGGTAGCGAGGGTTTTCAAGCATTAAAAATGGGAAGAAAGTCAATAAGCATTGAATTAAAAGACAGTTATTTTAATCTTAACGTAAAAAATCATAGAGATGCTGTTATAGAGAATAGTAGCGTTCTAACACTTTTCTAGTAAACTAATTAAACCCCGATATTTTAATCGGGGTTTTTAACTATATTTGCACAACATGGAAAGAATAAACACCCGTATCAAGGATGAACACGCAACCCAACTAGGCTTAACGCTAACAAAATCAAAACAATATAGAATATCACAGGAACAGTACACCGAGTTGCAAGGTCTAAGAAACGGATTCGATGCGTATTGCGATGAGGTAGGAATTAACAAGGACGATGTTTCAATGTATTGGGATAAGAAAAGCAAGGACTTTTCGATACTTGTTAAGCCTAACAAAAACAAGTTAAGCGAAGAAGAATTTACCGACTTACTTGCCGAAAAACTGTCAAATTATTCTCCTAAATACGAAAAACTTCCGATTATACCACAGAAAACTAATAACTTATTGGTTATTGATATCGCTGATGCACATTTCGGTAAACTTTCTTCAAGTTACGAAACAGGCGAATCTTATAATATCAACATAGCAAAACAACGTTGCTTAGACGGTGTTAACGGAATTGTCAGCAAAGGTCGTGCATTTGGAATTGACAAGGTTCTTTTTATTATAGGTAATGACGTATTGCATTATGATAATCCAAAGAAAACGACCACAAGCGGAACGCCACAAGATACAGATGTTATGTTTTATGACATGTTCAATACCGCATTAGATACGCACGTCGAAATAATTGAGCGTTTAATCCAGGAGTTTGAAGTTGACATATTGTTTTGTCCAAGCAACCATGACTATCAAAGCGGATGGATGTTTGCACGATCTTTGTCTTGTTGGTTCAGGAATTGCGATAGAGTTACAATAGACGATAGTATAGCACATAGAAAGTATTACCGATACGGTAAGAATCTTATAGGCGTCAGTCATGGTGACGGAGCGAAAATGGCCGATATGCCATTACACGTGGCAAACGAAGTCCCTAATTTATGGGCTGAAACAGTTTTTAGAAATGTATATCTTCATCACATCCACCATAAGCAGGTAACAAAGTTTCAAAGCGGCAAGGACTATATAGGGGTTACGGTTGAGTATTTAAGAAGCCCGAGCAGTTCAGATAGCTGGCATTATAGAAACGGCTACACAGGCGCTAAAAAAGCGATTGAGGGGTTTGTACATAACTTCGATGATGGTCAGATAGCAAGGTTGGTTCATTATTTTAAATAAATATATTATGGCAAAGAAAAAACTAAAAGTTACTTTTGAAGAATGGGATTATGAGTGCGGTGATGGGTGTTGTTATGAGTGGGGTAGAGCTGTTTATATTGATGGTGAACATATACACAATCATGCAGACAGCGACCAAGCTATTATAGAGGTTTTACAACATTTGGGATATGAGGTTGAAGTAGAATATAAATAAAACTTGCAATTATAAAAAACATTACTTAATTTAGCGTTATGAAAATAGAAAACGTAGTGGTAATATCCTTGTCGGATTATGAGGAATACCAAGAACTAAAGAAAAAGAAAGAAACAAACCCCGCAAGAATAGACGGTTGTTTAATGGTTGGATGCAAAGATTTTAATTACTTTCAAGATTTTGTGAAATCCAATTATATCGATTACAAATTAATATCATTAGACTACGGTGGTGTAGATGTTTTTAAGGCTAAATTAGATGATGGAAGTGATATTATTTTCTTCGGTCAATGGTAATAAAAATAACAAAAGGCGAGCCTAAAAACCTCGCCTATTTTTTGCCCTTGACTTAACAAAACAAACTAAACCAAAACTACAAACTAAAACCAACGATAACGCTTCCAAAGCAACCATAATACAATAATTAAAACACCTACATACCAAATCCAATTATAATCCGGTTTGGATTCTTTTTTTATTTCCTCGCTAGACACAGTGCTAAACCTATCATCACGAATAACGGCACTGTCTTTTCTTATTTCCTTTCTCTCTTGATCTTTTTTCTCTTCTTTACGTTCTTTTGTTACAACACGCTCTTCAACCGGAGGAATCGTTACTTCTACATCAATACGGTTTGTAAGCGAATCGAATACTAAAACAAGCTCTTTTAGAACCGAATCCATTAGAACATTTCGCCCTGGTTTTAGTTCTCCTGTAACTACACGCTTACCACCATCACGTTTTCTTTCCTCGATGCGTTCAGTTTCAGTTACCACAGTACCGCGGTCAACTTCTTTCGATTCTACATTGCCGACTTTAACCTCGCTATGCTCAACCCTTGTAACGGATTCAGATTTATCTATATGCTTATTTGTCTTTTTGAACAGCCCGCATGACCCCAACGTCATTATCAGAACTATTCCTATTAAGTATCTCATATTCCAAATTATCTAGTGAATTGTTTAAATTTTCCAAAGCAATAATCGTACTATTTTTAACTTCTATAGTAGCACTACCACACACAACGGAGCTTAGTAGTAAAAATGTTATTATAACAAACTTTCTCATTTCGTTAATGTTTTTACAAGCGTGTCAATTTTATCTCTACTCTTTCCCCAATCTTTTTCAATAGGCTGAACTTGACGCCTAACCTCTTGTGGTAATTGATTTCTGATTTCCTGTTGAATATCCTTGTTTAGCTTATTGCTAATTTCGATATTCTCATTTTTTGCAGACATCCAAGCCCATATAAAAATAATATTAGTAACGGTAAGGAATGTGCATAAGAACGCTAATGGATTGTCTTTGATCCATCCAAATATCTTGCCACTATCATTTACGCGTTGTCCTAGGAAGTCTGGTTTGCTATCAGGCATCTTTATTTCATCAAATTGTAATAGTACTTTACTTTATTTCTCACGTCATCTAAACCGTTATATCCACCGTTTACACGCTTACGTATCAATCGAATGCTTTCCTCGCTTATATCATCAACAAGATTCCATAATTTATTATCAGTAAAATAAAATATTGCGGATTCTAATGGATATGTGGTAGCTACTAAATCGGGGTTCTTTACAAGGTCAACGCCTAGGAACTTGCCTAAACGCTCGTAACTGTATTTCCCTGTAGTTTGCATGAATCCACGACCACGGAATTTATACCCATCTCCTGGCTCTGTATTACCCATTCTACCACCATAAGTTTTATTGAAAATAGCTTCGGCATTACCTGCGTATTGCATAACATTGAATGGATTGAAATATTTAGGAAATACTTGTAACAATCGCTTAGCGGAATAATTACCGCTTTCCTCAACAATCCTAAACCCACCGCTTTCGTGATGTAGATTACCGAAGAAATGTGCTGTCATAGCACGTGTTATACCTAACTTACAAGCAAACTTAGAAAGCGTTTCGTTACCTATTACACCGTCTTGTTTTGCACCCACATATTTCTGAATTATTTTTACTGACATATTGTAACAAATATACGAAAAATTTGTTATTGTCGATTTTAGTTTTTATCTTAGCATCATAATCAACGTGGTGTTGGTTTGTTAAAAAATTAAACATGAAAATACAGGATTTAGACCGTAACCAAATTTACGACCTTAGATGTATTACACACGAACAAGCGGAAGAGTTGTTGCAATGGTTGATTGAGAATTATACAGGTTGGGATTATGGATTCCTTCCTGATTTTCATAAATACAAGAGTTTTGTTTATTACCAAAGCGAAGATATTACCACGTGGTTATTTTCTAATACAACAGACCCAACAATCCACATATCAACACTATTCGAGCAATCATACGAAGATCAACTAATCGAAGCCGTTAAACGTGTGGAAATACTTAAAGAAAAAGTTAAGAAATTGAAAGAGCCTGAAGTTGGTGATGTCTGTAAGTTTTGGGATGATGAAGAAGAAGATTTTGTAATAGGAAAACTTAGTCACATTGACACAGATATTTATCCTTACTTAGCTTCTGAAACAAATTACTACAAATACGCCAAAAAAATAACCCAACAAGAAGTAATAGAACTTTTATTCAACAAATAATTATGAAAACACTACTAACCACGTTGTTAATCGTACTGGGTATGGTTACGGCACAATCGCAAAACAGAGTAGACATAATCAGCTACGACTACAAACCTTTATCTTACAATCCAGTATCAGAAAAATGGTATTCAGGAGATGAAGTACAGAAAACGTATCTTGTTTCGCTGTATGATGATAGAATTGTTATCATAGACGGATCAAAAATCGTCCTTGATACATACATTGTTAACGGCGAACGCAAAGAAGATGACGAAAGCATTATATATACCTATAACGACGAGCCAACAGGAGAAGCCATTATACAGGTTTTAATCAACAAAAATCCCGTTTCTCACAAAGGCTTGTTATGGATAAGTAGCCGTAAAAATCAAAAAGGCGTGCTAATAACGTTGAACGAATTTATAAGAAACGAAACGAGAAGGGGGCTTTAGTCCCCTTCATTGCTTTTATGTGTTACTGTGTAACTCAATGCGCTAGGCGTAAACTCAGCTCCCACAACACTTGTATAACACTCCCTTACATTTAGTCGCATTGATAGTGGTGCATAAGTTTTGCCCATCAGACTGAATAGACCCCACGACATTAGTTTATCTATTTCTCCACTAAAAACCCTTATACCTCTGTTTCGTGTGTCCATAATAGCGCGACCATACAATTCAGTCAATGTCTTACCACGGTCCCATAACATTGATTCGTCACGTGTAGCAAATCCATCTCCATAAGAGGTAACCATATTACCACTAAACCCACTTGATATGCCCATATCGTAACTTGCGTCGCTGTTCTTTGTATTTGGTACTGCAACCTTATAAACATCATGCGCATCATTAACGGTAAAATAAGCGTCATCTAATCGCATCTTACTTCCTGGTTTTGAATAAATCTCAAAGCTCAATCTTCCCAAACCTGATGGTAGTTTTATACCTGTATCACCGCCTTTTGATTGAAACGCTATACTAAGCGCGTCGTTTGGTCTAAGTTGGTTTCCACCATCTATCTCAATTTTTCTGTAGTAGTTTGTAACTTTTACTGTATAAGCGTTCTGCCATGATGGACTATTTGTGACGCCTTGAACAGATACGCTATAAGTGTTAGGAGTTGATGTATTAGGTATTTTAGTGGCTATATAATTAACACCGTCCTGCACCGACATAGCTGTATCGAACTTAATAAAGTATCCGGTATCAACACCTCCCCTTCTAAAGTATATTCTTACTTCATCTCCGGGCTGAAAGTTCTTTGCGGTATCAAATTCTACGTTAAAAGTATCTCCAGAAGTTTGGTAATAGAAGTTAGTAACCTGCGCATTAGCGGGTAGGTTGTTGTCTGTCCAAAAACCAAACTCATTAAGGAAATATTCAGTTCCCTCTATTTCTAAACTTACGCTTATATGTAAAGGATTTTTAGAAAAATCGATTGCGCCCTCGGACGTCAAGTCATAACCCAATATAGGCATCCATATAAAACCTAACGTAGCATTCTTATATAAAACATCCGTATCAATCGGTATAGATCCAAATGTAACGTAATCTTCATTAGCTGTTAGGTTATCCACTTCTAAAGAGAAACCATCTTGACGTTGGTTTATTGGAGATTCCGAATATAACGAAGCGTTACTGAATTTAGCATACCAATCAGCAACAACACCAGTAATAGTAGTGTCAAAACCAGCATTTGGCAAGGCGTTATTTTCAGGGAACTTAACATCATTGTATAAAACCGAAACACTTCCATAAGGCTTTTTACCGAACCAGAACCACGAGTTATTCCTTGTGTCCGTAGGCAGAACCGATTGTACCGAAATATCATCAACAAATGTAGCTGGTTGATTTACGGTTGTATCGCTTCCTATAACCCATCCATTGAATTGCCCACCAACAGAATCAAAGTAGTTATTCAAGTACCACGAGCCATTTGATTGATATAACCAAGAAATTGCGCTCTTTGATAGGTTATCTACCCACCAATCACACGTTTTGTTCAGCATAGATACCTCGCCTCTTGGGTTTATTCTTGTCGCTCCGGCTACCATATCTCTCCCTGGATAATGATCGTTTTCTAGGCTTGTATTCCAAAGAAAAGGCAAAGGGTTGTCTAGGTTGTTTGACTTAAACAGAGCCACTCTAAACGCGTTTATAGGAGAACGTTGGTGCGCTATCTGACCATTAACTGAAACAAGTGATGAAGTGAAGTTATCCCAAGATAAAACAACGTTATCCATAAGCTCTAATCCGTCGATAGCCCTTAAAGTAACATCATAAGGCACACCACTATCAACTTCTTGTATTCCGTCTGAAACAAGCCACCCAGACCAATACAGCGAGTATGAGCCAAGGTATTCATTATATACACGAACCTTATAACTAGCATCGTTTATGTACAGTAATTCCTCTATATCCAAATTTTCACTTACCACTTGTAACGTTGCCGAACTAGGTATAACATGTGTCTTGAATATGTCATCGTCGTTGTTGCCATTGTATTCGATTATAAGAGGTTCTGCACTAGGAGTTAACTGTATAGGCGTACCCGAGTAATCAGGACTGTCAATCTCAATCAAGTAACCATTTTCGTTAAAGTCTACGAATTGTATTATGTATTTTAGTGGCATATACAAAGATACAATTTTATTTGCGTATATGGATTTTAATGATTATGTTTGTGGTATGAGAAAGTTAACGCAAGAAGAAGTTATTAAGAGGTTTAAAGGCATTCACGGAGATACATATGATTACTCATTGGTAGAATATAAAGGGAATAGTGTTAAAGTTAAAATTAAGTGTTATAACCATGGTGTTTTTGAGCAAACGCCTAATAAACATATGTATTCAAAGCAAAAGTGTCCTAAATGTAGTTCCATATATGCTGGTATGAAATTCACAATAAATAGTATAAATTTAAGAAACTGGGATTTTGAACAACCTGAATATTATAAACTTATACCATTAACAAAAGGTAAATTCGCAAAGGTTGATAACGAGGATTTTGATAAATTAAAAGATATTAATTGGTATATTAATGAAAATGGTTACGCATTAAACGGGAATAAAAAAATAAGGATGCATAGATTAATAATGGATGCTCCGAAAAACTTGGAAGTTGACCACATAAATCATGACAGATTAGATAATAGAAAGTCAAATCTTAGATTATGCAATAGACAAAATAATGGAATGAATCAATCTATGCAAAATGGTAAATCATCTATTTTTAAAGGGGTAACATGGGATAAGTCAAGGAATAAATGGCAGTCAAAAATATTTGTAAATAAAAAAACAATTCACTTGGGTCGTTTTGATTGCGAAATAGAAGCCGCAAAAGCTTACGATAAAAAAGCAAAAGAATTATTTGGCGAATATTCTCATACAAATAAAAAAGAGGGGTTATATTAACCCCTGCCACTTTTACTTCTATCTAATACCAATCTAATTTGATCTCCGTTTATCGTTGTCTCGAGGTTACCAAAGGCATCTCTCTCAATCGCCGTAACCATTCCGCCATTTATCATTTGTCCAATAATGCTACTTTGGTATGCTAGTGCGTTTTGTCGCTCGGCAAGAACGACTAATTTCCTTTGCTCTGCAAGTTGTAGTTCGGCTAACTCCTCTTCTCTTTTCCTTTTATTAGCACCGAATAAAGATGTTAAACCTCCTATTAAAGCCCCTCCTACACCACCTAAAATAGTTCCAAGCGGCCCGCCTATCATTGTTCCTATAGCCACTCCAGAACCAAGACCCGCCAAAGCCCCACTCAACGACTGCCCAACCGTATCGCTTGGCTTAAATACACTACCTAAAGCACCTCCCAATAATGAAGCAATAGAGCCATAACCTGACGCTTTATTATCTCCCGAAAACATTTTCTTTAAATCGCTAAGACCTTTTTCAGGGTCGGCAATAGCATTACTCAAAGCGCTACTAAGAATATTACCACTTATTGATGTAAATGTACTCCCTAGTTTTGAAAGCATATTTGTAAGACCGTTATTAATCTTACGCTCTAATGCTTCCATCTTGTTCAATCCTGCTATCTGTTCTGCCGTAGCGTTTGCCCTTAAATCAGCGTATTTCTTTTCTATCTCGTATGCGCCCTCGCTTAGATTAGAAATGTTGCTGAATAAGTCGTTAAACGTACTAGCCAATCCACGTCGCAAAGTACTAGTGAACTGCTTTGAAAACTCATCAGTCAAGTTGCTTGTTATAGGTCTGTTTAAGCGTTCTTGGTTACGTGCCAACAATGGTAGTGAGCCAGCGTTTAAACTACCCGACAACGAAACCGATTGCTTGCCTGTAATACCTCTGTTTTTCTTTAACGCGTCTGTATATCTATCAACGCTAACTTTAAGCGTATCAATATCACGCTTAGCACCAGCAAGGTTTAAAGCCTTTGAAATATCAGCTTGACTTCCTACTGATTCTCGAATCTTTTCTACTAACTTAGTATACTCCTGATTAATCTTAGCAATACGCTTGTCGTAATCGTTGCCTTCAGTACCAGCTAAGTCGCCTAGAATATCGCTTGTGTTTGTTGGTGTTTTACCTGACTTTTTAGTTTTCTTTTCAGTATCTTCAACAACCTTATTAATATCCGTAACTTTTCCGAATTGACTTGCATATTGCTTTGTCATCTCGTTAAGAACGTTCAGTTGGGATTTATATATTATATCGTTAGCACCTAACTGCTTTCCTAATTGAGCTACGTATTTGGTCTGTTTTGTAATACGATCTAATTGCTCGTTTGTGGACATACCAGAAAAACCGCTTGATTGCAGAACGGTTTGTCTTTTTGCGTCATAATCCTTATCCCAAAAACGTCCCCAAAACTGTTTACCGCTATTAGAGTTTATAAGTTTGTTTATTTCACTTGCTAATTCACCAACTCCGTCAATAGCCTCTGTAAACCAAGATTTAACTTTTTCGCTTTCCCATAGATTGTCTAAAGCGGTGTTCATTCTACCTATAGAGGCTTGCATTCCCTCTATTTTCTTTGTACTATCGTTGCCGAATGCTTTGTCTAATTCAATAGCAAATTTAGGTAAGAATACATCTGACATTACCTTACCATCTTCAAGCATCTTGTTTAGTTCAGCGGTGGTAACGCCCATTGCTTTAGCGGCTAATTCAAAAGCTCGTGGCAATCTTTCTCCTAATTGACCTCTTAACTCTTCCGCTTGAACCTTCCCCTTAGAAGCCATTTGCTCTAAAGCCCTCAACGCTCCTGTTACGTCATCGCTCGATAATCGTAATTTAGCACCAGCGTTTGCAACCGACTCAAATATCCTTCTAGTATCTTCTGCGCTTATATTAGCACCAGTAGCTGACGCATAGAAATTTTTAAACGCCTTGATATTATCTGAAAAAGTAAGGCCTAATCTCTCGGAAGTTTCTCTTAAGAATGATACGTTTTTCTCAAAAGCTTCAGCACTACCACTAGCAACTTTTAAACCCTCATATAAAGAGTCTAACCTAAGATTTGTTGAAAATGATTTTTGTAACCCAGCGATAGCAGTACCCATCAAGCCTACCGCTGTAGTAAATTGACTTATACCAGGTATAGCATCTAAAAAAGCACTAGGATAATTACCAACATTACGGTAATTCAACCCCATCTGCTTATCAAATTCTTTTAGCTTAGCATTTAACTTGTTGTATTCTGATATTTGCGCACGAATAGCGGGAGTGGTGTTTGTAAAACCACCTTGCGCCTCTCTAATCGAGCGACCCAATGCAGATAAACGTTGTTGAGCTTCACGGTACGACCCAGACAAAGCTACCGTAGCTGATTGACCTTGTTTTTTTGCTAAAGCTAATTGTGCTATTGCCGTTCTCGCTTGTTGTGCTTCGGTTTTAGATTGAGCCAAAGCAACTTTCTCCGCTTGTAATGCGTTCTTTAAATCAGGACTACCACCACGTTTAACCTCGTCGTTAAAGTTTTTTAATTCTTTACGAGCGTCCTCTAAACCTTTCTTAAGACCTGTTGTTATTGCGTCGATGGATATTTCGAGCCTTGGTGAACCTGTATTGCTAGCCATACAACAAAAATACGAAAAAATTTGCATATACGGATTTAATGTATTATATTAGCGGTATGAGAAAGTTGACACAAGAAGATGTAATAAAACGGTTCGAAGATAAACATGGTAAAAGGTACGATTATAGTTTGGTTGAGTATAATGGTACTAAAGAAAAAGTAAAGATTAAATGCAAAGAACACGGTTTTTTCGACATGACACCATGTAATCATTTCAAGGGTAAAGGATGTAGTTTTTGCGGTTTTGAATCTTCGTCTAATATGTCTAGAAAAACAACCGAACAATTCATAAAAGATGCTAAATTAATTCACGGAAATACATATGATTATAGTATTACAAAATACACAAATGCGCACACAAAGGTTGCTATAATTTGTAAAATTCATAATAAATTCTATATTAGTCCAAGAAAACATTTAATTGGTCAAGAATGCGTTAAATGTTCGCGAATAAAACTTTCTTTATCAAAAACAAAATGTGTTGATTTGTTTTTACAAGAGTGCAAACAAGTTCACGGTGATAGATATGACTATTCATTAGTTGAATACAAAGATTCTAAAACTAAGGTAAAAATAATCTGTAAAGAACACGGAGAGTTTAAACAATCACCTATAAACCATTTAAATAACAATGGATGTCCTGATTGTGGAAGAAATAGGACTAATAAAGCATTAAAAGAAAACCCAACAGGTTGGTCAGTTACTAATTGGGAGCGCAAAGCACGTGAAAGTAATAGATTCGATTCATTTAAGGTGTATGTTATTAAGTGTTGGAATGATAATGAAAATTTCTATAAAATAGGAAGGACTTTCAATTCTATTAAAAAAAGATTCTTAGGCAAATATAATATGCCATACAACTATGAAGTAGTCAAAGAAATAGTTTTTGATAATGCAAGGGATTGCTATAATAAAGAATGGGAGTTAAAACGAAATAACAAAGAACTTAAATATATACCTCGGCTATCATTCAATGGTATGCAAGAATGCTTCTATAAAATAGATATAAGAGATTAAAAACCTCTTATATCTACTAATATTTCTCTAGCCTCTTTTTCTGAACTAATAGGTAATGTTACTATATCATCACTCAAATCTAAGAACGGCAATGTAACAACTTTTTGAGGTGAAATTGGTTCTTTAGCTACGCTATTTATGACGCTAGTCATTAGTGCGCGTGTTCTACTCCATTCCCTTTCTTCTTTTAACTCGTTACCCTGCTTTATTATTAGGTACTCTTTAATTGTCGTATATTTGATTTTTTCTGGGTTGATGCCGTAGGAGCTGAGTTCGATGATGATTTTTCCAAGTTCGAGAGGTATTTTTTTTTAGTATCACGCCCTTTCTTCACAGTTTCCTTACTAAGAACTTGACCATGCACCCTTTCTATATATTCTAATACAGGCTCTCCCATTGTAGTGCTATCCAAAATATCGGAAAATACAGCCTCCAGGAATAGATTATCTACAATACCATCAAATTCTAATAGGAAATCATAAACATTAGAAAAAGGTCGCTCAACGTCGTTTTTATCGCACCATGTGTTAAGCCCGCAAAAAACAAGCCTATTAAAAACCTCTGTGCGACCTAAAGATGCTAGAATAAAATCTAAATTAACATCTAAATTTAACTCGTTCTCGGCATAGAACTTTTGCAACAACATTATGGTTTTCTCGTATGTGGCAGTTCCCCATACAAAACCGTATTCTTTATCTTCTATTTTTAATTTCATTTTCTATTTGTTCTACTGTTGGTTCTTTTTCTTGTATAAATTCAATAACACGCCTATTAAACGTGCAACCGCAGTACTCAGGGATGATATTTATATGTACTAACCATCCCTTAGTAGTTTTGCGTATTTTTACTATTTCGTATTGTTTCACTATGTAGTTACAGGCGTAACAGCATAATTTCCATATCCTGTGAACGAAAGCTCATAAGTAGCCTCGCCGGCTTCGGCAGCAGATAGTGTAAACCCTGTTAAAATTGCTTCACCGCTTACAATAAACTCATTAACAACAGGGCTGTTGGTGCTTGTAATGTTTGTAAAAATCTCTAAATCACCACGTGTTCCAACCTTAATAGTTTCTAAAGCTGTGTATTGATTGTTAGCGTAAGCGTCAGTCACCTTAGCCGTAACACTTGCAGTCCACGAAATACCCGAGGTTGTAGGTGTTGCAAATTGAGCATCAGCCCATTCTTCGGTAGGATTTGGTTTACAATTATCAGCAGTTTCTGTGTCAACCGTAACATCAAAGGACAGATCGGTTTGGCACTCAAAATATACATTTTCGAACCTTAGCCCGAATGCTTTCCCAGGAATTGCGTTTGCCATTTTATTTCTCTTATTTTAGTTTATACAAATATACGAATTATTTATTTTATGGTTTTTAGCCAAGTATTGTCGCAATCGTTTGTTATGCGAATTCTTGTTGGTGTTATACATTCTCCGTCGAAACATGAAACCACCCCGCTAACATCATCTTTAATAGCAATCTTAACTTTGCCCTCGAGCGAACCAGAAACAATATAAGGACTAACTACATGACATTCCTTTTGACTAAAGAATCCTTGCGTTTTTCCATCAACTATATTAGGGTATTTCTTGTTATGAATACTAGCCTCGTTGCTTGCGCACCATCCCGTTTGTGTTTTGATTATTACCATTTAGTCGTATCTACAATAATATTTTTTTCATCATAATAAGGCTGTGCGTTTATTATTGCCTGTATATCATCATAAGTCAACCCTAGCAAACCAGTTCCTTGCATTGTTATAGAATGATTAGAGAATCCGCTATTACCAAAACTTAACTGCTGACTTGATATTAAAACAATGCCACCAATGTCAAATTCTTGAATATTGCTTTGTCTAGCCGAAATATATACTTCTATTTCAATTCCGTTAATTTGATATTCCAACAATGAATTTGAGCTTGAATTCAATAACCCTATCACCGTTCTTGCATTAGCCGAAATCGCCCAATTAATGTAGCCCGGTCTAAAGTGTTTAAATCTACCACCATGACTTCCCGATTTCTCAATCATGTCCGTAGTTATAGTAATTTCGCAGTCAATCTCACACGGCAAAAAATCATCGTTTATTTTAACACCATATATGTTGCCCCTTAATGCCATTACGTTGTTACCTCCTCTTGGTGGTCAGCCCATACCTCATAACTAAGAATCTTCCTATTTATGGTATTGGTTGTGCTATTAAAACTCAAATCATTCTCAAACTCTAAGTTTACGTTTTTAATGCGAATAGTGTTATTTGTAAGGCTTTTCATCTTCGGTATAATATTAGCTATCATATCATCCAAAACAGCGGAATAAGAATATCCTAAACTACCGATGTGTATGACCTCTAAATTAAATGACACTAACCATTCGTAGCAATTCTTTGCCCTCGCAAATTCCTGTTTACCCATACTTGTTATAAGACAATAACTTTGCGGAGGTGAGGTAACATTTTTAGGAACCATATTATCCCAACAAGAAATCGGACTGACCGCTTGGATTATTGACTGTCTAATATATTTATTGGGATTTATAATCATATTACAAATATACGAATTTTAGAATTGACGGTTTAACTCATTTGTCAGCTCTTGAATCAATTTAGGCTTAGCAATACGAAAAGCAGGAATAAGCGAGGCATGAGGTCGTAATGTACCCTTACCAGTTTTGAACCATTGCATAGTATATGCGTCTGTAGTTTCTGGTGGTACTACGACGAAATTCCCCGTGCCAAATTCATAATAAGCCGACAAGTCGATGTCACTACCAACATTAACAGTCCAACCGTTCTCGTTTTTGGTAACGAACATATTGTAACTCGATGCAACAGTACTATCAACTTGACCAATACCAGATTTAGTATCGGCAAGGATTTTACTCCCTGCCGTTTCTATGATATTGCCTATCTTGCTGTCGTCAAACTTTAATGCGTTCAAGCACGATTGTAAGCCTGTTATTTTCATTTTATTGTTTTTATGGAGCCGTCGGAATTAGTACCCACCCTGTGTTTGAGGCATTGTCTGTAGTTTTGAAATATATACCAGTTGTAGTTGTGCCTTGATATAAATATATTGATCCTCTTGAAGCAAAATAATTACCATTTGGCGTAGCTAGTCCGGTTAGTATTCTTACATTCAAACTTGAATCACCTATTTTTAAGCCTCCCCTTGAATAAAACAGACCTGATTTACAATCTTGTTCAAACATGAGCTGTGGAGTTGTCGTGTTTCCGTTGTAACTCTGTTTAATTAGATTTCCTGTTGTATTTGTAAACCTAAACTCTCGTAGATTCATATTAGCTGTGGATAAATCAGGAGCATCTACATCTACATCGAAAGATGTATCCTTATTACTGCCATCACCCAAAACTTGTGGAGAGACATAAGATATTTTATTTGTAACTAAACCTCGTTCTGTAGTGTTTTTAGAAAATATAGCCCTGTTCCATTCTGGTCTTAGGAAAGTAACACTATCATCGTTATTGCTGTAAAAACTAGCCAATATAGATGGTCTTGAGTTAACAGGATAATACATCTTTGTTTTAGATGTATATGAGTATTTGTTATTATCCACATAAAACTCTAAGTAAGCAGGATAATTACACCTAACTAAGTGAGTTCTATCCGTAGCAGATATATCTTTTGTTATTAATGTTGCAGGGATGGTATTTTCAATTATTGATACATTGATATTTCCAATAGTTGCTGAATTTGTATGTAGAGCATATATAAAATCACATCCATCACCAACGGTCATAACATAGTTGTTATTAAAAGTTGCTTTAGTAGGTGTGTTGATATTATTAGTATAAGCACCTATTATGACCTGAGATCTAACCCCTGATAAAACCTCTCCAACAGCCGCGTTATTCTCAATATAACAACCACTTACATTCAATAATCTACAATTATTGACATATATTCCAGCACCTTTATTTCCCTCAATAAACGAATTAACAATATTGATTCCATCCCCAATTTGAGGTGCCCTTAATCCAACTGATTCTGATAATGATATTCTACACCCAATAAAAGAGGTCATGTTAGCTAATCTATTTAAATAGACATTATTTCTCTTAGCATGAGTGAATGAACATTTATCAAATATTGTATAATAAGTATCTCCATCAATAGATATGTTGTCCCTGAAAAGAATTGCAGAAAAGTTTGTCATTCTGTTTGAACGATAATCATTCATCACAAGACCATCAACATCATTTCTCCCACTATTATTTACAAGACCTATGTTTTGAATGTCTATCCAGGTTTGTAAACTCGATGAGTTAATGGCACGAACATCTGTTTGACCCACAAAATTCAATTGCACTATTCCGCTGCTTGCTTGAAATAGTGTGCCTCCAGAGCTTAATTTTCCTTTAGACTTAAATATAATTTCAGCACTATTTGTTCCCGAGTCTACTGTAGGTATTTCCAATGTTTTGGAGAAGGCATAAGCACCCTTTCCAAATAATATCTCCCCTTTAATAATACTGTTTATAGCGTTTTGTATAAAGGTATGGTTGTCAGTATAAGGATTAGAAATATTGCCGGTAAAATCCCCTTTAGCTCCAAAATAAGAAACATCTATTGATCCGTTAAAATTATGCTCTAATTTTATTCCTCCACCCTCTAAGACGCTACCACCATTATCTGACAACAATGTATCGCTAACATAATAGTTTATTGGTGATGGAGTATCATTCGGTTCATCATAGCCCAAAACAGTAACGCCTTTATATGTACCGTTAACCAATAGAGAAGCTACGTCTGGAGTAATATTTCTAACTTCTTGAATGTTGTCAGCAACCAAAAACTCACCCCTTACCTCTAACTCAAAAGGTATATGCGACCATGACTGCCCATTCCAAGTTAAAATAGAGTTCTCTGTCAATGTTATAGACGGAACAGTATTATATGTCCCTGGTGAAGCTATGTACCATATTGGCTCTGTTGGATTAGATAAATCATAAGTATCATCAATAACACCTCCAAAAACAGCCCCTACATAATCATTAGGATATACAACTTTCTCAACAGTAGAACCATCCCAATAAAGAACTTGGTAACCTTCTGTTAGATTTACCTGTACGCCATTGTAATTGCCGTTTGTTGTTGGTATATATATACCGCTTTGCCTACCAGTCCATGTAGAAGTTGTAGACACCTTACCTCTAACAGTAAAGTCTGGATAAGGAAGCTCACTAAACTTTTTGTTTTTAGCACCTAATTTAAACCCAATAACGGCATCATCAACATCAGACCTAACAAACAACTGTTCACCGTCCAATGAATCTAAATTACTGTTATTCCATTCTTCAAGCGGAGCAGCCTTTTGCCTAACTCTAGCATCTATAATACGTTTTGCCATTATTATTGTTTTGTTTCTGTATATATTATTAAATACGACGGATTCGTTTCACTCGGTGCTACACCACGGATAACGTATGTAACACCGCCGCTTCTCAATTCCATGTCTTTCTGTATATTGTAATTTTGGTTGTTTCGTATGACGAACTCATAAACCTGGTAAAAACCCCAAGATCCACCTTGTTCCTGTATTTGGCTTGTCTTAGTCTTGATGTTCATCTTGCACCTAGGACTTGCAACCAATACCCACCCCATTCCTGATGTTCCTCCGAATCCGTCTGGCATAGGTTGCTCTTCGTATATCGAACAGAAGTCTTTTAATTGTGCCGCGTCAAACTTTAATTTTGTCTTTGCCATATCGTAACGGGTTTAGGAGATAAAACTATCACGAATAAAACGATTGACCTTTATTTCCACATCAGTAGGCAACACAACACCATCAATTTCTTTTTGCTCATACATAGTTAATGCAACAGAATAGGTAACAGCCTCTAGCAGTTTATTATTAGCATCACCTAAATTTATAGTTACATTATCGCCTGACTTAGAATAGATAACGGTACTTAACACGCCGTTGTATATATTATCGGATCCTGTAATGCTTATTATCGGAAAGTCATATATTTCTCTAGCACAACCATCGCTAACATAACTTATAGTTTTAGGCTTCATAGAAACATTTGTTTTCTGCTCCATAAACTCTACCGCACCATCTAAATATAGTTGCAATTCCTCGTCATCCTGACTCCAATCTATACGAGCTATTTTCTTGAATAATGTTAACGATACTGCCATAATATACAAATATACGATTTTATTTGCAATTGTCGTTTTGGGTTTGTAACTTATAGGTATGAGAAAGATACTATTAATATTGTCATGTCTACAATTAAGTAGCTGTATTGTAGATGAAATAACCGAATATAAGTACGAAGCGGTTGCACTAGATGGAAAAAGAGTTGAAATATTAAAGCAAACATACAACAAAGTATATATAGATATACCACATGTTGTTGGTGATACAGTTATGTTTCACGAAGACACTGGACATATATACGAATCACAATATTGTAGAAAAGCTGTAATAACCAAATTCATTGAAAAAACAAAACGATAAAATTTGCAATTGTGATTTCTATTGCTTAGCTTTGAATTGTCTTATCAATGTAGTTGAGATTTAAAAAATTAATGTTATGAAAATAAAGATTATTAAAGAAGTTTGGATGTTTGAGGATGATTTTGAAATAGGTAACGTTTATAAAGCTGAAAAAGACGAAGATGGTGATTATTGGATTAATGATTGCCTTGTGCTTAAAACCGAATGCGAGGTAGTAGAATAATAATGAAAACAACAGAACTAACACTAGAATCAGGACGCAAGGTTAGCATCCATCTAGGTAACATCGTTGCTATACACGAAACGCAATCGGGATGCATGATTGAAAGAAAAGTAGGATTGAATATTTATTGTACAAACGATTACGTTACATTGGATAGAGAATGGAATAATTATCTTTTAAATAAGTAGATATGAAAATATACAAACACGAAGGAAAAGGAATATGGCTTGGTTCTACTATTATAGTTAAGGCAAAAGATTTAGAAACTGCCAAAGTTATGATTAGAAAAGAACTAGACGAAAACGGTTTAAAAGATGAACCGTTAGATATTGAGGAAGTAACAACAGATATTATTCACGTTTATAATGGAGATTACTAACATGGAAAGAAAATTAAAAGTAGGGGATAGCTTTGAGGTTGTGGAGGTGTTACAGAACAGTTTCAGTAGTGGTGTATTTAAGACTGGTGGTCATACTGTTTCATTTGATGATTATCATCAGTTACTTAATGGTCATTTAGATAGTTATAGTAATACTTACATGGGTCAAAGAACATTGTGTCTTGGCCTTAATGAAACAAAACCAATCGGTAAACTAACAATCACTAAAGTAAAATAGAAATGAATATACTAGAAATTATTTGGGTAGTACTGACTTTTATAGGATTGATATACTCAATAAAGGCAATTAAAAACGATAATCCCTGGGGAGCGTCTATAGTTATATTAACAGCATGGTCTTTGATGATTATGATTGGTTACTATATAGACAATCTAACAACCCCACTTTGGTAACAAAAAACCCCTAGCTTTTGAGTAAGTCTAGGGGCAAATAGAAAATTATGAAAAAGAATTATTAAGTAGTAGCCTCAAACAATTTGTAGAAAGCATCTTCGTAGTATTTAGTCAATGCTAAACGCTCCTCAACACGAATAGTTACAATGTTTTTACCAAAGTTATCGACGTGTTGGTCACCGTATGCAAGGCTAATACCTTTACGTTGCCAAATTTCAGCACCTCTTTGGAAGTCACCGATTAATCCCTCTTCGTCACCAAATACGTTTGAGTAAACAACTGGTACACCAGCTAAAGTTAACACGTTACGAGTTGTGTCGAAAATAACCGGATAAGTGTATGCGTTTTCGTTATCCTTGTTAAGATAAATCTGCATCCATTTAGCTGGAGAAACAACAATAGCAGTCGCTTCACGGTTGTTTTTACGAACCGAAGTAATAGCGGAACAAACTTCTTCCAACTCACTTCCACCAATACCTGCAATTACAGGGGCTGCAGAAGATGAAGTCCAAAGACCTTCAATATCAGATACGCCAGATCCTTTGTATAGTTTAAAGTCCTCAACATCACGCAAAGCTAATACAGCCTCTCTTGCAATCCAAGAACGGAATCCTACAACGTCGTCTAGCATTTCGTCTGTTACATCCAAAAGACCAGCAATTTTGTACACATTGGCAACCTTAGCCTCGCCAACATAACCAAAGTTAGGTTTTTGCGCACCTTCGGCAGTAGTTCCGATTCCAGCTAAAGCGTCGTCTTTAGTGAACTGAATGTAAGGAATTGCGTTTGAAGTAGTGCTTCTTACATTCATTAAGTCACGAGCATAGAACTTGTAATGACCTGGACCAACCAAAGCGGGCGTACCCGTAGCCACTGAACCTGCAAAAGTAGACATTGGAGCTTTTTGAGTTAAGTTAACATTATCTAACTCTACGGTTTTACCTTTTACAGAAACCAACTCTTTTACTTGCTCATCTGTTAATGAATCGAAAATCTGATTCTCAACGGACTTAACACGCTCTCCGATAAAATTATCGTCAATACGTTTCATCGCCTTTTCAGCATCTTCTAACTTACGGTCGTATTCCTCTTTAACCGCAGTGATTTTGCTTTCGAAGCCTTTTTCAGCTTCTTCTTGAGCTTCTTTCTTAGCATCAGCAATCTTAGAATCAACATCTTTCAATGCCAACTCAACTGCATCCTTAGCCGCCTTTTCAGCCGCATCCTTAGCTTCTTTAGCTTCGTGGTCACGCTTTTGATCGAAATACTTCTCTCTTTGGTACTCCGATAATTCAGCGATTTCTTTTTCTGATTTGTAAACGAACATTTTGTTTTTACATTAAATTTAACCATACAGGCGTGGTTTTCACACCTTCTTCTTTATTAGTGATAGGCTCATCGCCTGTATTTTCCTCTTCTTTTGTTTGCATAGGCGTCATGTTGTTTGACCCACGTAGCACAGCCGAACCCTCTAAGAATACCCTTGCTTTTTTAACGTACCAAAAGTAACCTAATTCCATAGCATCCTCTTGGTTAGCCACTTCTTTTAGGTACTTGTTCCAGTTTGCGTACTCGTCTTTAAAATCGCTATTGTTAACGCATAGAGATAAATCCTCGTAAATCATACGAACCGAGTTTTGCAAAGGAACGCCAGCTTTTAGCGCCTTAACAAATTTATCATTAGCATAGTCTTGCAAAGTAACTTCAAAACGCAACGCATCGGTAGTGCCGTTAATATCTAAACCTAATTGCTTCCACCTCAAACGCTCTACATAAACACGAACGTCTTTAGGAGATGCAACAAGACCGTCTACACCATAGTTGTGGTCGATAATATAGCTAATACCCTCAATAGGCTCTTCGCCCCAAATACCTTTAGCGTGAACATCGCCGTGCGAATCCAAAAAATTCGTGGTATTTATAATAGGATAGATTACGTTGCCTGAATCCTGTTCTGTATCTTCCGCTTTAGTAGCTGAATTATTAGCAACCTGGTTAAAAGAGCAGACTTTATATGTAACAGACTTTCCAATCCTGTCTTTTGTAACAGACCTTAATTTTTCTATATCCATTTATTTAACCAAAGTTAAGATGCTTCTAAATACGTTTACAGGCTTAACCTTCTTCTCGTCAGTCAGCTTTTTAAGTTCTTCCACCTGTTTAGTAGTGGGTTTCTTTGTTTGCTTTGCCATAATGATACAAATATACAAATAATATTTTTAATGTGTTTTTACCACAAAAGGTAATCGGTAATTTGGTATTTTGATACTTTTCGACTTTATAAATAATACTATTAAATTTTTCATAAAAAACTTTTTATAAAAATATATACTTTTCCCTATTTTCTTAGATTACCAGATTACCTTTATATATATATACTTTAAATAATATATATATTATATTGATTATTAATGGTTTATAGGGTTGAAAAAAGTCGAAAAAAGGTAATTTAAAGGTAACTTACCGTAACTTACCCCGATTACCTTTGGACGCATGGACGTATTAAAAGCAAAGTCTTTACTATATATAAAAACGTGAAAAGATAAGTTTCTATATTTTTTGGCGACCGAATGGGAAAACAATGCGTCCATACGTCCAATAGTAAGCTATGCAACTAAATAATGTACATTTAAATCAAATAGAATAGATTTTTATTGATATTCGATATGGACGCTTCTAGCCCTTAATAATGATTTATATACTTCCTATTGTATTTATTAAGATAATTTTATCATTAAAAATATAATTACTATATTTGTATTAAATTTGCAGTTTCTTTTCTTTATATTCTTATTTAGAATCATTATAAATAGTATTTATTATTTGTATAATATAAAGTAGTTTATTATCTTTGGGTATTGATTAAATTAAATAAATGTTATGAAGAAAACTAAAAATTACAGACAGTGTTCTAAGTGTGGTTATGTTGATGATTTACAAAGATTAAGGTGTCAAAAATGTGAGGGCGCAATGTATCCATATAGAAATACTATTGGAGTAAGAATAAAAGAAGTTATTAACGGTGTTGTTTATTTTAATATATAGATTATGAAAACTAAACTACACCAGGTTGTTTCAAGATGCGTTAATCTTGCTCAACTAAACAGTGCAGCTAATTACTTATATTTGTATGGCTTAAATGTAGGATGCAATGCGTTATATATAGAAGCCGTAGAATTATGGGAAAATAAAGTACGTGAACTAACCGGCGCAGTACTAAGGAATACAATCGATTACAAGGAATATGCTATGCACCTGCTTGTTAACGGTGCTATTGATGACTGTAATGAGTTTATACAGTTGGCTGAAAAAGAGTTATTGAAATTTGAAATAAAATAGAAATGGAAAAGAAAGATAACAACGGTTGGATTAAAATCGAAAGTGAAGCGGATTTGCCTAAGGCGTATGGCTACTATTTCGAATTTGATAATTTAAGTAATGACGTTAACATTATACAATTCAGACTAGAAAACATAGTATACTGGATTGAGAATGTTACCCACTACCAACCAATTACCAAACCTTTAAAACCTATTTACTAAATGAAACTATCAATATTAGTTCCTAGTGTACATACTAGGCGAAATAATTTTCTACCTAAAATACAGGACGAAATTTACAGACAGATTGAAGAGCTTGACTATCTACAAAAAGAACAAGTTGAGGTTTTAGTACTTAGCGACAATAAATCTATTATGCTTGGTGATAAGCGTAACCTTATGGTAGAAATGGCTCAGGGCGAGTATATACAGTTTGTCGACGATGACGATGAAATACACCCTAAGTTTATATCAAAGCTTTTAGATGCAATAGAACATGACACTGATGTTATTACATTTTATGCTAATGTGACTATAAACGGCGGTGTTGGTAAGATATGCGACTATTCTATACACAACAAACGAGATTACAATACTCATAATAGGTACTACAGAATACCAAACCATATTAGTTGCGTTAAGCGTGAGTTATCTTTAAAATCATCTTTCCCGTCATTGAAGTACGCAGAAGATCAAGCCTACGCTAAATTACTGTTACCTCACTTAAAAACAGAGCATCAAATTAAAGAGGTATTATATTACTACAAATACAACGACAACGTGACAGAAACACAATTTCAAAACTTGCCGGAACACATTAGAAAACGCAGACAACAACCTGCTATCGTTGACGTTGTTATCCTCTCTAAAGCCAGCAACTCTAGTTTAAAGGCTATGACGCAAAAAACTATTGACACTTGTATATCTGGTGCTAATCAATTGCCTGTTAATGTAATAGTCATTGAGCAGATGCCACACGTTCAGTATAACAATGCGCAGACTGTTTATCATCATACAGAATCATTCAATTATAATGACAACATGAACTTAGGCGCAAAACAAGGTAAAGCTAAACACATTTTGTTCTGCAACAATGACTTACTTTTTCACCATGGATGGCTTCACGAATTGTTGTCGGCCAATTATCCTCTCGTTAGTCCTAAATGCCCTAAAGACCCACGTCAAACAGATATAAAAACTAACGAAATAGGCACTAAATGCGGTCGTTACTTTTCGGGTTGGTGCTTTATGATGACTAGGGATTTATGGACTAAGATAGGAGGTCTACCAAACATTGTTTCTTATTGGTTCAGCGATAATGCTACAATAAAAGAATGCGAGAAAGTAGGGGTAAAACCAATGTTAGTGACTAGTGCTTTAGTAACTCACTTAGGTAGTATTACATTCAAGCAAGATAAAGAAATAGACAAAGACGACGTAACCTGGGGGCAATGCACTATTTACAACAATCACTATAAAGACAACCTATTTCACGACAATCCGAACTATCAAGCATATCTAAAGAAAACAAAATGAAGCCACTAATAGCAATAACAGTGCATAATAGGCATGATACAGCTAGAAACTGTATTAAGCATTGGGAAATGTACTATACTGACTTTTCTATAATGATTGTTGATGACGGTAGTGATACACCATTTGATGGAGCAACGATTCGTAACCAAACGCCATTAGGTATATCTCGAGCAAAGAACCAATGCTTAGAATACGCTCGTGAAATGGGTTATAGTCACATTTTTCTTGCTGATGATGACGTATATCCTCTAAACGGAAACATACTATACAAGTATATAAATTCAGATTTTAGTCACATGTGCTTATCATACGAAAAGGACATCACAGGACGCCGTATAAGCAACGAAGTTTATGTAATTGAACAACACCGTTATCACTGGGTTTATAACGCACCATGCGGTTTATTATTGTATTGTGACAAGCTTGTGTTAGACAGTGGAGTTACATATCCTGAAATGCCTGGTAGATGGGGGTTAGAGCATCGGGTTTTTAGTGAAAGAATACACAAAGCCGGTTTGAATCCATATCCTTTTATTGACATTCCAAACGCTATAAAAGAGTTTTACTCATACGACTACAACCACGCTATAAAAGGTAGCGTACCCGAAAAAGAACGAATTGAAAGTATTAAAATTAACTCATTATGTTTAAAGTCGCAATCACAACAAGAAACAGACCAAACGAATTAGAACGTGTTTTAATCGAGGTCACTAAGTATGTGCCGGAACGTGACATTATCATAGTCGATGATGCAAGCGATATTGAGTATTGCAAAAGCGATTATAGGTTTGAAGAAAGGGCAGGAATACCACGTGCTAAGAATAAGTGTATCTCATTGTTCATGGAAACTAACGCTGAACATTTATTCCTTTTAGATGACGATACTATGCCAATTCACAAAGATGCATTTAGTAGATACATAGAAAGCGGATTAAATCACGCTTGTTACACTTTTTATAAACCAATAAAAAATAAAGAAAACTACCGTGTATTCAATTTAGTTAATGGATGCGCAATGTATTACAATAGAAAAGTATTTGAAACGGTTGGAGGTTTTGATACAACATTCTTTTCCGCATACGAACACGTTGAGTTCACCAGGAGAATATATAATGCAGGTTTAACGCCAGAAAGGTTTATAGATATTTTTAGTGATGGTCTTTTCTATTGTATGGATCAAGACCCAAAAACACATAAAAGGAGTTTTTCCAATATTGAAAAATCTAAACTACTAAAAGAAGGAAGAAGTCATTTTTATAAAACATACAATAGCAGTGCATATATACCTTATATTTAAATAAAATTTTGTATATTTGTATTGTTGACTACCACCAACGAGAAAAATATTAATTAGCCTACGGGTAATAAGTGTGTGGTAGCCTTATTATTCGATAGGCTTTTTTATTTTATAATGGCAAGAAGAAAAACAACTGAGGAATTTATTAATCAAGCAAAGCAAGTTCATGGAGATAAATACGACTACTCGTTAGTTGAATATGTAAATACCAATACTAAGGTTGGTATAATTTGTAAAAACAACAACCATGGAACGTTCTACCAAAGAGCTAGTGCGCATTTATTTGTTCAAAAATGCCATAAGTGTACTGGTAATGCTAAATCAAATACACAAGAATTTATTAATAAGTCTATAAAAAAGCATGGTAATAAGTACGATTATTCTTTAGTTGAATACAAGGGTAACCATTATAAAGTTAAAATAATATGCCCAATTCATACGATGTTCGAGCAAGAAGCAAATAGCCACCTTCTTGGTAATGGGTGTCCAATGTGCGGTAAAATATTGGCGAATAAAAAAACATCGTTAACAATAACTCAATTTATTAAAAGAGCAATGATAAAACATGGCAATAGATATAACTATGATAAAGTTGTTTATGTAAATTCAACAATAAAAGTAACTATAAATTGTAAAGAACACGGTGATTTTGAATGCACACCTAGTAACCATATACAAGGTAAGGGATGTAGTTTATGTGGTAACAAAAAAATATCTGAAAAAATGTCTAAAAACCCAACAGGATGGAATATAACAAATTGGGAAGAAAAAGCTAAAAGCAGTAGACATTTTGATTCTTTTAAAGTGTATATTATCCGTTGTTGGAATGACAATGAGGAATTCTATAAAATTGGAAGAATGTTTACAACTACAAAACATAGATTTAGAGCAAAGTCAATTATGCCTTATAATTATGAGGTAGTAGAAGAAATTGTGTTTGGAAACGCTAAAGATGCTTTTAACAAAGAAACTGAATTAAAAAGAATCAACAGGAAATCAAAAAAACTGCCATCAATAAAATTTAATGGCAGTCAAGAATGTTTTAGTTTTGTTTATTATCATTAATTTGTATGCTTCCGTCATACAGTTTTTCTAAAGACCTACCACGATACAAGAATCCACTCATGTATTCAGCACCCTCTATTTCTCCGTATCCAATCTGGTATCTGCCTTCGTTTCTGCTTATAATACCACTTTCAACCGCCTTATCAATCCACTCTATTTGCTCTTTAATATTTGCAGATAATTCAGGCAATGAATTAATATCAAGCTCAATAATAACATCGTCAAAATGCACCCCAACAAAGTCTGTCAACATATCGCTACAAACCTTTGCAAGTGGCGCAACAGCGTTTGTTATGAATTGGATGTTCGCAATACTCTGATTATTATAGCTAGAACTATCCTGGTTATAGAACTGCAATGGTATCTTATAAGCCTTGTAAATAGACTGCTCGTCTGCACTGCGGATATTAAGTAAATCCAAGTCACCACTAGGTAAACCAACCTGTTGAACGTCCATAGCAATAGAGCTTGTTAAGTACCTAGAGTTTGGCGATTGCGATCGTAAAGCTTCTTTGAACTTAGCCATAAACGCATTGCGTTGGTCAGCGTTAAAAGCATCTTCGGCGCGCGCCGGACTAAGCATAGCAAGAACACCACCAGACTTTAATTGCTTTGATGCCTGTTTGTATGATTCCTCAATAGACCTCAAAGGCTCTAGGAACGCACGCAAAGGACTAACACCGTATAATTGACTCCCTGTTGTAGTAAAGTTCGGATTAGGTGTCCTAGCGTGGTATATCGTATCAGCAGGATATTGCTTCTCGTTCTCGGTCTGCCAAAACTGATAATAAGACTTTACAGGATTATATGTACCGCCAGATTCAATATGCAATTCAGGCATTGCCCACAATTCAATAGGTCGCTTTGTAGTTTTGCTTAGTTGCTTGTAAACGTATGAGTTTCCCGTAAGCAGGTAGCTAAGGCAGAACACACCTAAAAAGTCAGACCATCGTTGTTGCGGATTAGGTTGTTTTAACAAGTCCTGTAATGCTTGTATAGGTTCAATCTCTTCTAACGCACGAGCCTTTAATATACGATAAGCGTCAGTGTTTACGTCACTTCCTTTGAATGCTTTTAGTTTCCTGTTGGCCTTCTTGTCCTTGACTTTATAGAACACAACAGGGCATTGCAACACTTTTTCATATATCAATGATGTAGCGGTGTAAACCACTCCTACATTGCGCCAAATGCGATTTATGTACTGGTTAGCATCGTCATTTATAATAGGTAGGTCTGCACCAAGCCATTGAAACAAGTTGACGTTAGCCAACATTTCCATATCACGCTTTAGTTGCTCTTGCTTTTTAGCTTTATTGTTGAATCCAAACATAATAAACAAAGATACAAAAAAAAAGCTAGTCGTTAAACTAGCCTTTTCCTGTTTACCTATTTTCTAATTGTTCAACCTTTTGTTCTAACTCCTTAACACGTTCTTCTAGTGATTTTCCGGGTTTGATTACTTCTGCCCATTTGCCGTCTTTGAAGATGTTTATTCCAGCTTGAAATAATGTGTTGAATTCATGTCTATAACGAAGTGTAAACAATCCGAAACGTTTGGTATCTCCATCTTCATCACGCAGTAAATCCCCAACCTTATACCTCCTCTTTACCTCCTTAATCAAAGCTTCTTCTACTTCTTGGGGTGTTGCTTCGGTCCAGTTTGTTGCGATATCAAAACCATTCTCTTTAAAACACTCGAACCATCTAATATCATCACTATAACAACATGAATTAAAACCATAATGATAAGATGAAATCTTGTCTAAGAAAAACAAATTCCCAGTTCTATTTGATTTGTACCAAGTATTGTCTTTATAGTCTTTCTCCGTTAAACTAACAGGCTCTAACAACGCTTTTTCTTCTTCGTTTGCGTAACGGATGAAATCTGATGCATGAAAAAGTCCGTTTAATTCTTCAAACCATACATCACCAATGTGTTTTATTTTTACAATTTCACCATTATTCAACACCACAACATCGCCAGATTTTAAATGCTCAACCGCCAAAATGTTTCGTAGTTCTTTTATTGATACTTTGGTTTTGTCTATAGGAGAGCTTCCTATACCGTTCCACTCCCAATTATAATGAACAATCGGATATTCATCGCTTACAACACCATTTTTTAATCTTTTTAGTGTTGGTTTATAAACACCCTCCCCAAACATCTCCAACAACTTCGCCAACTTCCGTGCTTTCTTCTCGCTACTAACACGTACAAATACTTCTTCTTTCTTTAACATAATTCTATTGTGTTTTAATTTCTGTAAATATAGACACTTAATTTAATATATCAAAATTTATCTCTGAAAAACATTCGTTCATACCGTTGAATTTTATTGATGGTATCTTCTTAAAATTTTTATGTAACAACTTTAACTCATTCTCTTTGTCAAAACAATCCTTCGCGTTGTGGAATATGATTTCTTTTAAAACTTCATAATTATATGGCATATTGTATTTACCTGTAAATCTTCGTTTTATTGTATTATAAGTTCTTCCAATCTTATAAAATTCTTCATTTTCATTCCAACATTTAATTATATAAACTTTGAAACTATCGAAATTTTTAGCTTGTTCGGCTTTTTTCTGCCAACTAGTAATATTCCACCCCTGTGGTTTTTCTTTGTGACGCCTTGAAACAACATCTCTAGAACATTTATAACATCCCCTATTATTCAAATGGTTGTTTGCTTTCTGTTCAAAGACACCATGAATTGGACAAATTATTTTAACCTTGTTTTGAGAATTAACGTACTTTACTAAAGTGTAATCATACTTATAACCATGTGTTTTTATTGCTTTTTCTATAAAGTCTTTTGTATCATAAGATTTTATAGAAGATACTTTATCGTTAGCGCATTTAACGCATCCAAAACCACCTAAGTGATTAACGGCTCTTTGCTCAAAAACACCGTGTTCTCCACAAATAATCTTTACTTTTTCTCTTGAGTTTTTATAATCAACAAGAGAATAGTCGTATCTATCACCGTGTTTTTCTTTAGATTTTTTAATAAATTCATCAGTATTGAAACTGAAAAAATCACTCTTTCTATCTATACCGCATTGTGGGCAGCCTTGTGGATTTCTTTTATGACAATGATTTCCAGGTGTTTGTTCAAAATCACCATGTTTGTAGCAATGTATAATTACTTTTTTATTAGACATTACATATATAACCTTATCATAGTTGTATTTATCTCCGTGAATAGATTTAGCTTTTTTAATAAAATATTCTGTTGTTATAACTTTTGACATAAAATAAATTTACTCAAAAATAACCATACTTTTTATATAAGGCTCTCCATTAGACCTAAACTCTAATCTATTCAACGAAACAGAACCTGTCCATTGGTCTTCATCCCATATTAAATATGGATATCTTATTTCGCCTGATTCCAACCATTCTTGTGTTGTTTTGAAAATAGGCTCTTCCCAGTTTTTTAGTAACTCGTACGAATCCTTACTCGCCACTAATGCTCTTTCTCTATCTATCATAAATCAAAGATAGTAACTAAATGTGTTAATAGCAAATTTAATTGTATTTATTTGACATTGAATCGTAGACGAACATTATCAACAAATAAACCCAACAAAAAACAATAATTGAAAAAACGATTTTTATGATAAATGCCATTACTTTCCTTTATCGTGGGTGGTGTGGATCGATCCGATGACTTCTTGTTTAACATCCTGCCAGTATCGAAGGTTAGGGTTAAGCTCGCCTTGAGCATCTGCTAAATAGGTGTCGATATACTCCCATTGTTCGATAATACCATCAACATGTATTAAAGCGCATTGCTTTGCTGTTTCGTAACACATTGGATAGCTTCCTAATTGGTCAATTGGTTGCATGAACTTATTAACAAGCTCGATTGCTTTTTCATTTATTTTAGACTGCATCAGTTTTTCCTTTCTTTAAAGAATGTAATAGTGTCTTAATTTCTTGTCTACGGTAAAAAACATATTCTGTCATGTTTTCCACTTCTTCTTGCGTATCTAAAACAGGAGCAGGACACTTCTCATAAATCCAATCCAATGACTTTTTGCATCGCCCCAACATCTCCACCAACTCTTTGTTTTTTTCTGCTGACTTCAATACAGCTTCTTGGAGGGCTACAAATCCTTTTTGGTAAGTTTCTGATTGATCGATTTCCTCTTGTACATCTTCTAAGGCACGTGTGTACCCTGTGAAGTAATCTATTCCAGATTTGAACGTTCCAGCAAACTTGCTGTATTCCTCCGCTCGTTGTTTTCCTGTATTTCTAAATTCCTTTATCATATCGTAGTTGCTTTAGTGATTAGTTCACTTATTTTTTCTCTTTCCTCGCCCCATTCATCAAAATACTCTGTTAATTCATACAGATACTTCAACATCTCCAACATTTCGGGAGCGTGCTTGATCAAAACTGAATCCGCTTTTGCGTTATCGCTTCGTTTGGGAATAAACGCAACCGCTTTTGTTTCATCGCTGTTGGTTATAACCAATTGATTTGTATCGTTGTCTATGTACCATGGTGGTGTTGACCCTTTAAATTCCTGTGTCATAGTGTTTTTATTTGGTTTTGTTTAATAAGATATTTCTATTACAGATTCTAAACACGCTCCAAGAGTTGCAACTGCATCTGTTCCATCAGTAAAAGCTATCCTGAACATATTTGGATAGCCTTTTACGTTATAAATCCACGCAACTATCCTGTGGTTGTTATCTAATTGTAATTGACGGAAAATAGCGTTTGCCACTTGAAGCCCTATTTCTGTTTTATCCATTTCTCTATTTCTTATTGTTAATAAATCCGAGGATGTAGTTTGCGCCTTTAATAAATCCTAACATTAAAAAATTATTACGGCTGTCCATCTGTTTCTGTATATCCTCCTCACTAGGCAACTGGATTTCTTCGAGCCAGTATTCATAATCGTTTTTTATTACTTCGACTGTAACAAATTCTCTATTTACTCTGCAATATGCTACATCTACACTGTCAATAGAAAATTGAGCGCTTGCTCCTAATTTGTCTATGAATATTTTTGTTTGGCAAAATTCGGGTAACCTATCCTCGACAAGCACCTTTCTAAATATTGTTTCTTTTTTCATAACGCTAAATTAGTAAATCCTTTTCATAATTCAAAATAAAAAGCGAGATTTTTTTTCTCGCTCTTGTTTTAAACTAAATCTTCTAAGTATGGAGGGTAGAAGTCAGTACTTTTGAGGACCTTTCCATCACCTGAACGATAAACTACAAACTTCTTTTCTCGTGGTTCGATATACGTGTCAATACCTTGCCTAGAATAGAAATCCCTAGTACTTTGAGCTGTCTTAATATCGTAGCAGAACTTAGACATATTTGAATCATGGACACGATCTAAAGCTGTTTTGAAGTTTTCTAGTGTGAGGCCTATACTTGATGCAATAATACCAACTAATGCGTTTATAGTTTCAACCTCATCGCACTTGATGTCAATTAAAGATTCAACTAATTTATTTACAGTCTTAGTGAAAATTTTGTTATGCCAAAAAATATCCTCGACCTCCTCGTTTTCTCGACCCATTTGATTAGCTGTCCCGTCATTTACGTATTTAATATCACACAAAGCGTCCAATATCTCAACACGGTTATTGTCAACAATAGCGTATTGCAATTCTCGTATTTCTTCACGTAACAAATTATCACGGAAGTCGTATTCTTCTTTTGTTAACTCCCGTGGTGTATCGCTTACAGGTTGTCCCGATGCGATTTGAAATTCTCTAACTTTTTCTTGGTAATTCATAATCTTTTATATTTTTTAAAGTTTCTTCAATCTGTTCTGGTGGCATCCGTGAGAAATACTCCAATACCTCAAATAAAGCCGCAGGTGCGTCGTATTCTACCATGTCAGTGTCTTTAGCTCTAAATACTTTATTGAACTCAACTAGAAGAGCCTGAATGCTTTCGCGTGCTTTTCTAAGATGGTTATTCATTGTTGGTGTGCCGAACTTTAAACGACCGAACATTGTCTTATCAATCATCTCGGCCACACGCAATGCAAGAAAGTAACTATTTATGTTATAGTACAATCCCTCTGCCTGTTCTTTTGTTAATTCTATTTTCTTTTTCATGTAGCAAAAGTAACACTTCTATTTCAGTTCTGCAAGTAAAAACTTTAAAAACTTTTCTTGTTCATTTTTATCTTCAACAACCAATCTGTGTCTTGCGCCTATTGGCATTTCAAAGTTGTTATACAATTTAAGCATTTTGCAATAAACCATATTACTTCCGCAAAGTTGTTTAATCTTTTCCATATCCCTCAATCAATTTCTTTAAATAAAATTCCGCTTTCTTTAAATCCTCTAAACCGTTCTTGTGTTTATACCTTGTAAATTAACCCTCTCCTAATATTTTGAATTGTAGTTTTAGACACACCTAATTCTCTACCAATTGTCGTTGACCCTTTATTAGAGTTTCTTATATAATCTATTTCCACATCTGAAAACCTTCTTTGTTTATTTTTTAATCCCTTTTTATAAACCTTCAATCCTGTAGATATAGCATGATTTAAATTGTAACTTCTATCACACCATTCTAAATTATTAACATTATTGTTTTTTTTATTTCCGTCTATATGATTTACATCTGTATAATTATTGGGATTAGGGATGAATTTTGATGCGACAACCCTGTGTACATAGTCCTTTATTTCACCAACCGAAATTCCTTCATATCCGTTAGCCATGTTTGAGTTTAATATTAAACCAGTTTGTGTCCTTATTTTACCATCAGTAGAAATATCTAAAACTATATTATTGTTAGCCCCATTTCTACATCCGCAAGTTTTATCATGACCGCTTAAAACCTTGTAATCGTGTATTTCCTTGTTAAAACCACAAACTCCACAATTGTAAATAGACTTACTTTTTGTTGTCTTTTCTACAAGCGACAAATAGTTAAAACTTCTATTAAAATAATTTTCCATAAAAAAAATAGAGTAGGCGTTCGGGGTCACGGTTCCCTACTAACCAACTCTATTATTAAAATATCTTACATACGCCCGTGACTGCGTTATACAAATATACGAAAAATTATTTATTAACAATCTGCCTGAAATACATCATTGCGTCGCAAGCTATTGCTTCAATATGCCCATATGGTCTTCCATCATCTTCCATAACACCCTCGTGCAATGCTACTAAATGCCTTGTAATTGCGTTTAATAAATCTTTTGGGTTACTCATGGGCTTAACCCAATTATAAGGTTCGTATTTACCTTTATTTGAATCCATTCTTTCCGCCATATGTTTAATAAATGTCCAATCTATTTCGTATGACAGCTTGCCGGATGTTTCTTTTTTAGCATTATTAGAAACCAATTGACAATCTTCCAACCCCATAAACTCAATAAATTCTTGTTCGGATAGTTTGGTGTAGCCGCCAATATGGTTATAAGTGAACTCGCGTAAATGACTTGCCCAGAAATACCCTGTTTCATCACTACTGTTTACGTTGTCAAAATATTCAATATCTACATAGTTTTTCACAACATTCTTTCTTCCGACATAACTCTTATGCAACTCAATCAATCTTGGTGTCGACTCAGTGTAAACTTTTTTAGCTTCTTCCATTGTATATGTGTTTTAATTTCTGTAAATATAGACACTTAATTTAATATATCAAAATTTATCTCTGAAAAACATTCGTTCATACCCTTAAAAAACAACATCGGTGTATATTTTAATTCTTTATTTATTCTCTTTAAGTCTATTTCTTTATAAAAGCAATCTATAGCATTATCAATCATTTCTGCTCGTTTGTCAAATACTAATTCTTTTACAACCTCATAGTTATATGGTAAGTCTCTTTTACTATTAAACCTATATTTAGTTAATCTATAAGTCCTTCCTATCTTGTAGAATGTTTCTGTTTCGTTCCAACATTTTATTATGTAAACTTTGAAAGAGTCGAATACCTTACTTTTAAATGCCGCATCGCACCATTTAGAGAACCCCCAAGTTGTGGAGTTAATACGGTTTTTAATAGATATACTATCTCTGCCACATTTATAACACCCATTACCATTTAAATGTTTATTCGGAGTTTGCTCAAAAACTCCATGAATATTGCATTTTATTTTTATATTTAAATTCCATTTTTTATAATCAACAAGTGAGTAATCGTATCTGTCACCATGTATTTTTTTAAAATCTTTTATAACATCACTAATGCTTTTCTTGTTTTTAAAGTTAATAATACTTCTACCACATTTTTCGCAACCCCCATTTAAATGATGCGCGGGTGTTTGCTCAAATACATCGTGTATAGGACAGATTATTTTCACTTTTGTCCTATTGTTTTTATAACACACTAATTTATAATCGTATTTATTTCCGTGTTTTAATTTTGCTTTTTCAATAAATAAACAATTATTTCCAGACAATTTTGTTGATGTTATTTCTTTAGCGCACTCATTACACCCTCTGCCGCATAAATGACTATTAGGTGTTTGTTCAAAATCACCATGTTTGTAGCAATGTATAATTACTTTTTTATTAGACATTACATATATAACCTTATCATAGTTGTATTTATCTCCGTGAACGCACTTTGATTTTTCTATAAATTCTTGAGTCGTTAATCTTCTTGACATTGTATAACTAAAAAACCCTATTAATATCCGTTGCATCTCACCTCAACATCAATTAACAGGGCAATATCTTTTATATTCGTTACTAATTGTGAGATGCTGTAACACTACACAAATATACTAAAAATTTTGTTAACACACGAATTGGAATAGTTTATCAAATTTACTACAAAATCTTTCTCCGGCTTCTGTGTCTGTAGCATTATCTCTAACACGAATCGATATATATTTATATGAATTTCCGTATTTTTCCATATAGCATATTTTAACAAGCCTTCCCTCGTCACGATCTTCTCTTAGCTTTACCGCTGTAGAATATATTCCTGACTCAATTCCCTTTCCAAGCATATCACGCTGTTCTATTTGCGTTGGTGTGGCTTTAACTTTTTTCTTTACTTTCTTCATAACCTTTGTTTCTTTTGGTTTTATATTTGAGTAGTAACCTATTTTCATGCCCTTTGTGTATTCGGTTATCCTACCACGTTTTATTCCGGTTATTCTTTCAACTTCGTTGATACTATATCCATCTAATCTCAATCCGATTACCATTTCTTTATCCTCGTCGTGAAAAGTGGCTAGTATAATTCCTTTAGTATTATCGCATACAGCACGATACGTAATGTCTTTCAATAGTGCTATTCCAAATGCTGTATATCCTTTCTTAGCCAATTCCATACACCCAACACCTGGCGATGGTGGCTTAACGTCCTTTGTGTACTTACTTACTGTTGCAGTAGAAATACCAACTTTTTTTGCTATTTCGGACACGTGTATACCCTTTTTTCTTAACCTAATTGCTTTCTTGATTTTCTCTTTCATTTTACTATAATTTCAATAATTCGACTATGCCCTGGCAATACTTGGCACTTTCCTTTGTGGTACAACTCTACCCATCTCAACACCATCTCGCCTGGCACATTCATTTCCTTTGATATTTCAGTGCTTGTCATTCCTAAACCAACGTATTTCTCAATGCAATCGCCCTTAAGCTGGTCACTGTATTTTCTTGTTCTCATAGTAAACAACCTGATTAAAGTCGAAAACCTTTTGATACATACCTCGACTTACAATAACATTGAAACGCTTACCGTACAGTCTGTATATTGAAATGAACTCAAAATCACTTAGCGTTATGTATTTTGTTGATTGTGTTGTGGCAGAACCAAACTCGGTGTATTTGCCGTCAATAAGAATCTGAACCACACAACTATCAGCGAAGATGCTAACACGTGTTTTATCGTCGTATTCTATTGGAGAAAGTTCTGTTGCTTTCTCGCATGATGTTAGCGCAAGGGCAAGTATTAAAACCTTAAATGTATTCTTCAGCTTGCTTGGCACGTGGTTAATTCTACTGTAGAACTTAGCTTTAACGATGCTGTTTATCAATTCTTTCATAACTAAGCCTCCTCTGTTTTAATAAGACCAACCACACCTACAACCAATCCCACAATAATAAACTTATATCCAAATAAAGCGATACCACCTGTTAATGTTGCTAGGTAAATTCCTAATGCGATTAATAAAATTCCGATTAATGTTTTCATGTTGTTGTTATTTGATATTGTAAAGATAGTGTTTTGGTTTTAGAATACAAAATTTATTTTAATCTTGTAACTCTAAATTTCTTTTATCAATTTCCAACTCTAACCTACTTATAAATGTATTGATAGTTTTAAATCCAAATAAAGTTTTTGCATTCAATATAGCAACAAAACCAAATTTACCTTTAAACAGGGTTAAATTATCTTCTTCATTTGTTAATTCAATCATATTACCTTGTAATAGTTGATTTTTAATGTTTTCTAAATTTTTCATAATACTCTTTGTTTTAATTTGATATTGTAAAGATACAACCTATATTCGAGAAAACAAAATCTTTTTTTAAATAAACGAAAAATCTATATCAATTTCTTTTTCTGTTAACGCATTACTAACAGCATAACGAATAGCATCAATAAGGTGGTTATGTGCATCTATTGGTGTTTCTGACTTCTTATCAGACCAAGAATAATTGTTTAGCTCCTTTACCAAGTTAACGCTTTTTGGATCAACAATAAGAGTATAGTTCTGCAATAACGCAATTCCTGTATTAACACTATCCTTACCTTTAATGGCAGGAGTAACGTTTAATCCCTTTTTCTGCAACTCATGTATTAACCTTGGTTCTGCGCTATCAGAAACAATCAAATCATTTCCGCAACGATGTTTCATAACTTGAGCCACGTCGTCGGTGGTCATCCTGGTTCGGTATAATTCTTCT
>Ga0182745_1000397_pt1 | contig 50054 bp, 39 predicted proteins | sample eDN3rd30CKraftBY_FD_128523 | JGI IMG/M metagenome (GOLD analysis project Ga0182745, IMG submission 128523) | Enriched backyard soil microbial communities from Emeryville, California, USA - eDNA 3rd pass 30_C Kraft BY (version 2) (version 2) | ecosystem: Environmental > Terrestrial > Soil >... | reverse complement strand
TTCGTGGCCGAGCAGATATTTGGCGACGTCCCAGCCGCGGTTGATTTCGCCGACGAACTGCGTCTTCGGCACCTCGACATCGTCGAAGAAGGTTTCGCAGAAGGGCGAGTTGCCGCTGATCAGGAGGATCGGCTTGGTCGTGACGCCCTTGCTCTCCATGTCGAAGAGCATGAAGGTGATGCCCTGATATTTGTTCGCCTTGTCGGTGCGGACGAGGCAGAAGATCCAGTCGGCCTTGTCGGCGTAGCTGGTCCAGATCTTCGACCCGTTGACGACCCAGTGGTCGCCCTTGTCTTCGCCAAAGGTCTGCAAGCTGACGAGGTCGCTGCCCGAGCCCGGTTCCGAATAGCCCTGGCACCAGCGGATCTCGCCGCGCGCGATCGGGTTCAGATAATGGACCTTCTGCTCCTCGGTGCCGAATTTGAGGAGCGCGGGGCCGAGCATCCAGATGCCGAAGCTGTCGAGCGGCGAGCGCGCGTGGATGCGCTTCATTTCCTGCTTGAAGATCTTGGTCTGCTCGGGCGTCAGCCCGGCGCCGCCATAGGGCTTGGGCCAGTCGGGGACCGTGTAGCCCTTCGCGACGCACGCATCGAGCCATAGTTTCTGGGCGTCGTTCTTGAATTTGAAATTGCGCCCGCCCCAGCAGATGTCGTCCTCGTCACGGATCGGCTCACGCATTTCGGCCGGGCAATTCGCCTCCAGCCATTCGCGCACCTCGGTGCGGAAAGCGTCCAGTTCGCTCATCCTCTTGGCTCCTCTTCTCGGCCCAAACCTACGTCCGCTTCGCCAGTTTACGCAAGCGTCAACTTGGCCCCTCCCGCCTGCCGTTACGGCGCCGTAGCGTCATCGCAGCGACGTTGACGCGCCCCGCTTCGCCCCTAAGCTAAGTGGCAAAAGAAAACGGGAGAATGGGTCATGCGATTCGCAGGCAAGGTCGCCGTCGTCACCGGCGCGGCATCGGGCATCGGCAAGGCGGCCGTCCTGAAACTCGCGGGCGAGGGCGCGCACGTCTTCGCCGCCGACATCGACGAGGCGGGCGGACGCGCGCTGGCCGAAGCGTCGAACGGCAAGATCGACTTCGTCCGCTGCGACGTCACCCGGCCCGCCGACATCGAGGCGCTGATGAACGCGGCCGCGGCGAAGGCGGGCGGGATCGACATCGTCTTCAACAACGCCGGCGCCGGCGGCGACCGCGCCCCGATCGACGAGATCACCCCCGAGGGCTGGGACCGGACGATGGACCTGCTGCTGAAATCGGTCGCGATGGGCATCCGCTATGCCAGCCCGCACATGAAGGGGCGGAAAGGCGCATCGATCGTCAACACCGCCAGCGTCGCGGCGCTGGGCGCGGGCTATTCGCCAACCGCCTATGCGGTGGCGAAGGCGGGGGTGCTCCACCTGACCAAGGTCGCGGCGACCGACCTCGCGCAGTACGGCATCCGGGTGAACGCGATCTGTCCGGGCTTCATCAACACCAATATCTTCACCTCGTCGCTCGAAGTGCCCGACGAAAGCAAGGACGCGGCGAAGGCGATCATCGCGGGGATGAGCGCGCAGGCGCAGCCCGTCGCGCGCGGCGGCCAGCCCGAGGACATCGCCAACGCCGTCGCCTATCTCGCCGGCGAGGAATCGTCGTTCATGACCGGCACCCACCTGCTGGTCGACGGCGGGTTGACGATCGGGCAGCGCCACGCGTGGGACCCCGAGGCACCGGGGCTGTTCGACGCGCTGGTCGCGATGGAGGATGCGGCCAAGGCCGGGGCGGGCGCATGAGCGAGGCCGCCGCGCCGGCGCGGCTGCCGCTGCGCCTCAAGATGTTCCACGGCCTCGGCAGCATCGCCTATGGGGTCAAGGACAACGGCTTTTCGACCTTTCTGCTGCTCTTCTACAATCAGGTGCTGGGAATGGACGCGAAGCTGGTCAGCTTCGCGCTGATGCTCGCGCTCGTCCTCGACGCCTTAGTCGATCCGGTGATCGGCTATCTCTCCGACCAGACGCACACGCGCTGGGGCCGCCGGCTGCCTTGGCTCTATCTCGCGCCGATCCCGCTCGCCTTCGCCTGGTTCGCGCTGTGGACGCCGGGAGCCGATGCGACCCCCGGCTTCTGGCACCTCGTCATCGTCGCGGTCATCGTGCGCAGCCTGGTCTCCTGCTGCGAGGTGCCGTCGGTCGCGCTGCTCCCCGAACTGACGCGCGACTATGACGAGCGCACGACCCTGATGCGCTATCGCTATCTGTTCGGCTGGGCGGGCGGGCTGCTGATGCTCTTCCTCGCCTATGACGTCTTCCTTGCGAAGTCGCTGCTCGCGGTCGAGGGCTATTATCAATATGGGCTGTTCGGCGGGCTGCTGATGGCGGCGACGGTGCTGATCTCGGCGGCGGGGCAGCATCGCTGGGCGGCGCGCTGGCCCGACCGGAGGCCCTCGGCCTTCAGCCTCGGCACCGCCTTTCGCGAGATTCGCGAATCGCTGACCCACCCCGCCTTCCTGGTGCTGCTCGCCGCGGGCGCGATCGCCTACACCAGCCAAGGGATCACCTTCTCCATCTCCAACTATCTCTATCTCTTCATCTGGCGCTTCTCCCCCGAAGCCTTCATGCTCTATCCTTGGGTGCTGTTCGCGAGCGTCGTCGGCACCTTCCTGCTCGTCGGCCCCGCGCACCGGCGCTTCGGCAAGCGGACCACCGCGATCGCCGGCGGGCTGATCGGCATGGTCTTCTGGGTCACGCCCTTCGTGCTGCGCCACCTGCACCTGTGGCCGGTCGAGGGGAGCGTCGCGTCGACCGCCGGCCTGTTCGTCTTCTTCTTCCTCGCCAATCTGTTCAGCGTTTCGGTGATGATCTCGGGCGGGTCGATGATCGCCGATATCGTCGAAGCATCGGAAGTGCAGACCGGGCGGCGCAGCGAGGGCACTTTCTTCGCGGGCAATTTCTTCATGCAGAAATGCGCGACCGGGCTCGGCATCTTCGTCACCGGGCTGCTCGTCGACCTCGCCGGGATTCCCGAAAAGGCCGACCCGGCCAAGGTGCCCGAAAGCGTGGTCGACAATTTCTCCTTTTATTACTGCGTGCTGGTGATCCTGTTCGCGATCGTCTCATCGCTGATCTTCCGCTATTATCCGATCAACCGCGAAGACCATGAGGCGCGCGTCGCCGCGCTCGCCGCGGCGGAGGCAGAGGGCGCGCGATGAACCGCGGCGCCCTTGCCAGCAAACTGCCGACGCGGATCAAGGCCGCGCACGGCCTTGGCAGCGTGACGCTGGGGATCAAGGAGTCGGGGCTCACCACCTTCTTCATGATCTATTACAACCAGGTGCTGGGGTTCGATCCGCGCGTGGTGTCGCTGATCCTGATCGGCGCGATGTTCGTCGATGCGATGGTCGACCCGCTGATCGGCCGGTTGTCCGACGCGACGCGCACCCGGCTCGGCCGGCGGCTGCCGTGGCTCTATGGCGCGGCGCTGCCGATGGCGGTCGCCTGGGCGCTGCTCTGGATGTCGCCCGACGTGGCCGCGCACTCGACGCTGGGGCTGTTCCTGAACGTCGTCGCGGTGCGCGTGCTGGTGTCGGCGTGCGAGATTCCGTCGATCTCGCTCGTCGCGGAACTGACGCGCGATTATGACGAGCGCACCGCGCTGATGCGCTTCCGCTTCCTGTTCGGCTGGCTCGGCGGGCTGCTCGCGGTCGCGCTCGCCTATGGCTATTTCCTGAAATCGGACGATCCGGCGACCAACGGCCTGCTCGATCCGTCGGGCTATGCCGCCTTCGGCCTGTTCGGCGCGGCGCTGATCGTCGTGTCGACGCTCGGTTCGGCGTTCGGGCAGCAGCGCCGCATCCTCGCGCTGCCGCCGCCGCCCGCCGCCGCGCACCACAGCAAGGCGATGCTCGCCGACATCGTCCTCGCCTTTCGCAATCCCGCCTTCGTCGCGCTGGCCAGCGGCGCGCTGTTCGTCACCACCGGCTATGCGACGACGATCGCCTCGACCAACTACATGATGCTTTACGTCTGGCAGATGAGCGACGCGCAGCTCGCCTGGTATCCCGCCGGGCTCGCGATCGCCGTGTTCGGCGCCTTCGCCGCGGTCGGCCATGCCCATCGCCGCTTCGGCAAGCGCGACACCGCGATCGGCGCGGCGCTGGCGAGCGGCGCGATCGCCTTTCTGCCCTATGCGGCGCGCAACCTCGGCTGGTGGCCCGAACTCGGCAGCTGGACGTCGATGGCGCTGCTCCTCTCGTTCCAGACGGCGTCGCTGTTCGGGCTGATCGTCGCGACCATCTCGACCTCGTCGATGGTCGCCGAGATCGTCGAGGCGCACGAGGTCGATCACGGCACGCGCATCGAGGGCGTCTTCTTCGCCGGCTATCTGATGGTCCAGAAGTTCGGGCAGGCGCTCGGCATCTTCCTCGTCGGCCAGCTCGTCGCCTATGTCGGCCTCAGCGACCGGGTGCGCCCCGAGGATTGGCCCGCGAGCACCGCCGCGACGATGGCGTGGATTTTCGCCGGGCTGATGATTTTGATCGGGATCATGGCGACCGCCGGGCTGCGCCGCTATGCGATCGACCGGGCCAGTCACGAGGCACGGCTGGCCGCCCTCGCCTCGACCCCGCAGCGTCCGGCCGATAGCGAGGAGCCGCGGCCGTAACGGAAGATTGCGCCGCCGCGCTTCGGCTGGCAATTTTCTGCGCGGCGGGACTTGGCAAAGGGGGGCGAATCGGTCCAAAGGCTTACGTGAACGTAAAGGGAAAGGAAGCACGCGATGGATTTCGACCTCACCGACCGGCAGAAGCATTGGCAGGGCCGCGTACGCGAATTCGTCGAGCGCAAGATCCGCCCTGCCGTGGCGACCTACAAGGAGCAGGACCGCACCGGCGATCGCTGGAAGGTGATCCAGATCGTCGAGGATCTGAAGGCCGAGGCGAAAGCCGCGGGCATCTGGAACCTGTTCATGCCGCCGCGCAGCGCCGCGCACCACCATGTCGACGAGAGTTTCGAGTTCGAGGGGCCGGGCCTCACCAACCTCGAATATGCGCTGTGCGCCGAGGAGATGGGCCGCATCGGTTTCGCGAGCGAGGTGTTCAACTGCTCGGCGCCCGACACCGGAAACATGGAGGTCTTCCACCGCTACGGCACCGCGGCGCAGAAGGAACGCTGGCTGAAGCCGATCATGAACGGCGAGATCCGTTCGGCCTTTCTGATGACCGAGCCCGCGGTCGCCTCGTCCGACGCGACCAATATCGAGACGCGGATCGAGCGCGACGGCGACGATTATGTGATCAACGGCCGCAAATGGTGGTCGTCGGGGGTCGGCGACCCGCGCTGCAAGGTCGCGATCGTTATGGGCAAGACCGATTTCGGCGCCAAGCGCCACCAGCAGCAGTCGATGCTGGCGGTGCCGATGGACGCGCCGGGAATCATCGTGCTGCGCCACCTGCCGGTCTTCGGCTATGACGACGCGCCGCACGGCCATATGGAGGTCGAGCTGAAGGACGTGCGCGTCAATGCCGAGGAAGCGATGCTGCTGGGCGAAGGCCGCGGCTTCGAGATCGCGCAGGGCCGCCTCGGGCCGGGCCGCATCCACCACTGCATGCGCACGATCGGGGTCGCCGAGGAAGCGCTGGAGAAGATGTGCAAGCGGCTCCAGTCGCGCGTCGCCTTCGGCAAGACGATCGCCGAGCACAGCATCTGGGAGCAGCGCATCGCGCGCGCGCGCATCGACATCGAGATGACGCGCCTCCTGTGCCTGAAGGCGGCCGACATGATGGACAAGATCGGCAACAAGGCGGCGGCGGCCGAGATCGCGATGATCAAGGTGCAGGCGCCGAACATGGCGCTGCAGATCATCGACGACGCGATCCAGGCGCATGGCGGCGGCGGCGTCTCCGACGATTTCGGCCTCGCCAACGCCTATGCCCACCAGCGGACCCTGCGGCTCGCCGACGGTCCCGACGAAGTGCACGCGCGCGCGGTCGCGCGGATCGAACTCGCCAAGCATTCGCCGGCGAGCGATCCGGGCTTTTCGTCGGGCGACATCGGGGTTTCGCGCTAGCCTCCCCTCCCGCTTGCGGGAGGGGCCGGGGGAGGGCCTGTCCCGGTTCGCGTTCGGCATCCCCTCCCCTAACCCCTCCCGCAAGCGGGAGGGGGACGAACGGAGATTTTAGATGACCAAAGCCGCCGTCCTGATCGAACCCGGCAAGCCGCTCGTCGTCGAGGCGGTCGTCGTCGACAAGCCTGGGCCGCACGAGGTGCGCATCCGCACCGCCGCCTGCGGGCTCTGCCATTCGGACCTGCATTTCATCGAGGGCGCCTATCCGCACCCCCTGCCCGCGATCCCCGGCCACGAAGCCGCGGGCATCGTCGAGGCGGTCGGCAGCGAGGTGCGCACGGTGAAGGTCGGCGACGCGGTCGTCACCTGCCTCAGCGCCTTTTGCGGCCACTGCGAGTTCTGCGTTTCGGGGCGCATGTCGCTGTGCATGGGTGGCGACACCCGCCGCGCGCCCGGCCAGCCGCCGCGCATCACGCGCCCCGACGGCAGCATCGTCAATCAGATGCTCAACCTCAGCGCCTTTTCGGAGGTGATGCTGGTCCACGAACATGCCTGCGTCGCGATCGACCCCGACATGCCGCTCGACCGCGCCGCGGTGATCGGCTGCGCGGTGACGACGGGCGCGGGGACGATCTTCAACGCGTGCAAGGTGACGCCGGGCGAGACCGTCGCGGTCGTCGGCTGCGGCGGCGTCGGGCTCGCGACGATCAACGCCGCGAAGATCGCCGGCGCGGGACGCATCATCGCCGCCGACCCGGTCCCCGAAAAGCGCGCGCTGGCGCAGAAGCTGGGCGCCACCGACGTGGTCGACGCGATGGACGCCGATGCCGCGAAGCAGATCGTCGAACTGACCAAGGGCGGCGTCGACCATGCGATCGAGGCGGTCGGACGCCCCGCCTCGGCCAGCCTCGCGGTCGCCTCGCTCCGCCGCGGCGGCACCGCGACGATCCTCGGCATGATGCCGCTCGCCGAAAAGGTCGGGCTTTCGGCGATGGACCTGCTCTCGGGCAAGAAATTGCAGGGCGCGATCATGGGCGGCAACCGCTTCCCGGTCGATATCCCGCGGCTCGTCGATTTCTACCTGCGCGGGCTGCTCGACCTCGACAGCATCGTCGCCGAAACGATCACGCTCGAACAGATCAACGAAGGGTTCGACAAGATGAAGAAGGGCGACGCCGCGCGGTCGGTGATCGTGTTCGATCAATGACGCTCGACGCGCAAAAGGCCTTCAGCGGCACCGTCGCGCCCGAAGGCGCCGATATCCTCGACGAGGCGAAGCTGACCGCGTGGATGGAGGCGAATGTCGAGGGCTTCGAGGGCCCGCTGACCCAGAGCAAGTTCGCCGGCGGCCAGTCGAACCCGACCTACAAGATATCGGCGCCGTCGGGGAATTACGTCCTCCGCCGCAAGCCCTTCGGCCCGCTGCTGCCCTCGGCGCATGCGGTCGACCGCGAATACAAGGTGCAGGCGGGGCTCCATAAGACGGGCTTTCCCGTCGCGCGCCAATATGGCCTCTGCACCGACGACAGCGTGGTCGGCAGCTGGTTCTACGTCATGGGCATGGTCGACGGGCAGACGATCTGGGACGGCGCGATGCCGGGGTCGACGCCCGCGAACCGCCGCGCGACCTATTTCGCGATGATCGACACGCTCGCCGCGCTGCATGGCGTCGACGTCGAGGCGGCGGGGCTGTCCGACTATGGCAAGCCCGGCAATTATTTCGGCCGCCAGGTCGACCGCTGGACCAAGCAGTATAAGCTGTCCGAAACCGAGACGATGGACGAAATGGAGCGGCTGATCGCGTGGCTGCCCGCGACCCTGCCCGAGCAGACGCGCACCAGCGTCGTCCACGGCGACTATCGCATCGACAATATGATCTGGGCCAGGGATCGCGCGCAAGTGCTCGCGGTGCTCGACTGGGAGCTGTCGACGCTCGGCGATCCGCTCGCCGATTTCACCTATGTCGCGATGGCCTGGGTGACCGAGAATGGCGGGCGATCGGGGGTGATGGACCTCGATCGCGCCGAGCTGGGCATTCCCGAGCTCGACGAGGTGGTCGAGCGTTATTGCGCCGCCACCGGCCGCGACGGCGTGCCCGACATGAACTGGTATTTCGCCTATAATTTCTTCCGCCTCGCCGGGATCATGCAGGGGATCAAGAAGCGCGTCATCGACGGCACCGCTTCCTCCGCCCATGCGAAAGCGATGTCCGAGCGCGTCCTGCCGCTTGCCCAAAAGGCTTGGGACTTTGCAAAGAAGGCCGGCGCATGAGCCTGTTCGACATGACGGGTCAGGTCGCGCTGATCACCGGATCGTCGCGCGGCATCGGGAAAGCCATAGCGGAAGCGATGGCCGAGCAGGGCGCGAAGGTCGTGATATCGAGCCGCAAGCAGGACGCCTGCGACGCGGTCGCCGCCGAACTGAACGCGAAATACGGGCCGGGAACCGCGATCGCGGTCGCGGCGAATATCTCGTCGAAGGAGAATCTGCAGCATCTGGTCGACGAGACTGTCGCCGCTTTCGGCCCGGTCACCGCGCTCGTCTGCAATGCGGCGTCGAACCCCTATTACGGGCCCTCGGCGGGGATCAGCGACGAGCAGTTCCGCAAGATCCTCGACAATAATATCGTCGCCAACCACTGGCTGATCCATATGTGCGCGCCGGCGATGCTCGCGGCGGGCAAGGGGTCGATCACGATCATCAGCTCGATCGGCGGCCTGAAAGGATCGTCAATCCTCGGCGCCTATGCGATCTCCAAGGCGGCCGACATGCAGATGGCGCGCAACCTGGCCGACGAGTTCGGCCCGCAGGGCGTGCGCGTGAACTGCATCGCGCCCGGCCTGATCAAGACCGATTTCGCGCGCGCGCTGTGGGAGAATCCCGACACGCTGGAGGTGTCGACGCGCCGTTCCTCGCTGCGCCGCATCGGCGAGCCGCACGAGATCGCGGGCGCCGCGGTGTTCCTCGCGAGCCCCGCGGGCGGCTTCACCACCGGCCAGACGATCGTCATCGACGGCGGCAACACTTCGAGCGGAGGATGAACATGGGCGCATTGGACGGCAAGATCGCGATCATCACCGGCGCGGGATCGGGAATCGGCCGCGCGAGCGCGCTGCGCTTCGCCGCCGAGGGCGCGAGGCTGGTCATCGGCGACAAGACGGCGGCGGTCCACGACACCGCGCAGGCGGTGAAGGACGCGGGCGGCGACGTCGTCGCGCTGGAGATCGATGCCGGGGTCGAGGCCGACGTCGCGAAGCTCGTCGCCACCGCGAAGGAGACGTATGGCGGGCTCGACATCGCCTTCGCCAACGCCGGGATCATCGGCGACATGGGCGGCATCTTCGACATCACGCCCGAGGGTTGGGCCGAGACGCTGCGCGTCAACCTGATCGGCCCGGCGCTGATGGTGAAGCACGCCGGCAAGGCGATGGTCGACCAGGGGCGCGGCGGCGCGATCGTTCTCACGGCGAGCGTCGCGGGGATCAATTCGGGCGCGGGCCCGGCCGCCTATTCGGCGTCGAAGGCGGGGGTCATCAACCTCGCCAAGACCGCGGCGCAGCAGATGACGAGCGCCAATGTCCGCGTCAACGCGATCTGCCCCGGGCTGACCGAGACGGGGATGACCAGGCCGACCTTCGACTATGCGAAGGAAAAGGGCGTGACGCACAAGATCGGCCAGCTCAATCCGCTGAAGCGCGCCGGCCAGCCCGAGGAGCTCGCGAACGTTGCCCTCTTCCTCGCGAGCGACCAGGCGAGCTATGTCAACGGACAGGCGATCGCGGTCGACGGCGGCCTCACCAGCTCGCATCCGGTGACGCGACAACTGCTCGGCCAGACGTCGCACTGACGAAAGGACAGGTCCATGCAATATCGCGACCTCGGCGACAGCGGCATTCGCGTTTCGGCGATCTGCCTCGGCAGCTGGCTGACCTATGGAGTCGGGGTCGACGACAGCGCCGGGCGCGCGTGCGTCGATGCGGCGTTCGACGCCGGGATCGACTTCATCGACACCGCGAACGTCTATGGCACCGGCGCGGCGGAGGAGTTCCTCGGCCGTGCGCTCAAGGGACGGCCGCGCGATAGCTATGTCCTCGCGACCAAGCTCTTCTTTCCGATGTCGGAGACCGACAAGGGGTTGTCGGGGCGCCAAGTCGCGAAGCAGATCGACGCGAGCCTGTCGCGGCTGCAAACCGACTATGTCGACCTCTACCAGTGCCACCGCTACGATCCCGACACGCCGCTCGAGGAGACGATGGCGGCGCTGTCCGAGGTCGTCCGCAGCGGCAAGGCGCGCGCGATCGGCTTTTCCGAATGGGCACCCGATCAGATCCAGGCCGCGCTCGACCTCGCGCCGCCCAACGTCAAATTCGTATCGAGCCAGCCGCAGTACAGCCTGCTCTATCGCCGCGCGGAGGCGAAGGTGATCCCGCTGTCGATCGCGAACGGCATCGGCCAGATCGTCTGGTCGCCGCTCGCGATGGGAGTGCTGAGCGGCAAGTACAAGCCCGGCGAGGCCCCGCCCGCGAACAGCCGCGCCGCGAGCGAGGATCAGCGTTTCATGACCCGCTACCTCGCCGATCCGGTACTCGAAGCGGTGCGGAAGCTGGCGCCGATCGCCGACAGGGCGGGATGCTCGATGGCGCAGCTCGCGATCGCCTGGGCGCTCGCGCAGCCGGGGATCACCAGCGCGATCGTCGGCGCGAGCCGGCCCGAGCAGCTCAAGGAGACCGCCGCGGCCGCCGATCTCGCCATCGATCCCGCGCTGCTCGCCGAAGCCGCCGCCATCCTCGAAGGAGTCCGCATTTCATGAGTCACGGGATGGACAAGACGCGTCTCGACCGCATCCCGGCGTTCCTCGCCGCCAAATATGTCGATACCGGCCGGCTGCCGCATGCCGCGACGTTGGTGTCGCGGCGCGGCGAGATCGCGCACCTGTCGTGCATCGGCGAGGCGCGGCCGGGCGCGGCGCTGACGGAGGACGCGATCTTCCGCATCGCCAGCATGACCAAGCCGATCACCAGCATCGCCTTCATGATGCTGCTCGAAGAGGGCAAGGTCGCGCTGTCCGATCCGCTGGTGAAGTTCTGCCCCGAGTTCAAGGACACCGGCGTCTTTGTCGCGGGCGGCGGCAACGTCCCCTTCCTGACCCGCCCGCCGGCACGCCCGATCCTGATAGTCGACCTGCTCCGCCACACGTCGGGCCTGACCTATGGCTTTCAGGAGCGCACGCCGGTCGACGCCGCCTATCGCAAGACCAAGATCGACGATTTCGACGCCGCCTTCACGATGGACAGCTTCATCGAGGGGCTGGCGAAGATCCCGCTGCAATTCGACCCCGGCGCGCACTGGAATTATTCGATGGCGACCGATGTGCTCGGCGCGGTGATCGAGCGGATCGAGGGGAAGCCGTTCGCGCAAGTCTTGCAGGAACGCATCTTCGGCCCGCTCGGCATGGTCGATACCGGCTTCAAGGTGCCCGCCGACCAACAGCACCGGCTGACCGATGCCTATGCCTTTCACCCGAAGGACAAGATGCAGCAATTCGACGCCGGCGACCGCAGTCGCTGGGCGAAGGACCGCAGCTTCCATTCGGGCGGCGGCGGGCTCGCTTCGACGCTGCACGACTATCATCGCTTCTGCCTGATGCTGCTCGGCGGCGGCAAGCTGGGCGATGTGCGGATCATCAGCCGCAAGACGCTCGCGCTGATGACGTCGAACCATCTGGTCGGCGGCGGCGACCTGACCCGGCACAGCGTCGGCATCTTTTCCGAGGACGAGAATGCCGGGGTCGGCTTCGGCCTCGGTTTCGCGGTGACGCTCGATCCCGCGGCCGCGGGCATTCCCGGCTCGGCGGGCGATTTCTATTGGGGCGGCATGTTCTCGACCGGCTTCTTCGTCGATCCGGTCGAGGAGATCTGCATGGTGTTCATGACCCAGCTGATGCCCTCTTCCACCTATCCCGTGCGGCGCGAGGTCAAGACGCTCGTCCACGCCGCAATCGACGATTGATACGTTAAACCAGTCTCCGTTCGTGTCGAGCGAAGTCGAGACACGCCGAGCCCAGCGCAAGACGCTTCTCGACTTCGCTCGAAGCGAACGGAAAGAATTTCAAGGAGCCAGACATGTCCGAAGATACCCCCGTCAGCGTGACGATGCAGAAGGACGGCGACGTCGCCGTCATCGTCGTCAACAACCCGCCCGTCAACGCGCTGTCGTGGCACGTCCGCCAGGGGCTCGAAGATAATTTCAAGGCGGCGCTCGCCGACGAGGGCGTCAAGGCGATCGTGCTGCGCTGCGACGGCGGCACCTTCATCGCCGGCGCCGACATCAGCGAGTTCGGAAAAGCCCCGCGCGGCCCCGATTTCAACGCCGTCCTCAACATGATCGAAGCGGCAGCGAAGCCGGTCGTCGCGGCGATCCACGGCACCGCGCTCGGCGGCGGCCTCGAAACCGCGCTCGTGTGTCACTATCGCGTCGCGGTGCCCTCGGCGAAGCTCGGCGTGCCCGAGGTCAAGCTCGGCCTCCTGCCCGGCGCGGGCGGCACGCAGCGGCTGCCGCGCGTCGTCGGGGTCGAGGCCGCGGCGACGATGACCTCGCTCGGCGACCCGCTGCCCGCCGCCAAGGCGAAGGAGCTCGGCCTCGTCGACGCGCTGGCGGGCGAGGACAGCCTGGCCGCCGACGCCATCGCCTTTGCCCGCGCGAAGATCGCCGACGGCCCGCGGCCTACCCGGGATCGGGAGGTGTTCGGCGACGTCGCGGTGATCGAGCAGCTCAAGACGAAGAACGCCAAGCGCTGGCGCGGTTTCGAGGCGCCTTACGCCAACCTCGCCTGCGTCGAGGCCGCGACCCGCCTGCCCTTCGACGAGGGCCTCGCCTTCGAACGCGAGCAGTTCACGAAGCTGATGTTCGGCAGCCAGTCGGCGGCGCAGCGCCACATCTTCTTCGCCGAGCGCCAGGCCGCGAAGATCGACGGGCTGCCCAAGGACATCAAGCTGCGCGACGTCAAGAAGGTCGGGATCATCGGCGCCGGCACGATGGGCGGCGGCATCATGATGAATTTCCTGCAGAAGGGTTTCGCCTGCACGATCGTCGAGACGCAGCAGGAAGCGCTCGATCGCGGGCTGGGCGTCGTGCGCAAGAATTACGACGCATCGGCCGCCAAGGGCCGCTTCAAGCCCGAACAGGTCGATCAGATGATGGGGCTGATCACCCCCTCGCTCGAGCTCGAGGCACTCGCGGACTGCGACCTGATCATCGAGGCGGTCTATGAGAATATGGACGTCAAGAAGGAGATTTTCGGCAAGCTCGATCAAGTAGCCAAGCCCGGTGCGATCCTCGCATCGAACACCAGCTACCTCGACGTCAACGAGATCGCGGCATCGACCAGCCGGCCGGGCGACGTGCTCGGCATGCACTTCTTCTCGCCCGCCAATGTCATGAAGCTGCTCGAGGTGGTGCGCGGCGACAAGACCGCCGACGACGTCCTCGCCACAGCCATGTCTATCGGCAAGAAGATCGGCAAGGTCGCGGTTGTCGCGGGCGTGTGCCATGGCTTCATCGGCAACCGCATGCTCGCGCCGCGCCAGATCGAGGCGCAGAAGCTGCTGCTCGAAGGCGCGACCCCGGCGCAGGTCGACAAGGTCCACACCGATTTCGGCATGCCGATGGGTCCGTTCCAGATGAGCGACCTCGCGGGCGTCGACATCGGCTGGCACCGCGACCCGAACCGGATCGAGAGCATCCGCGACGCGCTGTGCGCCGAGGGCCGCTGGGGGCAGAAGAAGCAGGCGGGCTTCTACGATTATGACGACAAGCGCAATCCGTCGGAAAGCGCGCGCGTCGCCGAGATCATCGACGAGTTCCGCAAGCGGGCGGGGATCGAGAAGCGCGAGATCAGCGAGTCCGAGATCGTCGAGCGCACCCTCTATCCGATGGTCAACGAAGGCGCGCTGATCCTCGCCGAGGGCAAGGCGCAGCGCGCGAGCGACATCGATGTCGTGTGGATCTACGGCTATGGCTGGCCGGTCTATCGCGGCGGCCCGATGTTCTGGGCGGGGCTGGAAGGCACCGACAAGATCGCGGCGGCGCTGGAACAGCACGGCTTCGAAGTCGCGCCGCTGCTGAAGGAAAAGGCCGCGGCGAAGGCGGGGTTCTAGACCCTCCCGTACAGAGAAGGAGGAGGCCGTCTGTCCCGATGCGGGGCAGGCGGCCTTTCTTTTGCCGGGGAAGCGCCATCGATCCTGCCGAAATCTTGCGATTCAGGGTTAAAGCGCTGGCAAGCCGCGCCGTTAGGGCAGAGCATGAACGCCATGCCCCTCGCCGCCGCCCTGCTGCTCGTCGCGAGCGCCCCGGCCGCCACGCCGCCGCCGAAACCGACCGCGGTCGGCATCGCGCGGGCCCGGATCGTGGCCCCCGCCGAGATGCGGCGGGTGAACGGACGGATCGAGGTGCGGACCGGCCGGACGGACGCGCCGACGCAAGTGCATCGCACCGCGCGCCGCGATGGCGGCGAGACGGCGGATTTTTATTGAGCGGCGAACGCCGGGAGTGAGGAGCCTCTCATCTTCCGTCACCCCGGACTTGATCCGGGGTCCATTCGAGCCAGCGCCGGGATAATGGATCCCGGATCAAGTCCGGGATGACGACGAATGTGATGCGCCGTCTCGGCAAATGGTCAGCCCTGCAGCGTCCGGATGATCGCCGAGAAATCGTGGCCGCCCTTGTCCGCCGCGACGAACGCCTCGTAAAGCTCGCGCGCGCGGCTGCCCATCGGGACGTCGGCGTCGACGCTCGCCGCGGCCTCCATCGCGAGGCGCAGGTCCTTGAGCATCAGCGCCGCGGCGAATCCGCCCTTGTAGTCATTGTCGGCGGGGGTGGCCGGCCCGACGCCGGGGAGCGGCGCGTAGCTGGTGAGCGACCAGCACTGGCCCGACGAGACGCTGGCGATGTCGAAGAATTTCTGCGGATCGAGGCCGAGCTTCTGCGCGAGCGCGAGGGTCTCGCAGGTCGCGACCATCGACGCGCCGAGCAGCATGTTGTTGCAGATCTTCGCCGCCTGCCCCGCGCCCGCGTCGCCCGCGTGGATCACCGCCTTGCCCATCCTGGCGAGGATCGGCTGGCTCCGCGCGAAGCCTTCGTCGGTGCCGCCGACCATGAAGGTCAGCGTGCCGGCGTTGGCGGCGGCGATGCCGCCCGAGACCGGCGCATCGACCGCGACGAGGCCCTTGGCGGCGGCCGCCTCGATATTCGATCGCGCGGTCGCGACGTCGATCGTCGAGCAGTCGAGGAGCAGCGTGCCCGGCGCGGCGTTGGGGAAGACGTCGGCTTCGTAGACCGACGCAACATGCTTGCCCGCGGGGAGCATCGTCACCACCGCCTCGGCGCCTGTGACGGCTTCGGCGGCCGATGCGGCGCGCGTGCAGCCCGCTTCGACGGCGCGCGCGAGCGCCTCCTCGCTGAGGTCGAAGGCGCGGACCTCATGGCCGGCCTTCGCAAGGTTCGCGGCCATTCCGCCGCCCATATTGCCGAGTCCGATGAAAGCGATTTTCATATTCTCTCCCCTCCCGCTTGCGGGAGGGGCCGGGGGAGGGCCTGTCCCGAATATTGCACTGGCGGGGAGGAAACAGGCCCTCCCCTAACCCCTCCCGCAAGCGGGAGGGGAACTGGGCTCACCGCCCCTTCCACACGCCTTCGCGCTTCTCGATGAAGGCGGCCATGCCTTCGGCCTTGTCCTCGGTCGCAGCGAGGATCTGGAACAGGCGGCGTTCGTAGATCAGCCCCTGATCGAGTGTCGTTTCGAAGGCGGCATTGACCATGTCCTTGTTCACCATCGCGGCCATTGGCGGCATCGCGGCGATCGCGGTCGCGGTCTTCACGGCTTCATCGACAAGGCCCGCATGCTCGACGACGCGCGCGACGAGGCCCGACCGTTCGGCCTCGGCGGCGTCCATCATCCGGCCGGTCAGGCACATTTCCATCGCCTTCGCCTTGCCGACCGCGCGGGTCAGCCGCTGCGACCCGCCCATGCCCGGCGCGACGCCGAGCTTGATTTCGGGCTGGCCGAACTTCGCCTTGTCCGACGCGATGATGAAGTCGGCCATCATCGCCAGTTCGCAGCCGCCGCCGAGCGCGAAGCCGTTCACCGCGGCGATCCACGGCTTCCTCACCTTCTTCACGAAGTCGCTCGTCCATTTCGCGAAGAAATCCTCAAGGTAGAAATCGGCGGCGGGCTTGTCGGCCATCTCCTTGATGTCGGCGCCCGCGGCGAACGCCTTGTCGCCCGAACCGGTGAGGACGGCGCAGCGCTGGCTGTCATCGACTTCGAAGGCCGCGAAGGCCGCGATGAGGTCGTCGAGGACCGACGAGTTCAGCGCGTTGAGCGCCTGCGGGCGGTTGAGCGTCACCAGCGTCACGGCGCCGCGCTGTTCGACGAGGATGGTTTCGTAGGTCATTCGGTGTCTCCGGATTCTCGTCATGCCGGACTTGATCCGGCATCCCGCTTTACGACGGTTAAGAAGCGGGGCCCCGGATCAAGTCCGGGGTGACGAAGATGAATGGCAAGGTCAGGTAAGCGGCGTCCATTTCTCGTTATCGGGCAGCGGTGCGAAGATCGCGTCGATCCACGCATCGGTGACCGCCTCGGCGGTCGGCGGGTCCCATTTCGGGCTGTTGTCCTTGTCGACGATCAGCGCGCGGACGCCTTCGAGGAAATCGTGCATCGCGACGACGCGGCTGCCGATCGCATATTCCTGCGCCATTTCGGCGGCGAAGTCGGGCATCGCGCCGCCTTCCCGAAGCTGGCGCAGCGCGACCTTGCAGGTCTGCGGCGACTTGGTGTGAAGCGCGTCCAGTTCCTTCGCCGCCCATTCGCCGCCGTCCCTTTCCAGCGCGGCGAGGATGTCCTCGTAGCGGTCGCTGGCGAACAGGCGGTTGATCTTGTCGATCTGGCCGGTGATCGCGGCGGGCGGCGCGGTGACCGACAGCTCACCCAGGATGCCGCCGATGCGGTCGGGGTGCGCTGCGACCCGCTCCTTCGCCTCGGCCAGCCGCTCGGACGGGAGGTAATGGGTCGCGAGGCCGAGCGCGAGGCATTCGGCCCCGTCGAGCCGCGCCCCGGTGAGCGCGAGGAAGACGCCGACGCGCCCTTCGAGCCGCGGCAGATACCAGCCGCCGCCGACGTCGGGGAACAGGCCGATGCCGGTCTCGGGCATCGCGAAGCGCGTATGCTCGGTCGCGACGCGATAGGCCGCCGGCTGCGAAATGCCGACCCCGCCGCCCATGGTGATGCCGTCCATGAAGGCGACGACAGGCTTGGGGTAAGTGAAGAGCAGATGGTTGAGGCGATATTCGGTGTGGAAAAAGGCGCGCGCCTCCCGCCCGTCCTTCGCGCCGCTCTCCGCGAGCATGCGGATGTCGCCGCCGGCGCAGAAGCCGCGGCCCTCGCTATGGTCGATGATCACCGCCTCGATAGCGGCATCATCGCGCCACGCCAGCAGCGCCTCGATCATCGCCTCGCACATGGCGAGGTTGAGCGCGTGGATCGCCTTCGGACGGTTGAGCGACAGGCGGCCGATGCGGCCTTCGACGCTGATCAAGACATCTTCGGTCATTGGCGCAGCAGGTCCCTTCCCACGATCATCCGCATCACCTGATTGGTGCCTTCGAGGATCGAATGGACGCGTAGGTCGCGCCAGAAACGCTCGATCGGATAATCCTTCAGATAACCGTAGCCGCCGAACAGTTGCAGCGCGTCGTTGACGATCTTGCTGCCGTTATCGGTCGCGAGCCGCTTCGCCATCGCCGAGAAGCGCGACTTGTCGGGCGCGTTCGCGGTGACCTTGACCGCCGCCATGTAGAGCAGAGCGCGCGACGCTTCGAGGTCGGTCGCCATGTCGGCGAGCATGAATTGGGTGTTCTGGAAATCGGCGATCGGCTGCCCGAACTGCTGACGGTCCTTGGTGTAGGCGATCGCCTCGTCGAGGCAGCGCTGCGCCCCGCCCAGCGAGCAGGCGCCGATGTTGAGCCGCCCGCCGTCGAGGCCCGCCATCGCGAAGCGGAAGCCGTCGCCCTCGGCGCCGACGAGATTTTCCGCGGGCACGCGGCAATCCTCGAAAATCACCTGCGCGGTGGGCGAGGCGTTCCAGCCGAGCTTCTTCTCGGGCGCGCCAAAGCTCAACCCCGGCGTGTCCTTTTCGACGACGAGGCAAGAAATGCCCTTCGACTTTTCCTCGCCGGTGCGAACCATGCAGACATAGATGTCGTTGGTGCCCGCGCCCGAGATGAACTGCTTGGTGCCGTTGAGCACATAATGGTCGCCGTCCCGCCTCGCCGTCGTTTTCAGGGCAGCGGCGTCCGACCCCGAACCCGGCTCGGTCAGGCAATAGCTCGCGATCTTCTCCATGCTCACGAGCTCGGGCAGGAAGCGCGCCTTGATCTCCGCGCCGCCGAAGCGGTCGATCATCCACGTCGCCATATTGTGGATCGAGACATAGGCGCTGGTCGCGGGACAGCCATAGGCCATCGCCTCCATGATCAGCGCCGCCTCCAGCCGGCCGAGCCCGATACCGCCCGATTCCTCGGCCACGTAAATGGCGCCGAAGCCGAGTTCGCCCGCGGCCTTCCACACCTCGACGGGATAATGATGTTTTTCGTCCCATTCCGCCGCGAAGGGGGTGATGCGATCGGCGGTGAACTTGCGCGCCATGTCCTGAATGGCAAGCTGGTCGTCGGTGAGTTGAAACTGGTCGGTCATGCTCTTTTCTCGATGATGGCCTCGGCCTCGATTTCGACTTTCCATTCGGGGCGCAGCAGCGCCGACACGACGACCATCGTCGCGGCGGGCCGGATCGCGCCGAACACCGCCCCGTGCGCGCGCCCCACGAGGTCGGCGTCGGCGGGGTCGGTGATGAACATGCGGGTGCGCACGACGTCGGCGGGCGCGCCGCCGAGCGCCGCGAGCGCTTCGCCGATGATCGTCAGGCAGCGCGACGCCTGCACCCCGGCGTCGCCGGCGGTCGACGAGCCATCGGGCTCGATCGGCGCGCAGCCGGCGACGTCGATCCGGTCGCCCACCCGAACCGCCCGGCTGTAGCCGTAGACGGGTTCGAAGGGCGAGGCGGAGCTATGGGTGCGGCGCTGGCTGTCAGCCACAGGTGATCTGCGTGATCTTGTAGGCGTCGTCGTACATCACGTTCACCCGGTCCTGGCGATAATCCATCGTCATCGCCGAGCGCGGCGGGCCCCAGCGCAGGGTGCGCGCACCCGCGGCCTTGAGGATGGCGCCGCCGAGTTCGGGCGCCGCGGTCTGGCCGACGTAGCTCTGCGCCGCGTCGGCGTTGCACGTCATTTCGGCGGGCGGCGGCGGCGTCGATTCGGCGGGGGCCTCGCTCGCGGCGCAGGCGGCGAGCGGCAGGGCGGCGGCGATTGCGATCCAGCGGTTGTTCATCCCATCAACTCCCTTTCATTCTTCGCCGCTCAGGCGGCACAGCGCGTATAGCGCATCGGTTCGGCTGCGGCACCCTCGCCATAATCGCGGCGCACCAGCGTCTTGCCGCCATCCTCGACCGCGAGCAGCATCAGCCGGTCCCATTCCTCGCCCTCCCCGCTGAACTTGTAGTCGGCGACGATGCGGTTCGCGCCGCGATCGCGCACCCTGGCGAGGTCGCCCGCCGATTCGAAGAAGCGCAGCGTGCTGGCGTCGATGACCAGCGCCGTGAGATCGGTGCCCCGCTTGGCCGCGCAATCGGCCGCCTTCAGCGCCCAGCGTCCCTGAATCGCGGCGGGGATCGCCTTGTCACCGCTGCCGATGCCCGGCTCGGGGACGGCGGGCGGCGTCACCGACGGGTCGGGGGTGTAGGCGAGGTCGGCGTCGCCGGTCACAGGTGCCGGCTCCGCTGGCTCCTCCGGCGCGGCGGGCGCCGGAGCGGCCTTGTCGGCGGCCTCGGCCGGCTGTTTCTCGTCCTTGCCGCCGCTGCAGGCGGCGAGCATCAGCACGGCGGCGGGGAAGATCCAACGCATCATCGTCATTCTCCTTCGCAGGGAAGAATGCGTGACGAGACAGCGCGGTTTCATCGCCGGTCCAGCCGTCAGCCCATCGTCGGGATGACGAAGGCGTTCGATCCGTCGCCGCCGCCGTCGGGCCAGCGCGCGGTGACCGTCTTGACCTTGGTCCAGAATTTGACGCCTTCCGTGCCATGCTGGTTGGTGTCGCCGAAGGCCGAGCGCTTCCAGCCGCCGAACGTATGATAGGCGACCGGCACCGGGATCGGGACATTGATCCCGACCATGCCGACGTTGACGCGCTGCGCGAATTCGCGCGCCGCGTGGCCGTTGCGCGTGAAGATGGCGACGCCGTTGCCGTACTGATGCTTCGAGGGGAGTTCGAGTGCAGCCTCGAAATCGGGGGCGCGGACGATCTGGAGGACCGGGCCGAAAATCTCTTCCTTGTAACTTTCCATGTCGGGAGTGACATGATCGAAGAGCGTCGGGCCGACGAAGAAGCCGTCCTCATGCCCCTGGAGCGTGAAGCCGCGGCCGTCGATGACGAGCTCGGCGCCTTCATCAGCGCACTTCTGGATCCAACCTTCGACCTTTTGCTTGTGCGCGGCGGAGACGACGGGGCCGTAATGCGCCTCGGCATCGGTCGACACGCCGACGCGCAGCGCCTCGATCGCGGGGATCAGCTTGGCCTTGAGCCGTTCGGCGGTCTCGTCGCCGACCGGCACGACGACCGGCAGCGCCATGCAACGCTCGCCGGCCGAGCCGAAGGCGGCGCCGGTCAGGTCGTTCACCACCTGGTCGAGGTCGGCGTCGGGCATGACGATGCCGTGGTTCTTCGCGCCGCCCATCGCCTGCACGCGCTTGCCGTTCGCGACGCCGCGATTGTAGACATAATGGGCGATGTCCGACGAGCCGACGAAGCTGACCGCGCCGATGTCGGGATGGTCGAGGATCGCGTCGACCATTTCCTTGTCGCCGTGGACGACCTGCAAAATGCCCTCGGGCAGCCCCGCCTCGAGCATCAGCTCGCCGAGGCGCACCGGCACGCTCGGATCGCGCTCGCTGGGCTTGAGGATGAAGGCGTTGCCGGTCGCGATCGCCGGGCCGAACATCCACATCGGGATCATCGCGGGGAAGTTGAACGGCGTGATGCCGGCGCCGATGCCGATCGGCTGACGCATCGAATAGACGTCGATGCCGGGCCCCGCGCCCTGCGTATATTCGCCCTTGAGCACATGCGGGATGCCGCAGCAGAATTCGATGACGTCGAGCCCGCGCTGGACGTCGCCGCGCGCGTCGGCGACGACCTTGCCATGCTCGCTCGCGAGCAGTTCGGCGAGTTCGTCGAGGTGCGCTTCGACGAGGCGCTTGTAATCGAACATCACCCGCGCGCGGCGCTGCGGATTGACCGCCGCCCAGGCGGGCTGCGCCGCCTTCGCCGCGGCGACCGCGCGGTCGAGCAGCGCGGCGTCGCCGAGCGCGACCGCGGCCTGAACGCCGCCGTTGTTGGGGTCGAAGATGTCGCTCTGGCGCGCGCTGCCGCCGGCACCGCCGACGATGTGATGGTCGATCTGTCGCATGGGTCGAGTCTCCCGATTGTCTTCATCGTCAGCCACAGACCAACGGCGGCGCGATTGCAAGGGATAGACTTGCAGGACAATGCTGCATATTTGCAGCTTATGGATTGGGACAAGCTGCAATATTTCCTGTCGGTCGCGCGCCACGGCACGCTGGCGCGCGCGGCGCAGGCGCTGCATGTCGACCCGACCACGGTGAGCCGGCGTGTCGGCAGCCTCGAGGCCGATCTGCAGCAGACGCTGTTCGAGCGCGCGCCCGCGGGCTTCGCGCTGACCGCGGCGGGCCGCGCGCTGCTGCCCCACGCCGAGGCGATGGCGGCGGCGGCGGCGCGCATCCACCGCGCCGAGGGACGGTCGGACCTGTCGGGGCAGCTTCGCATCAGCGTCTCCGAAGGCTTCGGCAGCAGCTTCATCGCGCCGCGGCTCGCGGGCTTCGTCGCCGCGCATCCCGAAATCGAGATCGACCTCGTCGCCTCGTCGGGCTTCCTCAACCCCTCGCGGCGCGAGGCCGACATGGCGGTGCTGCTCGCGCGGCCGCGCAAGGGCCCGCTGCTGACGCGCAAGCTCGCCGACTACAGCCTCGGCCTCTACGCGCCCGCCGACCGGCCCGACTGGCGGGAGGCGGTCGAGCGGGCGCCGCTGTCGCGCGCGGGGATGGCGGTGATCGGCTATATGCCCGACATTCTCTATGCCCCCGAGCTCGACTATCTGGGTGAGATCGAGCCGGGGCTGCGCGCCACCGTGCGCTCCTCGTCGATCCTCGCGCAGCGGCGGATGATCGCGAGCGGCGCCGGGGTCGGGGTGCTCCCCTGCTTCCTCGCCGCCGACGATCCCGCGCTGGTGCGCGTGCGTCCCGATCAGGTGATCGGGCGCAGCTTCTGGCTCGCGCTCCACCGCGACGTCGCGCCGCAGCCGCGCATCCGCGCCTTCATCGACTGGCTCGATACCGAGGTGCGCGAGGGGCGGACGCTGCTGGTGCCGTCCTGACCCCCGCCGTCACGCCGCGGGCGGTTCGCTTTCGACCGTTACCTGCGCCAGCCTGGGGCTGAGCAGGTGGATCGCCCCCACCGCAAGGAAATAGACCACCGTGCAGGCGGCGAAGATGACCGTGTAGTTGCCGCCCGTCGCGTCGAGGACGAGGCCGGTCGATTTCGCCATGATCATCCCGCCGATGCCGCCCGCGAAACCGCCGAGCCCGATCACCGAGCCCACCGCGCGCTTCGGGAACATGTCGGGCGGGATCGAGAGGATGGTCGACGAAAAGGCCTGATGCCCCGCGAGCGCGATGCCGATCAGCACCACCGCGAGCCACATATTGCCGAGCCCGGTGACGAAGAGCAAAGGCAGCACGCAGCAGCCGGCGCCGAGCATCGTCGCCTTGCGCGCGAAGTTGACGCTGTGGCCGGTGTGGATCAGCTTCGACGACACCCAGCCGCCGATGATGCTGCCGGCGTCGGACAGGAGATACATGATGATCATCGGCAGCAGCACGACCTTCAGGTCGACGTCATAGGTATCGGCGAAATATTTGGGCAGCCAGAAGAGCATCAGGAACCAGACCGGGTCGGTCAGGAATTTGCCGATCGCGAAAGCCCACGCCTCGCGCTTGGTGACGATGCGGCCCCAGCCGAGCTTCTCGATCCGTTCGGGCGGGTCGTGCTCGATCCACGCGAGTTCGCCTTCGCTCACCCGGCCGGTGTCGCGCGGATTGCTGTATTTCCACAGCCACAGGACCAGCAGGACGACGCCGACGAGCCCCGAATAGATGAAGGTCTCGCGCCAGTCGAACCCCAGCCCCACCATCAGCAGCGTGATGGCGGGCGCGGTCAGGATGACGCCGATCGTCGTCGCGCTGTTGACCCAGCCGATCGCATAGGCGCGTTCCTTTTGCGGGAACCATTCGCTCGACGCGCGGACGACCGCCGGAAAATGCCCGGCCTCGCCGACCCCGAGCATCGCGCGCGCGACCATGAAAGAGACGACCGAGCTCGCAAAGCCGTGCGCGACATGGCCGATCGTCCAGATCGTGATCGCGATGCCATAGCCGATGCGCGGGCCGAAGCGGTCGATCAGCCAGCCCATGAACAGATAGCCCAAGGCATAGGCGGCCTGGAAGGCCATGACGATGTTGCCATAGTCGTTCTCGGTCCAGCCGAGATCGTCGCCCAGCGTCGGCGCGAGCAGGCCGAGCATCGTCCGGTCGATATAGTTGACCGTCGTTGCGGCGAACAGGAGCGCGACGATCGTCCACCGATAGCGCCCCGTCCGGGGCACCGGCGGCGGAGCCGCTGCGTCTGCGAAGGCCTGCGCCATATGTCTCTCCCGTCTTTGTTTTATAGGCTTTCGATCGTGCAGCCGACGCGGATCTTTCCGTCGAACAGCGCATCGGCCCGCTGGCCGGGCCGGATTTCATGGACGCCGGTGATCGCGCCCGTCGACACCCAGGTGCCGGGGGGGATGGCGATGCCGCGCGCGCGCAGGGTGCGGATCAGGAACAGCGCGGCGCCGAAGGGACCGTCGAGCATCGTCGCCATCGTCGCCGCGCCGACGCATTCCCCGTCGATGCGGAATTCGACCGGCATCGACAGGAGGTCACGGTCGCGCCAGTCGGCGATCGCCGGGCCGAGCACCAGCCCCTTGTTGTTGCCATAGTCCGAAGCGGTGACCGCGGGGCCGTGGTCGTTGATCGCGGGAAAGGGCGAGCTCGCGACCTCGATCCCGGTGCGAAGCTCGACGACGATGTCCTTGACCGATTCGATGTCCCAGACGCGGTCGCCGACCTCGCCGAGGCAGAGCAGCACTTCGGCCTCGGCGGCGGCGAAGCCCGCTCCATAGACGGGCATCGCCGGGCATTCCCCTGCGCTCGCATCGACGATCTCATCGGTGAAGATCGGACCCGTCAGCCGGTTGTCGCCAAAACGCGCGACCAGATCGGCCGCGATCCGCCCGACCTTCCAGCCGCCGATGCGGCGCCCGTCGAGCGCGATCGCCGCGTCCTGGATCGCATAGGCATCGGCCATCGTTTCGGGCACCGCGCCCGGATACAGGGTAAGCGGTGTCTTTTCGGCGCGCGCGGCGACGAACGCCCTGGCCACATTTTCCTGTTCGTCGGTCGCCCGCATCTTTGTCATTTCCCTCTTCGGGGAAAGCGTCTAAAAGACACCGGTGTCAAAAGCAAGCAAATAGCCACCGGCCCGGTTGATTTTGCGCCCGCGAACGCTCACTAGGGTTTTGACCGGGCAGGAATTTCAGGGAGTTTGGGCGGCTCGGTGAAGAGAAAGCGGACGATATGGCGGCGCGCACGGGTGGACAGGGCGGCAAGCAACCGACGATCAACGATGTGGCGGCGCTCGCCGGGGTTTCCAAAAAGACCGTCAGCCGCGTCATCAACCGCTCCGAATTCATCAGCGAGAAGACCCGGCTCGCGGTCCAGAAGGCGATCGAGACGCTCGGCTTCGTTCCCAATCCGCAGGCGCGCGCGCTCGCCTTTCGCCGCAATTTCCTGATCGCGCTGCTCCACGACAATCCGAACGCGCAGACGGTGCTGAATTTCCAGCAGGGCGTGCTCGACGCGATCAAGGACAGCGATCTCGCGCTGCTCGTGCGGCCGGTCGATCGCGGGTCGGACAAGATGCTCGAGGATGTCCGCACCTTTCTCGAAAAGCAGCGGCCGATCGGCGCCATGCTGCTGCCGCCGATTTCGGAGAACGACGAGCTCGCCCGGCTCTGCGAGGACCTCGGCGTGCGTTACGTCCGCGTCGGGTCGGCGCTGCTCGACGATGCGAAGCATTGCGTGTCGTCGAACGACCGCGAGGTGGTCGGCGAGGCGGTGCGCCGGCTGATCGCGCTCGGCCATCGCCGCATCGGCTTCGTGCGCGGCCCGGTGGGTTTCCGCTCGGCCGCCGAACGCGAGAAGGGCTTTCGCGAGGCGCTGGCCGAAGCGGGACTCACCCTCGCCGACGACCATTATGCGCCGGGCAATTATCGCTATACCGCGGGGATCGAGGCGGGCGAGAAACTGCTGTCGCTCGCCGAGCCGCCGACCGCGATCTTCTGTTCGAACGACGAGATGGCGGCGGGGGTGATGAGCGTCGCGCACGGCAAGGGCATCGCGGTGCCGGGCGAATTGTCGCTGATCGGCTTCGACGATTCGCCGACCGCGACGCATATCTGGCCGACGCTGAGCACGGTGCGCTGGCCGATCCGCGAGATGGGGGTGCGCGCGGCGCGCACGCTGGTCGCCGATTTCCTGGGTTCGGGCGCGCGTATCCCCGAGGGCGAAAGCCCGGTGCTCGCCTCGACCTTCGTCGAGCGCCAGTCGGTCGCCGCGCCGGACGGCAAGGGGTAATGTCAGGCTCGGTTGCGAGCGATCGACGCCGCTCCGTCAGCCAAGCGCGCGGAAGGTGAAATTCGAAAAGCGCGCTTCGCCCTCGCCCGCCGAATAGAGGCCGGGGCGCAGCATCAGGAAGCCGCCGCGGACATTGTGGTGGTAGCCCGACACCTCCATGCCGCGGTCGAAGCGCATCCATGTCTTTCCGCCGTCGCCGCTGGTGTCGTAGGTGACGATGTGGCGGTCGTTGGTGACGCGCATCCGCATCCGCCGCCCGTGGGGGTTGGCGGGGCGGCCGCGTTCGATGCCATATTGATGGGTGACGAAACGCTCCGCGTCGAAGCCGAGCCCGCAATAGAGGCGGTCGTCGTAGAAGAGGATCAGCCCCGCGGTGCCGCCGGGCGCGATCTCGATATCGCATTCGAAGCGATAGGCCTGGTCGCCCGCGATCAGCAGCAGCGGCGACGAGTCGACCGGCGCCGCGCCGCGCGCCTTCAGGATCAGCGCGCCGCCTTCGACCCGGGCGCGGGCGCGCTCGTCGGGGGCGGGGCGGAAGAAATTCCATTTGGCGCCGAGGTCGAGCGCGGCGAAATCGTCGGAAAGCGCCATGCCGTGCGGCCCCGCGACGCCGCCCGCGGGCTTGGCGAGCGGCCGCGACAGATCGCCGCCGGTCATGCGGAACCAGCCGTCGGCGGTCCATTCGACCGGATCGAGCAAGGTCTGGCGCCCGAGCGTCCAATAGCCATTCTCATAACCGTGATAGACGCTCCACCAGTCGCCCGCGGGCCCCTCGACAAGCGTCGCATGGCCGCGCGACCACCATTTCTCGTCATGCGAGACGGTGCGGACGATCGGATTGTGCGGGCAATTCTCCCACGGACCGTGGATCGATTTCGCGCGCGCCGCGATGACCATATGCCCGGTCGGCGGCCCGGCGGTGCCGCCGACCGCGGTGATCATGTAGAACCAGCCGCCGCGCCGCAGGATCTTCGGTCCTTCGGGCGAGAAGCCCTCGACCACCCAGTCGGCGGGATAGTGCCAGGGGTCGTAGACATGCTCGGGCTCGCCGATGCGGCGGAGCCCGTCGTCCGACAGGCGCACGCGGTCGCCGCCCGACAGGAAGAGCCAGCGCGACCCGTCCTCGCCGACCGCATGGCCGGGATCGATGTGGTTCGGCAGGCGAAGGTCGACGGGGTCGCTCCACGGTCCCTCGATGCGGTCGGCCCAGATCACCCAGCTCGTGTTCGGGCCCTTGGTCGGGATGTAGAGATAATAGCGGCCGCCATGCTTGCAGAGTTCGGGCGCCCAGACCGAGCCGATGTTGCGGGTGAGCGCGGGACCGACCGGGCGCCAGTTCACCAGGTCGCGCGAATGCCAGATGACGAGCCCCGGATAGGAATCGAAGGTCGAGAAGGTCATGTAATAATCGCGCCCGTCCTTCAGGATCGACGGGTCGGGATGGTCGCCGGCCATGACCGGGTTGAGGAAGCGCCCGTCGCCGAGATCGGCCTTGCGCTGTCCGTCGAGACCGGTGCCCCAGCGCGGCGGCGGCGCGGGCGCGGGGCAGGATGCGGAGTCGGCCTTGCTCTCCGCCTGCGCGGACCCGGGCGCGAGCGCCGAGCCGAGGAGGCCGGCCCCGGCCAGTTTGATCATGTCGCGGCGACCCGTCACCTTTGCCTCCGTTAAAAAATGGCCCGGTCCTGGGTTCCAAGACCGGGCCACGAGGGGGGATGGTTTCCCGGAAAATCAGATCTTGAACCGCGCCCCGAACAGGAAGGTGCGGCCGTAGTGATTATTCTCGTAATTGCGGTTCGCGTAGATGTCATTGAAGCGATAGCGATAATCGTCGGTCAGGTTGGTGCCCTCGATCGACAGCTCGATCTGCTCGGTCAGCGCGTAGCGGATCGAGGCGTCGAGGTTGAACGAGCTGCCATAGCCCTCGAAGATATTGTTGTTGCCGCTGGTGCTGTCGTTGTAGCCCGAGCGCCACGCGGCCGAGGTGCGCACCGACAGCTTGCCGTCGTCATAATAGACGGTCGCGTTCCACGCCCGCTTGGCGAGGCCGAGCAGCGGCTGGGTGTAGGTGCCATTGGGCTGGGCGACGAGCTTGTTCTGCACCGGGTCGTATACCAGCGGGCCCGAGATGCTGTAGTCGACGTCGCTCTTCACGAAGGTCGCGTTGCCGAGCACGCCGAAGTGGCGGAGCGAATCCGAGAAGACCGAGAAGGGCAGCTGCAGCGAGAATTCGACGCCCTTCAGATTCGCGCCCGGGCCGTTGCCGGTGGTGCGGAATTCGAACTGGCGGTTCGGGTCGCTGCCGCCGACCACCGCGTCATAGGCGGGAGTCCCCGGCGTCAGCAGCGAGTTCGGCAGCCCGCTCGACGCATAGGTGCCCTGCAGCGAGGTCGAGATCGGGAAGCTTTCGATATCCTTCGCGAACAGCGCGACCGAGGCGATCGCCCCCGGCGCGAAATACCATTCGGCGGCGAGGTCGAAGGTCGTCGCGCGATAGGGTTCGAGGAAGGGGTTGCCCGAGGTGATGCGGAAGTTGAACTGGTCGACCGAGCCGCCCGGGGTCAGGCTGCCGAGCGTCGGGCGCGTGATGACCTTCGCGATCGCGCCGCGCAGGATGATGTTGTCGGTCGGGTGGAGGTTGAGGTTGAACGACGGCAGCCAGTCGTCATAGGTCCGATCGACCGTGACGAAGGTGCCGCTGGTGAAGCCCGACGAGCTCTGCTCGGTCTTCGCATAGCGCACCCCGGCGTTGCCGGTGAGCCGCATGCCGAGCAGTTCGGTCTCGAACTCGGTCATGAACCAGCCGCCATAGGTTTTTTCGGTGACCGCGCGCTGCTCGCCCTGCTGCAGCACCGCCGGACGGCCGTAGAGGTCGATCAGCGCGGTGCCCGCATCGAGATCGGGGACGATCCAGGCGTTGGTGTTGCCCGAGGGCTGGCCCGCGTCGCCGAGTTCGAACAGCTCGGCGATGTCGGGCGTGACCGGCAGGCCGCCGGTGCCCGGCGCGCAGGTGAAGGCCGCGCAATAGGTGCTGTCGCGGCGATAACCGACCGTGTCGAAGTCGAACTGGCGATAGAAGCCGCCGCCGAGCAGCTTGAAGCGGTCGGCGACATCCCAGTCGAAATCGGCCGCGAAGGTCTTGAACTTGTTGGTCAGGAAGGACGGACGATCGCGGAATTCGGCGAGCTCGAACGCGGCCGGATCGTCGATCCCCGCCCCGAAGCTCAGGAGCGGGAATTGGGTGTTCGTATAATCATAATGATAGCCGGTCGCGTCGGTGTCGTCGAACGCCAGCGTCGTCTCGATCGGGATATCGGCCTTCGATTTGGAAAAGCCGCCGAGCAGATTGAGCTTGAAGCTGTCGGTCAGCCGCTGTTCGACGCGCGCCGAGAGCTGGTAGAATTTGGTCTCGCTCTCGCGCGAATAGCGTTCGGTGCGGACATAGACATTGTCGAGGTCGGCCGAGACGAGATTGTTGTTTTCGTCGATCACATAGTTGGAGACGTCGATGCCGCGCTCGTTGCTGCGCAGCAGGACCTCGCCCCAATATTCGTCGCGGGTTTCCTTGAAGGTCGAATAGAGACCGTCGATCGAGATCTTGGTGTTCTCGCTCGGTTCGAACTGGATCGACGCCGTCGCGCCGAGGCGCTCGCGGTCGTGGCTGACGAGGCCGTAGCGCGGGATGCGCGGGTGGAAGGCCTCGGCGACTTCGATGCACTCGGCGGACGGATTGGCGACGAAGTTCGACCCGGCCATGCAGGTGACGCCGTCGACGCTGCGGAAGGGCGACTGCGCCCAGCGCACGCTGTTGTTGCCGAGTTCGAGCGTCTTGTAGTCGGACCAGGCGACCGACGCCGACACGCCGAAGGTCCGGTCGGCGTTGGTCCAGGCGACGAGGCCGGCGAGGCGCGGGTCGACGTCCTTCGACAGGTCGTTGTAGCGCGCCTGCGCCGAGGCGACGAGCGTCAGCCCTTCCTTGCCGCCGAGCGGATTGCCGGTGTTGAGGTCGACGACCGCGCCCAGCGATCCCTCGTCGAGCGAGGCCGAGGCGGTCTTGTGGACGACCAGCGAGGTGAACAGCTCCGACGCGAAGACGTTGAAGTCGAAGGCGCGGTCGCGGTTCGCCGCGGCGCCGTCGGTCGAAGTCGCGATCGTCTCCATGCCGTTGAGGCGGACGCGGGTGAACTGCGCGCCGAGCCCGCGCACGGTGATCGCGCGGCCTTCGCCGGCGTCGCGCTGGATCGAGATGCCGGGAATGCGCTGGAGCGATTCGGCGAGGTTCTGGTCGGGGAATTTGGCGATGTCCTCGGCGACGATCACGTCGACCGCGCCGGTCGCGTTGCGCTTCTGGTCGAGCGCCTTGTCGAGCGAGGCGCGGAAGCCGGTGACGACAATCTCGTCGGCGGGCGCCGCATCGGTGGTTGGCGTATCGGCGGCGTCCTGCGCGAAGGCGGGCGAAACCGCCAAGGCGGCGAGCGAAGCGCCGCAGGCCAGTCGGGTCAGGGTGCGTACGCCCCGCGTTGCGATCATCGTCATCGTCATTCCTCCCTTTCGCAGTGCACTCCCCCGCTTGGCAAGGAAATGACACCGGTTACTTTCGTGGACGAAACCCATCGACCGATGGCCGTCCCAAAAATGCTCAGAGAGTTCGCGGATCGCGCCGCCCGCACGAATGCGGCCAGCCCGGGGCGCCCTCTCCCCCATGGATCTTGTTTTATCGCCGGTTTAGGTAACCGGTGTCAAAAATGATTGAAGGATATCGCCGCCTATGTCAAGACCCCAATCGCGATGAGAGATTTGGGAGAGAATGGATGCTGAAAAAGCTGTTGTTCGCCGCGCTTCTGATGGCCCCGGCGCTGCCCGCAAGCCCGGCTTTCGCGGCCGATTCGGCGGCGAAGGCCTTCCCCGGAGCGGTCGGTCCCGCGGCAGCGACTCCGGGCGGACGCGGGGGCAGGATCATCCGCGTGACGACGCTCGCCCCCGACGGTCCCGGCTCGTTCAAGGCGGCGGTCGAGGCGAAGGGGCCGCGCATCGTCGTCTTCGAAGTCGGCGGGGTGATCGACATGGGACGCACGACGCTGACGATCACCGAACCCTTTCTGACCATCGCCGGCCAGACCGCGCCGGGGCCGGGCATCACGCTGATCCGCACGGGCATCGACCTCAAGACCCACGACGTGATCATGCGCCATCTGCGCGTCTACACCGGGGTCGACGGCCAGCCGAAGCGCAGCGGGTGGGAGGCCGACGCGCTGTCGACCGTCGCCGCGCACAATGTCGTGATCGACCATTGCACCTTCCTGTGGGCGATCGACGAGAATATGTCGGCGTCGGGTCCGCGCTTTGCCGGCAAGACCGTCGCCGAGTGGCGCCAGGGCACCAGCCACGACATCACCTTCTCGAACAATCTCGCCGCCGAGGGGCTCGCCGACGCGAGCCATCCGAAAGGCGAGCACAGCAAGGGCTCGCTCGTCCACGACAACACCACCGGCATCGTCTTCTACCGCAACATCTGGGCGCATAATGTCGAGCGCGCGCCGCTGGTGAAGGGCGGAGCGCAGGTGTTGATGATCAACAATCTGATCTACAATCCGGGGCACCGCGCGGTGCATTATAATCTGATGAACCTCGAATGGGTCGGGCACGACTATGTCACGGGTCAGATCACCGCGATCGGCAACGTCATGCGCGGCGGCAACGACACCGACGAAGGGCTGCCCTTCCTGATGCTCGGCGGCGACGGCGACCTGCAATATTATGGCAAGGACAATCTGGCGGTCGACCGTCACGGCAATCCGCTCCCCGAATTCGGCCGCTATGGCGAAACGCGCGCCGAGATGATCCGCGCCAAGGCGCCGCTCGCGCCGGTCGCGGGCTATGACGTCCTGCCGACGCGCGATGTCGAGACCTCGGTGCTCGCGACCGCGGGGGCGCGGCCGTGGGCGCGCGACGCCGAGGAAATCCGCATCCTCTTCTTCGTCGCCGAAGGGCGCGGCGACATCATCGACGACGAGAAGGAGGTCAGCGCCTACCCGAAAGTCGAGGCGCCGGTGCGCGCACCCTTCGTCGAAGCCGAGTGGAACCTCGCGACGATGGAACCGAAATCGGGCCGCTATCCCGCGCAGACCGCGCCGATGCCGCAGGAGCATCTGTCGGCGCGCGACCTCGATTCGCGCGGGGGCGTGAAATGAGCGCGCTGCTCGCGCTGCTGCTGGGCAGCGCGGCGGCGCCCGCACCCGCCCCGGCGATGGTCGTGATCGACGAGGCGGCGACGGTGCGCGAGGAAGCGCCGCCGCACGGTGCCATCGGCCTGTCGACCGCGTGGCGGATCAGCGACGCCGTCCCCGCCCCGCGCAGCTTCGAGTTCCGGAAGCGCGCGCTGCATGTCGGCGCCGCGATCGGCGTGCACCCGATCGCGCACGACGAAATCTATTATGTCGTCTCGGGCACCGGGGTCGTCCATTCGGACGGCGAGGAGAAGGAACTGAAGCCCGGCATGGCGGCCTGGCTCTATACGGGCGCGAAGGTCGGCATCCGCCAGACGGGCAGCGAGCCGCTGGTGCTGATCGTCGCCTACCCCAATGCGCCCAAGGACGGGCAATGACGCTCGGCCGCCGCGGCCTGCTCGCCGCCGGCCTCGCGCTGCCCTTCGCGCCCGCCGCCGCGGCCGCGGTAAAGGAGGCGTGGACGCGGCCCGCGGGCCTCGCGCCCGACGACAGCGTCGCGCTCTGGCCCGACGGCCATCTCGCCGTGCCCGCGGGGCTCGTCGAGCGCATCGTCCAGCGCAGCGAGGACCCGGCGGCGAGCGACCGGATGGTCGAGCATGTCACCCGGCCGCGCCTCGACATCTTCCGCCCGGCCAGGCCCAATGGCGCGGCGGTGATCCTCGCCCCCGGCGGCGGCTACCGCTATGTCGTGATCGACAAGGAGGGCTATGAGCTCGCGCGCTGGCTCGCGGCGCGCGGCGTCACCGCCTATGTTCTCTTCTACCGCCTGCCGGGCGATGGCTGGGCGAATGGTGCCGACGTGCCGCTCGCCGATGCGCAGCGCGCGGTGCGGCTGGTGCGCAGCCGCGCCAAGCAAGACGGCATCGACCCGGCGCGCGTCGCGTTCGGCGGCTTTTCGGCGGGCGGCCATGTCGCGACCAGCCTGCTCACGCGCTTCGACGCCCCCGTCTGTGAGGCAGTCGACACGGCCGACGCGCTGCCGGCGCGGCCCGATGCGCTCGCCGGCATCTATCCCGTGGTGTCGATGGATCCGGCAATCGCCCATCCGGGGAGCCGCGAGAAGCTGCTCGGCGCGAATCCCGATGCGGCGCGCGAAGCACTCTATTCGCCCGAACGCAACGTGCGCCCCGACCAGCCGCCCTTATGGCTGCTCCACGCCGAGGACGACAAGGGGGTGCCGGCGGCGAACAGCCTGCGCCTGCGCGAAGCGGCGCGCGCGATCGGTGCTTCGTGCGAAAGCCATGTCTTCGAGCGCGGCGGGCATGGTTTCGGGCTGATGAAGACGGCGGGACTGCCGGTCGCGATCTGGCCCGAACTGTTGTGGGCCTGGCTGGGAAGTCACGGCGTCGTTTGATCTCCCTTCCGTCATTGCGAGCGCAGCGAAGCAATCTCCAGCCATCGGCCTTGCGCAGAGTCGATGGCTGGAGATTGCTTCGTCGCCTGCGGCTCCTCGCAATGACGGGACCTACGTCCCCGGCTGGATATAGGGCACCCGCGCGAACAGTTCGCGCTCCCAGCGGCGCGGATCATTCTCGACGCGGCTCTCGACATCGAAAATCATCGTCTGTCGCTTCGCGAGATCATAGGCCGGCCAGCCCGGATCGCCGGTGCGCGCGAAGCGGACGAAGGCGTCCATCACGACATCGCTCATCGCCTGCTGGGCGGGCGTGGGGTTCGGCATGGTACCGAAGCTGAGGCCGATGTCGTCGGTGTGTTTCGCATCCTCGAAATCGAGCTGATAGACGAAGGCGGGCGCCCCCGCCCTTGCGCGCGCCTCGGCCTCCTCGACCTGGCCGCGCCAACTCCGCGCCGCGGTGACGATGCGGTGGAACAGCTCGAGCGACGGCGCGGCGGGATAGCGGGCGCGGAACTGCGCCACGGTCCATTCGGGATGGATATCGATCCGCATCTCGGGCGCGATCCGCGCCGCGAGATTGTCGTAGGAAAGTCCGCGCAGCTGCTTGCCGTCGGGCGCGTAGAAGGCGCGCGTTTCCATCACCGCATTGCCGAGCATCATCGGAATGCCGAGCGACTGCGGCGCGGCGTAGGGCCAGAAAGGGTGCCGCATCAGATGCTTCATGTCGAGCACCGGCCCCATATAGACGCCACCGCCGAGGATCGGGTCGGTCGCGGAGAGCGCCGCGATCAATTGCTCGACCGGCGCGATCGCGGGGTCGACATCCTTGCCGAGCGCCCCGAGAAACGCCTCGGCGCGCCGCGTGGCGTTGAGCGGGCCCGAAGCGGTGACCTGCTGCCCGCTCATCGTGATCGCCTTGTGGAACAGGCCCCTGGCCTCGGGCATCGCCATCAGCGTCGCGATCTTCGCGCCGCCGCCCGACTGGCCGAACAGGGTGACATTGCCCGGATCGCCGCCGAAGGCCGCGATGTTGCGCCGGATCCATTCGAGCGCGAGGATCAGGTCGAGCTGCCCCGCGTTGCCGCTGTCGGGGAAGCGCGGGTCGAGGCGCGCGAGATAGAGATAGCCGAGCGCATTGAGCCGGTGATTGACGGTGACCACGACGACATCGCCGCGCGCCGAAAGCGCCGCGCCGTCGTTGACCGGGTCGGTGACGCTGCCCGCCGAATAGGCGCCGCCGTGGAAATAGACCATGACGGGGCGCTTGGACTTTCCCGGTTCGGGAGGGGTCCAGATATTGAGGAACAGGCAATCCTCGGATTGCGGCTGGTAGCGGTCGCCGCGCTGCGGACATGCGGGGCCGAAAGCCGCGACCTGTTCCGTCATCGGCTCGGTGGATTGCACCGGCGTCGGCGGTTGAAAGCGCGCGGCGCGACCATAGCGGATGCCCGCGAAACGAAGCGATCGCACCGTAACCTGGTCGCCGGGATCATATTGGAAGGACCCGATATAATGGCCCGAAAGCGCCCTGACTTCGGGGAGAGCGATGGTGGTCGCCGACAGGCGATGCGGCAACAGTGCCGCCGACGCAGCGCCGGCCAAGATGGCGCGGCGGCTGACGCCGTCAGCGGCGGACATCGAGCCCGCCGCCATGGAAGGCGTCGATGTCGGCTTGCCCGAAGCGGCTCGCGTCGCCCGGCAGCGAATGCTTGAGGCAGGTGAGCGCGAGGCCGGTTTCGGCCATCGTCTTCGCATCGCCGCCCGTCAGATGCGCGTGGAGCACGCCGGCGGCGAAGGCGTCGCCGGCGCCGATGCGGTCGACGATGCCGGTGACGTCGACCTCGCCGGTCTGGTGCGATCCGTTCCGCACGTCGACGCGCGCCGCGATGCGGTGATGGTCGGCGGTGAGCGTGTGGCGCGCGGTCGAGGCGATCAATTTGAGATCGGGGAAGGCGGCGAAGCCCGCTTCGGCGGCTTCGCGCCGCCGGTCCTCACCCTCGCCGCTGAACGGCCGGCCGAGCACCAGCGACAGGTCGCGATGGTTGCCGAAGAGGATGTCGGCGGTCCCGATCAGCTCCGACAGGATGGTGCGCGGGTCGCTGTCCCACGCCTCCCACAGCATCGCGCGGTAATTGCCGTCGAAGCTGACCGGCACCCCGAGCCGCTTCGCCGCGCGCGCCGCGGCGAGCGCCGCATCGGCCGAGCGTGGCCCGAGTGCGGGGGTGATACCCGACAGGTGGAGCAGGCGCGCACCGTCCAGCAGTCGGTCGAAGTCATAATCTTCGGGCCCGCTCGCCGCGAAGCTCGACCCCGCGCGGTCGTAGACGATTTCCGATGCGCGCAGGCCCGCTCCCACGCTCAGGAAATAGAGGCCCATGCGCCCCGGCCCGGTCGCGACCGCGGCGCAGTCGACACCCGCGCCGCGCACCGCCGCCACCGCGCCGCGACCGAGCGCATTGTCGGGGATCCGGCTCATCATCGCGCAATCGTGGCCGAGATGCGCGAGCCCGATCGCGACATTCGCCTCGGCCCCGCCGACATGCAGCGCGAGCGACGGCGACTGCATGAGCAGCTCGTTGCCCGGCGCGGTCAGGCGGATCAGCAGTTCGCCGAAGAAGACGAGGCGGCCGTTTGTCATATCACTCCCCGCTCACCCTGAGCTTGTCGAAGGAGGCCTCTAACGCGCGAGCCAGCCGCCGTCGACGGCAAGGATATGGCCCTGAACATAATCCGCCGCCGATGAGGCGAGGAAGACCGCGGCACCGCCGATATCGGCGGGGTCGCCCCAGCGCCCCGCCGGGATGCGCTCGACGATCTGGCGGTTGCGCGTCGCGTCCGATTGCAGCGCGGCGGTGTTGTTCGTGGCGATATAGCCGGGCGCGATCGCGTTGACCTGCACCCCCTTCGCCGCCCATTCGTTCGCGAGCAGCTTGGTGAGCCCGCCGACGCCCGATTTCGACGCGGTGTAGCTCGGCACGCGGATGCCGCCCTGGAAGGTCAGCATCGAGGCGATGTTGATGATCTTGCCCGAACCCCCTTCCTTTTCGATACGCGCGATCATGTGTTTGCCCACCGCCTGGCAGAGGAAGAAGAGCGTCTTCAAATTGGTGTCCATCACCGCGTCCCAATCGGCCTCGGTGAAGTCGACGGCATCGGCGCGGCGGATGATGCCGGCGTTGTTGACGAGGATGTCGATGCGGCCGAACTCGGCGAGCACCGCGTCGACGAGTGGCTGCACCGCGGCGACGCTCGACAGGTCGGCGGCGAAATTTTCGCCGCGACGACCGAGAGCGCGGACCTTTTCGACGGTCTCGTCGGCGGGCGAGCGGCCGGCGGCCGCGATATCCGCCCCCGCTTCGGCGAGCGCGAGCGCGATGCCCTGGCCGATGCCGGTGTTGGCGCCGGTGACGAGCGCGATTTTTCCTGTGAGGTCGAACATTCGCATCGTTATCTTAATCCTATGTCATGCTGAACTTGTTTCAGCATCCATGACCTGCCCTTTCATCTAGCGCGGCGCTTTTGGAAAGGTCCGGCCATGGACCCTGAAACAAGTTCAGGGTGACGATGAAGACAGGAACAGTCCTTACTTCAATTGGCAGATGTCGAGGACGTTCATGTCGGTATAGTCGAGATTCTCGCCGCCCATCGCCCAGATGAAGGCATATTTCTTCGTTCCCGATCCCATGTGGATCGACCAGGGCGGACTGATCACCGCCTCCTCGTTCGCGATCACGATGTGCCGCATCGAATCCGGCTCGCCCATATAATGGAAGATGCGGTCATTCTCCTCGGGCAGGTCGAAATAGAGATAGATTTCGCTGCGCCGGTCGTGGAGGTGCGGCGGCATGGTGTTCCACACGCTCCCTTCCTCGAGCACGGTGAGACCGAGCAGGAGCTGCGCGCTTTCGCACACGCCTGGAATGACGAGCTGATAGATCGTCCGCTGGTTCGAATTGGCGAGGTCGCCGCGCGCGAGCGGGTTCGCCTGGTCGAGGGTGATATGCTTGATCGGGCAGATCTTGTGCGCCGGAAGCGAGGCGAGATAGAAGCGCGCGCCGTCGCCCTCGAAGGTCACCTCCTTCGACCCCATCGGGATATAGAGGCATTCCTTGTTCTTCATCTCGAAGCGCTGGCCGTCGACGCTGATCGCGCCGTCGGTGCCGATGTTGACCGCCGCCATCTCGCGCCGTTCGAGAAAGGGATGCCCCGCCGCCGACGCGGGCTCGCTCTGCGCGGGGAGCGTCAGCGCCCCGCCCTTGGGCACCGCACCGCCGATCACGAAGCGCTCGTTGTGCGAATAGTTGAGGTGGATTTGGCCATCCTCGAACATGCCCGCGACCAGATAGCGCGCGCGCAGATCGTCGTTCGAGACGTCCTCCATCATGTCGGGATGGGTGGCGTGATAGGTCTTCGCGAACATGATGGGCTTCCTCGTCGTGGAGAATGGAACTCGTGTTTGGCTACCGTCAATGGTAACCGGTGTCAATGATTCGGGTCGAACCGGACCGTCGGCGCGGAAATTTGTCGTAATTTGTCGCAAAAGGGCTAATCCGCTTGCCAGCAGCGGCCCGATACGGTGAATAGGAGCCCAATCCTCCGTTCCTCCCCGCGGATCGACACGAGATACATCGACTATGCCCAACAAGAGGCCGCTGCTCCTGACCGGGGCCCTGTGCGCGGCGATGCTGTCGCTGAGCGCCTGCGCGAGCAAGGACGACCAGAATGGCCGCGACCGCGGCGCCCCCGAAGTCGGCTATGTCGTCGCAGCGACATCGGCGGTCCCGATCACCACCGAACTCGGCGGCCGCACCGTCGCCTTCGAGACCAGCGAAGTGCGCCCGCAGGTGAGCGGGCTGATCCGCCGCCGCCTGTTCACCGAGGGCGGCGTGGTGCGTGCCGGCCAGCCGCTCTACCAGATCGACGCGAGCCTCTATCGCGCCGCGGTCGACCAGGCCGAGGCCAATCTGGCGAGCGCGCGCGCCAACGCGCAGGCGGCCGAGGAGAAAGCGAAGCGCTTCGAACCGCTCGCCAAGATGCAAGCGATCGCCGAGCAGGATTATACCGACGCGCTGGCGGCGGCGCGGGTCGCGCGCGCCGTGGTCGCGCAGAACGCCGCGGCGCTCGAAACCGCGCGCATCAACCTGCGCTATGCGACGATCACCGCGCCGATCGGCGGGCGCATCGGCCGCAGCCTCGCCACCCCCGGCGCGCTCGTCAGCGCGAGCCAGGCCGAGCCGCTGGCGCTGATCCAGCGGCTCGACCCCATCTATGTCGACATGCAGCAGTCGAGTTCCGAGCTCACAGCGCTGCGCCGGTCGCTCGCCAGCGGCGGCACCCAGCCGGGCAGCACCGCGGTGCGCCTGAAGCTCGAGGACGGGAGCGATTACGGCTTCACGGGCACGGTCGAGTTTTCCGAGATGACGGTCAACGAAGCGACCGGCACGGTGACGCTGCGCGCGCGCTTCCCCAATCCCAAGGGGCTGCTGCTGCCCGGCATGTTCGTCACCGCCCTGTTCGATCAGGCGGTCCAGCCCAATGCGATCCTCGTCCCGCAGCCCGCGGTGCAGCGCGATTTCGACGGCAGCGCCTTCGTCTATCTGGCGGGCAAGGACGACAAGGTCGTGCGGCGCAAGATCACCACCGAACGGACATCGGGCACCGACTGGGTCGTGTCGGCCGGGCTCAAGGCCGGCGACCGGGTGATCACCCAGGGCGTCGGCAATCTCAAGACAGGGATGGCGATCCGCCCGGTCGCGGCGGCCAGCGCGCAGCGGGCGGGCGCGGCTGCCGGGCGGACGGCGAAGGACAAATAGCCCGCCATGTCGCGCATCTTCATCGACCGCCCGATCTTCGCCTGGGTGCTGGCGATCATCGTGATGCTGGGCGGGCTCGGCGCGCTTTTCTCGCTGCCGATCGAGCAATATCCCGACATCGCGCCGACCCAGGTCAATATCCGCGCGACCTATCCCGGCGCGTCGGCCGAAACGATCGAGAACAGCGTCACCCAGGTGCTCGAACAGCAGCTGACCGGGATCGACGGCCTCCTCTATTTCAGTTCGCAATCGAGCTCGCGCGGGCAGGCGAGCATCACCGCGATCTTCGCCAAGGGCACCGACCCCGACATCGCGCAGGTCCAGGTCCAGAACCAGATCGCCTCGGCGATCTCGCGCCTGCCCGAACAGGTGCAGAGCCGCGGGGTGCGCGTCACCAAGTCCAATTCGGACACGCTGCTGCTCGTCGCCGTGTTCGACACCACCGACACGCGGTCGAACCAGGACGTGTCGGACTATCTGACCTCGAACATCCAGGACCCGCTGTCGCGCGTCGACGGGGTGGGCGACGTCAACGTCTTCGGCGCGCCGCACGCGATGCGGATCTGGCTCAATCCGCAGCGGCTCGCCGCGGTCTCGCTGATGCCCGGCGATGTGGTGAGCGCGATCAGCGCACAGAATACCGAGATCGCGGCGGGCGACGTCGGCGGGCTGCCGGCGCCCAAGGGCCAGATGCTCAACGCGACCGTCACTGCCCAGTCGCGGCTGCAGACGCCCGAGGAGTTCGAGAATATCGTGCTCAAGACGCTGTCCGACGGGTCGACGGTGCGGATCAAGGATGTCGCGCGCGTCGAACTGGGCGCCGAAAGCTATACCACCATCACCCGCGTCAACGGGCATCCGGGCGCGGGCATGTCGATCTCGCTGTCGCCGGGGTCCGACGCGCTCAAGACCGCCGACCTCGTCAAGGCGCGGATGGACGCGCTCGCCGCCGACATGCCCGAAGGGCTCGCCTATGCCTATGCGAATGATTCGACCAGCTTCATCAAGCTGTCGGTCAGCGAGGTGCAGAAGGCGCTGTTCGAGGCGATCCTGCTCGTCGTCCTGGTCATGTTCGTCTTTCTGCAAAGCTGGCGCGCGACGCTGATCCCCGCGATCGCGGTGCCCGTCGTCCTGCTCGGAACCTTCGCCATCTTCTATATCGCGGGGTTCAGCATCAACACGCTGACCCTGTTCGGGCTCGTCCTCGCGATCGGCCTGCTCGTCGACGACGCGATCGTCGTGGTCGAGAATGTCGAGCGATTGATGGAGGAAAATCCCGGCATGTCGGCGCGCGAGGCGACGATCCGGTCGATGCAGGAGCTGCAGGTCGCGCTCGTCGCGATCGGCCTCGTCCTGTCGGCGGTGTTCCTGCCGATGGCCTTCTTCGGCGGCTCGACCGGGGTCATCTATCGCCAATTCTCGATCACCATCGTGTCGGCGATGGCGCTGTCGGTGATCGTCGCGCTGGTGCTGAGCCCGGCGCTGACCTCGACCCTGCTCAAGCCCAAGGCGCATGGCGCGGAGGGCGAGCGCCGCCGCTTCCCGCGCCTTCACGAGATGTTCGAGCGCGCGAAGCACGGCTTCAACACGCGCTTCGACCGCGCGAGCGCCAGCTATGCGGGCAGCGTCGCCAAGGTCGTCGATCGCAAATGGCTGTTCCTGGCGATCTACGCGCTCGCCGTCGCGCTGCTCGTGCTGCTCTTCTTCCGTCTGCCCGGCGGTTTCCTGCCCAACGAGGATCAGGGCCGCGTCGCGATTCAGTTCCGCCTGCCCGCGGGCGCGACGCAGGAACGCACGCTGGAGGTGCGCGACGCGGTCGAGAAATATCTGCTGACCCAGGAAAAGGCGAACACCCAGGCGCTGTTCCTGATCGCCGGCGGCGGGGGCGGCGGCGCGTCGGGGCAGAACACCGGCCAGGGCTATGTCAACCTCGTCGACTGGGACGACCGTCCAGGGCCCGAGAACACCGCCGACGCGATCGCCCAGCGCGCGCGCAAGGCGCTGTCGGGACTGCGCGACGCGCAGATCTTCGCGCTCGTCCCCGGCGCGGTGCGCGGGCTCGGCGACACATCGGGCTTCACGATGGAATTGCAGAACCGCGGCGGGCTGAGCCGCGAGGAATTCGCCGCCGCGCGCGACAAATTGCTCGCGATGGCGAACGCCAACCCGCAGCTGCAGTCGGTGCGGCTGAGCGACCTGCCCGATGTCGCGACGCTGAAGGTCGACATCGATACCCAGCGGCTGACCGCCTATGGCCTCAGCAACAGCGACGTGAACAGCACGCTGTCGACCGCGTGGGGCGGCCGCTACGTCAACGACTTCATCGACAAGGGGCGCGTCAAGCGCGTCTATGTGCAGGGCGATGCGCCCTATCGCGCGGCGCCTGAGGATCTCGGCCAATGGTATGTCCGCTCGTCCGATGGCGGCATGTCACCCTTCTCGGCCTTTTCGCGGATCGGCTGGTCGACGACGCCGAGCAGCACTTCGCGCTTCCAGGGCGTTCCCGCCTATGAAATCTCGGGCCAGCCCGCCCCCGGCACCAGCTCGGGCGAGGCAATGGACCTGATGGAGGCGATGGCGGCGCAGATTCCCGGCACCAGCGTCGCCTGGGCGGGCTCCTCCTATCAGGAGCGGCTGTCGTCGGGGCAGGCGCCTTTGCTCTATGCGCTGTCGCTGCTCGTCGTCTTCCTCTGCCTCGCGGCGCTTTACGAAAGCTGGTCGATCCCGGTCGCGGTGCTGCTCGTCATCCCGCTGGGGCTGGTCGGCGCGGTGCTCGCGGTCACGCTACGCGGGCTCGAGAACGACGTCTATCTGCAGATCGGCCTTCTGACGACGATGGGGCTCGCGGCGAAGAACGCGATTCTGATGATCGAGTTCGCCGAGCAGCAGGAACGGCAGGGCAAGCGGGTAATCGAGGCGGCGATCGCCGCGGCGAAGATCCGCCTGCGCCCGATCCTGATGACGAGCTTCGCCTTCATCTTCGGCGTGCTGCCGCTCGCGATCGCGACCGGCGCCGGCGCGAACAGCCGCGTCGCGATCGGCACCTCGGTGATCGGCGGGATGCTGACCGCGACGCTGCTCGCCATCTTCTTCATCCCGCTCTTCTTCGTGCTGGTGCGGCGCGGAGTGCGCGACGGGGTCGCGGCGCTGCGCGAACGCTTCGGCAAACGCGGCGACGCGCAGGAGATGCCGGCATGACGCGCGCGCGTCTCGCGCTGGTCGCCGCGCCGCTGCTGCTCGCGGGCTGTTCGCTCGCGCCGAAGACGGTTCTGCCCGCGCCGCCGGTGCCGCAAAGCTGGCCGGTCGGCGACGCCTATCTGCTGCAGAGCGAGGCGGCGCTGCCGGTCCTTTCCTATGGGCAGGTCTTCACCGACCCGCGATTGCAGTCGCTGATCGAGCAGGCGCTCGCGAACAACCGCGACCTGCGCACCGCTTTTGCCAATGTCGCCGCGGCGCGCGCGCAGGTCCGGGTGACGCGGTCGGCGCAATTGCCGGCGATCGGCGTCACCGCCGGAGCGGGCTATGCGGATCGCGGCGACAGCGCGGGCAGCGCCGATTTCTCGCTGCAGGGCGGCGTCACCGGCTTCGAGCTCGACCTGTTCGGGCGCCTCGCCAACGCGACCGAGGCCGAGCGCAATCGCGCGCTCGCGACCGAGGCGGCGGCGCGCACGGTGCGCCTCGCGTTGATCGCCGACCTCGCCGACGCCTGGGCCAATTATGGCGCCGATCGCGACCTGATGGCGATCGCGCGCGACACCGCGGCCAATGCGCGCGAGAATGTGCGGCTCACCAGGGCGCGGCTCGACGGCGGCATCGCGCCGCGCACCGACCTCCGCCAGGCCGAGCAGATCCTCGCGACCGCCGAGGATTCGATCGCGGCGCAGACGAGCGCGCTCGCGCAGGACGAGAATCTCATTCGCCTGCTCGTCGGCGGCGACGTCGACCCCACGCTGCTGCCCGCGAGCCTGGCCGAAGCCACGGCGGCGATCGTCGCGCTGCCCGCGGGGGTGAGTTCCGAAATCCTGCTGCGCCGTCCCGACGTGATCGAGGCCGAATATCAGCTCCGTGCCGCCAATGCCGACATCGGCGTCGCGCGCGCGCGGTTGTTCCCTTCCATTTCGCTGACCGGGCTGCTCGGCTTCGCGAGCGACGCGCTTTCGGGCCTGTTCGACGGCGGCGCCTTCGCCTGGTCGGCGGGGGGCGATGCGAGCGCAACGATCTTCGACTTCGGCGGCCGCCGCGCCGGAGTCGACGTCAGCAAAGCGCAGCGCGACGCGGCGCTTTCGAGCTATGAAGGCGCGATCCAGACCGCCTTTCGCGAAGTCGCCGACGCGCTCGCGGTGCAGGGTACGATCGCCGAAAGGGTGCGCGCCGCGGCGGCGAACAGCGAGGCGGCGGCCGACACCGCGGCGCTGACCGACGCGCGCTACAAGGGCGGCGTCGACAGTTTCCTCGCCAGCCTCGACGCGCAGCGCAGCCTCTATAGCGCGCGGCGCAGCGAGATCGCGACCCAGCTGCTGCTCGCGCAAACCCGAATCGCGCTGTTCCGCGCGCTTGGGGGAGACAGCGCGGCGGGGGCGGAACAGCCTTAGCGTGCTGATTGGGCGTTTGCGCCGGGGTGCGAGCGACGGATTTTTGTTTCGCACAAAGACACGAAGCCACAAAGAGGCTCGTATCGCGCCGTTAGGTGCCATTCATTCGCACCCTGTATCGAGACGCTGTCTTGGAAGGGTTACGGCTGCGCCGCGAATCCCTCTTCTTTGTGGCTTCGTGTCTTTGTGCGAACTCATTTTACCCCCGCCCTCGCACCCATGATCGCCGTCGCTTGACAAGCGACCGGACTCGCGCGCTAATAGAACATATAGAGAACATGTCATGCGCGAGTCGTCTTCCCCTCTCGCCGGGCTGCGCCGCCGCGTCGCCCGGATCGCCGCTTCCGGCGGGCCGCCCGGCGCGCGCGCCGACGGCTGGCTGGCGAGCGGGCATGCGGGGTTCGACGCCGCGCTCGGCGGCGGGCTCGCGGTGGGGCGGGTGCACGAGATGTTCGCCGATTCGCTCGACGCCGCGAGCGCCGCCGCCTTTGCCGCGCTGCTCGCCTTGCGCGGCGGGGGCACAGCGCCGCTGCTGTGGCTGCGCACCGCCGACGCTGCGCGGCAGGGCGGGCATCTTTATGCGCCGGGCATCGCCGAGCTCGGCGGCGATCCCGACCGGCTGCTGCTCGTCGAGACGGGGGATGCCAAGGCGCTGCTCGCCGCCGCGAACGACGCGCTGCGCTGCCCCGGCTCGACGGCGGTGGTCGTCGAAAGCCGGGGACGCCTGCCCGCGCTCGATCTGACCGCGGGGCGGCGGCTCGCGCTCGGCGCGCGCGATGCCGGGACGGTGCTGCTGCTGCTGCGCCTGGGGGCCGAGCCCGTGCCGAGCGTCGCCGAGACGCGCTGGCGCATCGCGGCGGCGCCCTCGCGCGAACTGGAGGCGAACGCGCCGGGCGCGCCCGCCTTCGACCTCGAATTGCTGCGCTGGCGCGCCGGCCCCGCGGGCGCGCGCTGGCGGCTGGAGTGGAACCGTGACGATCAAGCCTTCCGCGACGCGGCGCTATCTGGCGCTGTTCTTCCCCTGGCTCCCCGCCGAGCGCTGGAGTCGCGCGGCGCCGAGGCCGCCTGACGCCCCGCTCGTCTTTGCCGAAAAGCTGCGCGGCGCGCTGCGTCTCGCGGCCGTCGATGCGCGCGCCGCGACGCTCGGCCTCGCCCCCGGCATGGCGCTCGCCGACGCGCGCGCGCAGGTGCTGGGCCTGCGCGTCGTGCCGCACGATCCGGCGCTCGACCGCGACTGGCTCGACCGGCTCGCGCAGGGCTGCGCGCGCTATACGCCGCTCGTCGCGCTCGACCCGCCCGACGGGCTGATCCTCGATATCGCCGGCGCCGCGCATCTGTTCGGCGGCGAGGCGGCGCTGGCCGCCGACGTCGAGGCGCGGCTCGAGCGGACGGGCATGACCGTCCGCTCGGCGCTCGGCCCCACCGCCGACGCGGCGCGCGCGCTCGCGCGCTATCCGGCACCGCCCGCCCCCGACGAGGCGGCGGCGATCCGCCGCCTGCCGGTCGCGGCGCTCGAACTCGACGCCGAGGCGACGCGCGCACTCGCCCGCGCGGGGCTCCGGACGATCGGCGACCTCGCGAGCCGGCCGATGGCGAGCCTCGCCGCGCGCTTCGGCGCCGAGGCCGCAGAGGCGCTGCGCCGCCTGCTCGGCGACGCGCCGAGCCCGCTCGCACCGCGCCTGACACCGCCGCCCGTCGCCGCCGAGCGCCGCTTCGCCGAGCCCGTCGCGAGCACGCCGCACGCGATGGGGGTGCTCGCCGAACTCGCGGGTGAAGCGATCGAGACCCTTGCCGGACGCGGCAAGGGCGGGCGCGATTTCCGTGCCACCTTCTTCCGCAGCGACGGGCTGGCGCGGACGATCGCGATCGAGACCGGCGCCCCGACGCGCGACGCCGCGCTGGTCATGCGGTTGTTCGCCGAGCGCATCGATGCCTTGCGCGACCCGATCGACCCCGGCTTCGGCTTCGACATGATGCGCCTCGCCGTACCGCGGATCGAGGCACTCGGCGCGAGCCAGCTCAGGCTCGAAGGCGGCGCGACGCGCGCGCCGGCGATGGACGAACTCGCCGACCGGCTCGCGACCCGGCTCGGGCGCGGGCGGGTGCGCCGATACCGCCCTGCCGACACGCACATTCCCGAACAGGCGCAGCTCGAACTGCCCGCGATCGACGCGCCGCCGCCGCAAGCCTGGCCCGCGCCCGCGCCCGGCGAGCCGCCGCTGCGCCCCTTCTGGCTCTTCGACCCGCCGCAACCGATCGAGGTGATCGCCGAGGTGCCCGACGGCCCGCCGCACCGCTTTCGCTGGCGCCGCGCGACGCACGCGATCCGCCGCTACGAGGGGCCCGAGCGCATCGCCGCCGAATGGTGGCGGCGCCGCGACAACAGGGGGCTGACGCGCGACTATTACCGCGTCGAGGACGATCGCGGCCGCCGCTACTGGCTGTTCCGCCACGGGCTCTACGACGAAAAGCCCGATCCGCGCTGGTATATCCACGGGCTCTTCGCATGAGCGAGACCGCCGCCCCGCCCCCCGTCTTCGCCGAACTGGTCGCCGCGACCAACTACAGCTTCCTCCACGGCGCCTCGCACCCCGCCGCGATGGCGGCGGAGGCGCTGGCACTCGGCCTCGGCGGCATCGGCATCGCCGACCGCAACAGCGTCGCGGGGGTGGTGCGGGCGTGGACCTTTCTAAAAGACCTGCAGGTCAAGAAGCCCAAGATGGTGGAGGGCTTCCGGCTGGTGGTCGGAGCACGGCTCGCCTTCGCCGACGGCACCCCCGACATCGTCGCCTATCCGGTCAGCCGTCACGGCTGGGGGCGGCTGACGCGGCTGCTGTCGACCGGCAATCGGCGCGCGCAGAAGGGCGACTGCATCCTGCACCTCGACGATCTGCTCGCGCATTGTGACGATCTCCTGCTGATCGCGATGGACGGCGACGCGGCGCTGCTCCGCACGCTCAAGCGGGCTCGGCCGAAATCGGTGTGGCTGGCGGCAACCATGCCGCGGACGGGAAGCGACGCGCGGCGGCTGGCCGAACGCCGGCGCCTGTCGGCGGCGACCGGCGTCCCGCTGCTCGCGACCAACGACGCGCTCTATGCCACCGCCGCGCAGCGCCCGCTGCACGACGTCATCACCTGCATCCGCGAGGGGGCGACGGTCCAGAAGGCGGGGCGGCGGCTGCGCGCCAATGGCGAACGGCATCTGAAATCCCCCGAGGAGATGAAGCGGTTGTTCGATGGCTATCCCAAAGCGGTCGAGGAAAGCGCGAAGCTGCTGGCGCGGATCCGCTTCCGCCTCGACGACCTGCGCTATGAATATCCGCACGAACCGGTGCCGCCGGGCTGGAAACCGTTCAACTATCTCCACCATCTGGTGAAGACGGCGGCGGAGAAACGCTATGGGACGCCGCTGCCGCCCAAGGTCCGCGCGCTGATCGGGAACGAGCTGCGGCTGATCCGGCGCCGGAGCTATGTCTATTATTTCCTGACCGTCTACGATCTCGTCCGCTTCGCGCGGGCGCAGGATCCGCCGATCCTCTGCCAGGGGCGCGGGTCGGCCGCCAATTCGATCGTCTGCTTCCTGCTCGGCGTCACCTCGGTCGACCCGATGAAGCACGAACTGCTCTTCTCGCGCTTCATGTCGGCCGAGCGCGACGAGCCGCCCGACATCGACGTCGATTTCGAGCATGAGCGGCGCGAGGAGGTGATCCAGCATATCTATGACCGCTATGGTCGCGACCGCGCGGGGATCGCCGCGACCGTCATCCACTACCGTCCGCGCAGCACGATTCGCGAGGTCGGCAAGGCGCTCGGCTTCAGCGAGGATGTGACCGCGCGGCTCGCCGACACGAGCTGGGGAAGCTGGGGCGACGAGGTTCCTGTCGGGCGGCTCGTCGAGGCCGGGCTTAACCCGCACAATGGCGAGATCGAGCGGCTGCACCGCTTCGTCGGCGAACTGCTCACGGCGCCGCGCCACCTGTCGCAGCATGTCGGCGGCTTCGTGCTGACCGAAGGGCGGCTCGACGAACTGGTGCCGATCCACAATGCCGCGATGGAGGATCGCACCTTCATCGAATGGGACAAGGACGATATCGACGCGCTCGGCCTGATGAAGGTCGATGTGCTCGCGCTCGGCATGCTGACCTGCATCCGCAAATGCTACGACCTGATGCGCGAACATGGACTGGGCGACCACACGCTGGAGCTCGACATCGATTGCGACGACGAAGCCGTTTATAAAATGCTCCAGAAAGGCGACAGCATCGGCGTGTTCCAGGTCGAAAGCCGGGCGCAGATCAACATGCTGCCGCGTCTCAAGCCAGAAATATTCTACGATCTTGTCGTGCAGGTTGCGATCGTCCGCCCCGGCCCGATCGAGGGCGATATGGTGCATCCCTATCTACGGCGGCGCAACAAAGAGGAGCCGGTCGAGTTTCCCCGACCCGCACCGCCACATCCCGCCGACGAACTGCACGATGTGCTGGGCAAGACCTGCGGCGTCCCGCTGTTCCAGGAACAGGCGATGAAATTGGCGATGGTAGCGGCCGACTTTACGCCCGAGGAAGCCAACGGCCTGCGCCGCGCGATGGCGACCTTCCGCAATGTCGGGACCATCGACAATTTCCGCGACAAGATGATCGGCGGCATGGTGCGGCGCGGATATGAGCGGGAATTCGCCGAACGCTGCTTCAAGCAGATCGAGGGGTTCGGCAGCTACGGCTTTCCCGAAAGCCATGCCCAGTCCTTCGCGCGGCTCGTGTATGTTTCGTCGTGGATCAAGCATTACCACCCCGCCGTCTTCGCCTGCGGAATCCTCAATTCGCAGCCGATGGGCTTCTACGCCCCCGCGCAGCTCGTCCGCGACGCGCGCGAGCATGGTGTCGAGGTGCGCGGCGTCGATGTGAATGCGAGCGGGTGGGACAACAGCCTCGAACGCACCGACGACGGCACCCTCGCGTTGCGGTTGGGGTTCCGGCAGGTCGACGGATTCCGCGAGATATGGGCGACGCAAATCGCCGATGCGCGCACCCGCCCCTTCGCCAGCGTCGAGGAGCTTGCCCGCCGCGCCGCGCTGCCTGGCCGCGCGCTGCGCCTGCTCGCCGAGGCCGACGCCTGCCGCTCGATGGGGGCCGAGCGGCGCCCGGCGCTATGGGAGGCGCGGCGGGTGCGACAGGGAGTGCTGCCGCTGTTCGGCGCGGCCGGCGCGGACGAGCTGGGCGACGAGGCGGACGCCCGGCTGCCGCCGACGCCGCTCGTCGAGCATGTCCTCACCGATTACCAGACGACGCGGCTGTCGCTGAAGGGCCATCCGATGGCGTTTCTGCGCCGCGCCTTCGCGAAGGAAGGCGTGCTGAGCTGCCGCGAAACCGCGGCGACGAAGAACGGGCTGATCGTCCGCACCGCCGGCGTCGTGCTGATCCGCCAGCGACCCGGCAAGGGCAATGCGGTCTTCATCACGCTCGAAGACGAGGGCGGCATCGTCAACGTGCTGCTGTGGGCGCGGCATTTCGAACGCTATCGGCGTGCCGTCATGGCGTCGCGGCTGATGCTGGTCGAAGGCGAGGTGCAGCGGAGCAAGGAAGGCGTCGTCCACCTGATGGCGACCCGCGTCGCCGACCGCACCGCGATGCTCGATGCGCTGGGGGACGATGCCGCGCCACGCGGCCCCCTGCCACGCCACGGCCACCCGCGCGACGTCCGTATCCTGCCCAAATCCCGCGACTTTCATTGAGAGGAAAGATTCGCGCAGAGAACGCAGAGAACGCAGAGAGAAAGGAAAAGGGTTCGCGCGGAGACGCGGAGGCGCGGAGGGAGTGTGCTCGGGCCGTCAGGCCCATTTCCCCATCGACAGTGCGATCCGACCCGGCGTCAGGGGAAAGGGCCGCTTCGCGGCCAGCAAATCCCTCCGCGCCTCCGCGTCTCCGCGCGAACCCGCATCCTCTGCGCTCTCTGCGCGAATCCTCTTCAGGCCGACGCCAAAAGAAGATGCCCCGGCCGTGGGGGACCGGGGCATCGTGCCGGGCTATGAAAGGGACCAACCAAATATAGCCCGGATATTCGAAGTGTCTTAGCGCAGCAGGTTCATCACGCCCTGCTGGCTCTGGT
>Ga0182745_1000396_pt1 | contig 50078 bp, 34 predicted proteins | sample eDN3rd30CKraftBY_FD_128523 | JGI IMG/M metagenome (GOLD analysis project Ga0182745, IMG submission 128523) | Enriched backyard soil microbial communities from Emeryville, California, USA - eDNA 3rd pass 30_C Kraft BY (version 2) (version 2) | ecosystem: Environmental > Terrestrial > Soil >... | reverse complement strand
TGCGTCGGGGTTGACGGCGGTGACGTTGAGGCTGACGGCGCCGACATCGGTGGGGTCGACGCCGGCGATGCCGGTGACTTTGACCTTCAAGATGTTGGTGCCGCCGATCGGGGCCTTGTCGACCTCGATTGCCCATTGGCGTTCGGTGGTGCGGGTGTCGAACAGACGCGCCGGGTCGACCGGCACGAACAGCGGGGCTTCGTCAGTGGGCTCCTCGCCGACCGGCGTGACGGCTGCCGAGGGCGCCGATGCCGGACCGTCGCCGACCACGTTCGTCGCGGTGACGGTGAACGTGTAGGCGGTGCCATTGGTGAGGCCGGTGACCACCACCGACGTGCCGGTCGCGGGCACCTGCACGCCGCCGGGGCTGCGGGTCACCGTGTAGCCGGTGATCGGCGAGCCGCCGTTGCTGGCAGGCGCCGTCCACGACACTGTGGCTTCGCCATCGCCGGCCGTCGCCGTAACCCCGATCGGAGCGCCTGGCGCACCGATCGGCGTGACCGCTGTAGATGCCGCCGACGGCAAGCTGATACCTGCCGCGTTGGTGGCGGTGACGGTGAACGTGTAGGCGGTGCCGTTGGTGAGGCCGGCCACAGCGCAGGTCGTCGCCCCCGTCGTGGAGCAGGTGGCGGTGCCAGGGTTGGCCCGCACCGTGTAGCCGGTGATCGGCGAGCCGCCGGTGTCTGCTGGGGCTGCCCACGACACGGTGGCCTGGCCGTTGCCGGCTGTGGCCGCCACACCGCTTGGTGCGGCTGGCGCGGTGACAGGGAGGGGGAGGGTGAGGGTGAGGGGGGCGGGTTGCTTGCGCAGGCTGGTGGCCGAGTTGGGGTCGGGGGTGGGGGTGTCGGTTGCCCGGAAGTGGCCTTGGAGGCTGGCTGGTAGGGCGGCGATGAAGTCGGGGTCGAAGCTGTATTGGGTGGTGGGGTCGTCGCCCCACCATGCGAACGCGTCCGACGGGATGGTCCAGGTCAACGTGTTGTTGGCGTCGATCACGCGGTCGTCGGGGTCGGCGGTGAACGTGATCAGGGTGACGTCGTCGGCGGTGTTGGGGTACGGCCGGGTGAGGTTGCTTTCGCAGGTGCCGTTGGTCTGTGTTTCGCCGGCGTCGGTGTTGAGGCTGTATTTGATGTCGGCGGTGATGGCGCCGGCGCCGGTGTCGTCGATCCCGATGGTGAGGTCGGACAGCCAGAGCCGGTAGTTGCCTTGGTTGCGGTTGCCGAGGATCAGTTCGCCGTCGAGTGTGAGTGTGGTCTCGCCGGTGGTGACGTTGTGGGTGCTGGTGGCGGCGGGGAACTCCCAGCCGAGTCCGCCGGGTGGGGTGTCCCATCCGTCGGCGGCGATCCAGTCGCCGGGCACCAGTGCGGCGGGCTCGATCGCTTGGCGGCATTGGTTCAGGCTGCCCAACGTCCAGGACTGACCCGAGATCGCCCAACTGAACGCCAGCTCGGGTGCGAGCTTGAAGCTGATGGTCACCGGGTCGAACGCTTCGCCGACGAGGTAGAAGTTGCCGAAGGCCGGCCGACCGTCCGCGGTGAGGGTGGCGGGGACGTTGGCGAACGTGACGACACCGTCGTCGACAGTCGGCGTGATGCCGGTGAGGTCGAGGTCGGCCAGCGCGACGTCGTCGTACGCCACCGGATCGTTCTGCGTCTCGGTGTCGGTGAACGGCCGCGACACAGCGTCGACGACGATCACTCCGGCAGTGCCGTCGATCTCGACGCGCACGTCGGAGATCTCGATGTCGAGGATCTCGTCGTGGCCGACGAAGTGCACCGAACCCGCCGATGTCACCGACGTAGCTGCCCCGTCGTGGTCACCGCCCGTCACGGGGAACTCGAACGTGCCGTTGCCGGCGTTCTGGGACGCGCCGCCATCGGTCGTGATTGACCCGTGGACGAACGGCATCGCCAGGTAGTTCCGGAAGCTCTGCTTCACGCCCCATTCGATGGTGCCGCTGGCAATCTCGGCGTCGGCTGCGGCCACAGGCTGGGTGGCGGTGAGCGCAGTGGTGGCGGTGAGCAGGAGGCCGGCGACCACGCCCGCAGCGGCACGACGCCGCTTGGTTGCCTGACGGAACTTCATAGACATGTTTCCCTTCATCAGATAAGCCGCCTTAACGTACATATGTCAGCAAGCCTCCGCAAACCTGGCGGACGTCGACGTCTGCGCTGAAGCGTCGGGCGGCTTACCAGCGGCGGGGGAGCACCATGGGGGCGCCGGTCACGGGGTGCGCGATGACCTCGATCGGCGCCCGGTACACAGCCTCGAGCAACTCGGGCGTGGCGACCGTTGCCGGTGGGCCGTCGGCGACCACTCGGCCGTCGTCGACCACTACCATCCGGTCGGCGTGCGCGGCGGCGAGCGACAGGTCGTGCAGCACGACCACCACGCCGTCGCCGGCGGCGACCCGCTCGCGGAGTACTTGCATCACTATCTCTTGGTGGCCCAGGTCGAGTGCCGCGGTCGGCTCGTCGAGCAGCAACAACTGTGTCTCCTGGGCCAGCAGCCGGGCGAGTGCGATGCGCGCTCGTTCACCACCGGACAGGGCGGTGATCCGGCGGTCGGCGAGGTCGGCCGCATCGGCAGCCGCGAGCGCGGCGTCGACGCGGCGTTCGTCGTCGTCCCGGCTGGCGAGGTCGCGCCACGGGGCGCGGCCCATGCGCACCACCTCGCGGGCGACGAACGGGAACGCGACGGCGAACTGCTGGGGCAATACCGCCCTGCGCAGTGCCAGCTCGATCGGCGACCAGTCGGCGGCCGGGCGCCCGTCGACGACGATGGCGCCCTCGCTGATCGCCAGGTCGCCGGCGATCGCCGCAACCAGGCTCGACTTGCCGGCACCGTTCGGCCCGACCAGCGCGATCAGTTCGCCCGCGTGCACAGTGAGGTCGATCCGGGTCAGTACCTGGCGCGACCCGCGCGCGGCGGTCACGCCGCGGACGACGAGCAGTTCGCCGCCGGCTTCCTGACGCCCGGGGGCGACAGCAGCGCGGGGCCGCACCTTCACGCCCAACCGCCTTGCTGGGTGCGGGTGCGGCGCAGCAGGAAGAAGAACACGGGGCTGCCGACCAGCGCCGTCAGCACGCCGAGCGGAATCTCGGCCGGGGCCGCGGCGGTGCGCGCGATCAGGTCGCCACCGACCACGATCAGCGCACCGGCGAGCGCCGAGGCGGGCAGCAGCGTGCGATGCCCGGGGCCGATCAGCATCCGGATCAGGTGCGGGATGACCAGCCCGACGAACGTGATCACACCCGACACGGCCACCGCCGAGGCCGTCAGCACGGCGACGATCACCATCGTCACCAGGCGTAGGCGTTCGACGTCGACGCCGAGGTGCTGGGCGGGCCGCTCGCCCAGTGCGAGCAGGTCGAGCCGGCGGGCCTGGGTGCACGCCAGCACGGTGCCGCCGATCGCCAGCGGGGCGACCGCGGCCACCTTCACCCAGGTCGCCTGGGCCAGGCTGCCGAGCATCCAGAACGTGATGCTGCGCAGCTCGGCGTCGGTCGAGAAGTACTGCATCAGCCCGATGACTGCGCCCGTCATCGCGTTCAGGGCGACACCGGTCAACACGAGCGTGACGATCTCGGTACGGCCGCCCGAGCGTGCCGACCCGTACACCAGCAGCACCGTGGCGAGCCCGCCGACGAACGCGGCGATGCTGATGCTCCACGTGCCGAACGCGTGGAACCCGACCACGATCGACATCACCGCGCCGAGCGCAGCGCCCGACGAGACGCCGACGATGCCCGGCTCGGCGAGCGGGTTGGCAAACGACCCCTGCATCAGCGCACCCGCGGTGCCGAGCGCGGCGCCGACGCACAGGCCGAGGGTCACGCGCGGCACGCGGATTTCCCACAGCACCGACTGGCCGAGGTCGTCGGGCAGCGTGCCCACGCGGAGCCCGACCTTGTCGGCCAGCGTGGCGATCACCTCGCTCAACGAGAGATCGAACGAGCCCATGCTGACCGCCGCCAGGCAAACGCCGATCAGGCCGAACGCGAGGCCGGTGATGACGAGGCCGGAGCGCTGCGCCGAGGGCGTCACGAGCCGTCGGGGTAGAGCTGCCCGACGATCTCTTCGATCGCCTGCGCGGTCCGCGCGCCGAAGCTGTAGAGCAGGCCGTCCTCGATGGTGACGACGCGCCGGTCGCGCCCTGCCGGCGTCTGGGCGATGCCGGGGATGGTGACCAGGCCGTCGACACCGCCGACGGACGCGAGGCCGGTCGTCGTCATCAAGATCACGTCGGGCGCAGCCTCGACCAGCGCCTCGGAGGTGAGCGGCGTGAACGCCCTCCCGAGACCCATCTCGGTGCCGGCGTCGATACCACCGGCGGCGGCGATCATCGAATCGGCGCCCGACCCAGGCCCGCCGAGCAGGTACACGCCCGCGGTGCCACGCATGTAGAGGAACGCGATCCGCGGCGCCGCGTCGCCGGTGGGAACCGACGCCCGGGCGGCGGCGATCTCGTCGGCGGTGCGCTGGGCGAGCTCGGCGCCCGCCTGCGGTACCCCGAGCGCGGTCGACAGCAGATCGATCCGTGTGATCGCGTCGTCGAGGCTCTTGGGTGTGTCGAGTACCAATACCGGAACACCGGCGGCCCGGATCTGCTCGAGTGCCTCCGGTGGCCCGGTGTCGGTCTGGGCGAGGACGACGGTGGGACGTTGCGACAGCACCGACTCGGCCGACACGTCGTGGCCGCGGGTGACCAGCGGCAGCCCGGCCGCCTCGGCGAACGTGGCGCTGGCGTCGCGGGCCACGACCTGGTCGCCGAGCCCGAGGCTGAACACGATTTCGGACAAGTTGCCCCACAGGGGCACGATCCGCGTGGCGTCGTCGACGGTGACCGGCGAGCCGTCGGCCGAGGTGACGGTGGCCGGGAGGGTCCGCGTGGCATCGGCCGTGACCGGCCGGAGTGGGGCCAACGCGGTCGCCGACGGTGTCGTCGTGGCGCCGTCGTCGGTGGGGGGCACGTAGAGCGGCAACGTCGCCGGCGTCGTGCCGGTGCCCGAGGGCTCGATGGGGGTGGGCGCCGGTGACGTGCCCGGCGGGGTGGGTTCGGCGGCTGAACCCTGGGTGCCGCCGCACGCGGCGAGCGTGCCGAGGGTGGCGACGGCGAGAGCGACAGCCAACGGTCGGTGGGTCACGACGAACGCCTCCTGCGGCGGGGAGCCAGCGCGACCAACCCGGCGGCAACGCCGGCCGTACCGGTCCACACCGGCCAGGCCGGCGCGGCGCCGCGGGCGTCGCGGACGACCTCGGCGGGGTCGGTGTGGGCGGCGACGGTGGGGGGCACCGTGACGGCGGTGACCGGCACGGCGGGGAGGGTGCTGGCCGGCGGTGCCGCCGGAGCGGCCGCGTCGAAGAAGATCGGCACGATCACGTCGAGCGACCGATCGGCCAGGCGGGTGTGATCGCTACGGGTGACCACGGCGCACTGCACCTGACGGCAGTCGATCTGGTCGTTGAGCTGGGCGGCGACCGTGAGCTCCGTCTCGAACGTGCCACCCGGCCCGTACGCGACTGCGAGGCCCTCGCCGTAGTCGGGTGGGTGCGACGACACCCATGTAGACGCGCCACCCTCGCCCGACAGGTCGACCCCGCCGCCGCACGGTGTGGGCGTCTGGCCCGGCGCGGGCACGATGCAGAAGGCGACGTAGATGCCGCGCGACTCGTCGTAGCCTGCGCCGGTGACGGTGATCGTCTCGCCGGTGGGGTCGAGCCCCTGTGTTTTGGAGACCTCGAGCGACGGTTCGGCGGGCTCGGCGGGGGGAGCGGCGAGGGCGGTCGGTGAGGCGAACGTGAGGCACGTCGCCGCCGCGACCACGATCGTCTGGAGGAAGCGCCGCCTCGCACCGAGCATGAACATGACGCTACAGGTCGGGATAGGCTCACCGACTATGCACGAAGAGGCGGGCCTTCAGACCATCCCGGCAGCGTTCTCCGAGCGGTTGCGTGAAGCGACCGCCGAGGTCCACGACGCGGCCGAGCAGTCGACGTTCATGACCCGTCTGGTCGACGGCCAGATCTCGGTCGGCGAGTACGTCGGGCTGACCCGTCAGTACCACGCGATCTACGCGGTGCTCGAGGAGGCCGCCGTGGTGATGCGCGACGACGCGGTCGCCGGGCAGTTCGTCGTGCCCGGCCTCGAGCGGCTGCCCTCGCTGGAAGCCGACCTCGTCGCGCTGGCCGGGCCGGACTGGGCGAGCGAGCACGCGGTCACTCCGGCCACCGAGGCGTATGCGACGCGACTGCGTGAGGTGTGCTTCGACTGGCCGGGCGGCTTCGTCGCGCACCACTACGTTCGGTACCTGGGTGACCTGTCGGGTGGCCAGATCCTGCGGCGCATCCTCGGGCGCACGCTCGGTCTCACCACCGATGCCGGGCTGGCGTTCTACCTGTTCGACCAGATCGACAACGGCGTGCAGTTGAAGAAGCGCTACCGCACCCTGCTCGACGAGGCGCCGTGGGCGCCCGACGAGCAGGACCGCATCGCAGCCGAGGCGGCCCGAGGGTTCCAGTTGAACATCGCCACGTTCGCCTCACTCGAGGCGTAGCCGCAAGGCCGTTTAGTTCGGCGGCCGGTCGCCGGTGGTTTCGACAGGCTCCACCACCTGGTCAGCGCTTGCGCCCGGTGGTTGAGCTTGTCGAAACCACCGAGAGCGTCTTTTCGAAGAATCGGCTGAGCGGGTGGTCGGGGTAGCCACCGAACGCGCCGCATGGGGTGAACCCGGCTGATCGGTAGAGCGCGATCGCGGCGTCGAAGGCGGCCCCGGTTTCCAGCCGGATTACGTCCGCGCTCAGTTCCCGTGCCCTCGCTTCGATTGCGTCGAGGATGCGCCGCGCCACGCCGTTGCCACGAGCGGCGGCCAGTACGTGCATCGACTTGACCTCGCCCCACTCACCGAAGTGCGCATAGGCGCCGATGCCGATCGCCGTGCCGCGGTCGAACGCGCCGAAGAACGTGATGTGCGGTGCCAGCAGCCCGCTCAGGTCGAGCCGATGGCACGCGTCGGGGTCGGCGGTGGTGGCGTCCATCAGGCCGACGTGGGCCTCGATGATGGGCACGACCCGTGGGTCGTCGGCCGGGACGGGTTCGACGACGATCATGGAGCGAGCGTCGTGACGATGGTGTAGGCACGTTTGCGAGGGATCGCGAGCTGGGTGGCGACCGCTGCCGCCGCGTCCTTGCGGGTGGCGCCGCCGGCGATCGCGTCCCGCAGTGCAGCTTCGATCGCGGCGTCGTCGACCTCGGCTGCTACTTCGGACGCTCCGGCGAGCACGATCACGTACTCGCCACGCGGTTCACCCACGTCGGCGGCGGCCGACGCCAACGTGCCGCGCTGTACCTCCTCGTAGAGCTTCGTCAGCTCGCGGGCCACGGCGACTTGCCGCTCGCCACCGCACACGTCGGCGAGGTCGGCGAGCGTGCGGGCGATCCGGTGCGGGGCCTCGTACAGCACGACCGTGCGACGCTCGGCGGCGACGTCTCGGAGGCGGATCGTGCGCTCGCGCCCCGAGCGGGGGAGGAAGCCCTCGAACACGTACCGACCGGTGGGCAGGCCGGAGATGACGAGCGCGGTGACGGCCGCGGCCGGGCCGGGTACTGCCGAGACGACGTACCCGGCGTCGAGTGCGGCGCGTACCAAGCGCTCGCCGGGGTCGGAGACGCCGGGGGTGCCGGCATCGGTGACCACCGCCACGTCGAACCCGTCGCCGAGCACGGCGAGCACGTCACCGATCCGTTCGTACTCGGTGTGCTCGTTGGCGACCGCCAGGCGCTGGGCGCGCACCCCCGCGTGCTGGAGCAGCCGCCCGGTGCGGCGGGTGTCCTCACAGCACACCAGCGCGGCGCTGGCGAGCACCTCGACCGCCCGTGGTGCGAGGTCGCCGAGGTTGCCGATCGGCGTGGCCACCAGCCACAAGGTCGCGCTCACGTCGTGAATCGTCTCACGTGCATTCGTCGCGTTCGCTGACCTCGAGCTGGTCGCCGACCCGCAGGCCCCAGCGGGCGAACGCCCCGGCCTCGGCCTCGACCACGTAGCGCGCCCGCCACACCGGAATGCCCACCCTCCGGCGATGCATCTGCATGGTCTTGACGACCACGCCGTCGGCGTCGAGGAAGGCCACGTCGATCGGGAACCGCATCCCCAGCGTGTGCACCCAGCGGCATGGGCGCAACACGATCGCCCCGTCGATCGTGTCGCGACCGAGCAGACCCCGGCGCCGGGCCTCGCGGCTGTCGGCCACCTCGGCCGAGGCGAGCACCCGGGGGTCGTCGGTGTCTCTCGTGACCAACCACGGCACCCCGCCAACGATACGGCAGACACGGGACGCGCCACCGTCGTCCCGGCCGACCGCCCAGCGGGATGACCACGGAGCGTGGTGTCGATGCCGGTATTTCGTGGCGCGGTCGGCGGCCTGCGCCGTACCCTCACGGCGGTGCTTGGCTGGGCAGATGTCGACTGGATCCGAGCCCTCGCGTACCTCATCGGCGTGGGCGTGTGCCTCGTTGCCGCGCGCGTCGACCGCCCGGGCCTGCCTGGCCATTGGCGGATGTTCTGGCCGCTGACGGCGGTGCTGCTTGCGGCGATGGCGATCGGGCGGGCCGGCGACGTCGCCGGCCGACTCCGCGATGTCGTTCGTGACGGGGCATTGTCGGACGGCTGGTACGAACAGCGGCGACACTGGCAGGTAGCGGTCGTGGCCGCCGTCGGCGTGATCTGGTTGGTCGGTGGCCTCGCTGTTTGCCTGCGCACCCTGGAACGCCGTCCGAGATACCTGCCGGTCGTGATCACGACGGCGGCGCTGTGCGGATTCATGGCAGTCCGGATGGTCTCGTTGCATCAGGTCGACTCGATCCTGCACCATCGGCACCTTGCCGGAATGAGGGTGGGCACGGTGCTCGAGTTCGTCCTCCTCGCCATGTTCGGAGGGGCGACGCTGGTTGCGCTGCGACCACTCTGGGCGTTGGGCACGGCCCGGCCGGCCATCGCCACGGCCGACGCCAGCGAGTAGCCGCAGTCGCCGCACGGGGCCCCCTTTCCTTGGCCTTACCATCATCAAGAATTGTGACAGGCCTTGCACGGCCGGCGATGTTCTGCGCGCGCAGCGTGTGATTTCTCCAGATTTAACACGCCCGAAGCGAAGTTCGTCGCAATCGGCTTTACAGACTCAGGTCGTCTCGGTACCGTGCTTGGCTCGACGTGTAAGGCACACGCAAGGCGATGCGGAAGCCGGAAAGCCACTTGCACGTCGGGTCCATCGAGGAGCCGGGAACCATGGGAACAACTGTCGAGAGCATGTACACCAACGCCGACGTGATCGAACGCGTCGTGGAAGCCGAGCACCCGATCGCCGACGACATCGTCGGTCCCGACTCGACCGAGGTCGAGCCCAGGTGGTCACCCCGGGCGCTCAAGGCGCGCGTGGTCATCGCCGATGGCGTGGCCCTGTGCTCCGGTGTGATGTTGGCGTTCCTCATCCAGGGCCTCGTCCGCCCGGTGCCGGGTTGGATCATCATCGGACACGTCGTGCTGTTCGTCGGCTCGCTTCCGGGCTTCGCGCTGGGCGCGGCCGCGAATCGGCTCTACGTCTCCCGCGCCAACGCCCGCCGGTCCCAGGAGGCCGTCAACGTCGCCAAGGCGCTGGCGGCGGGTCTCGGTGTGTTCCTGCTGCTCGCCACCGCGGTCAAGTACGAAGAGCTGTCGCGGCTCTGGCTCGGGCTCGTGGGGGTGTCGGCGTTGACGACGGTCCTGATCGAGCGCGAGATCGTCCGGGTGGTGTTCGATCGGATGCGCCGCAACCGCACCCTGCAACGCCGGATCCTCATCGTCGGTACCGATCCACATGCTGTCGGTCTGCTGCACGCCTACCAGCGCAACCCGCAGTCCGGCTACCAGGTCGTCGGGTTGGTCGGCGACGACGACCTCGGCGTGCGTGGCGGAGTCCGGGTGGTCGGCCCCATCGAGGACCTGCAGCGGTTGCTGCGCCGTCACGATGCCGTCGGCGTCGTGGTGTCCCAGCAGGGCGTGAGCGCCGACGACGTCAACACGCTGACGCGCCAGCTGACCGACCAGGGTTTCCACGTGGCGCTGTCGTCCAGCCTTCGCGACATCGCGATCGATCGGCTGCGGGCGCAAGAGGTCGACGGCCACACGATGCTCTACGTCGAGCCGATCGTGCGCGGGGGCTGGCGGTCCGGGGCCAAGCGGGCCTTCGACGTCGCTGTCGCCGCGTTGATCCTGCTGTTGTCGGTGCCGGTGCTGGCCGTGGCCGCGGTGGCCATCAAGCTGACGAGCCGCGGGCCGGTGCTGTTCCGGCAGGAACGTGTCGGCCGCAACGGTGAGATCTTCCGGCTGTACAAGCTGCGCACGATGGTCGTCGATGCCGAGGCGTTGAAGGCCGAACTGATGGCGCAGAACGAAGCCGATGGCCCGATCTTCAAGATGAAGCGCGACCCCCGCGTGACCTCGGCGGGCCGCGTGCTGCGCAAGTTCTCGATCGACGAGCTTCCCCAGTTGTGGAACGTGTTGCGCGGCGACATGAGCATGGTCGGTCCGCGCCCGATGCTGTCGAAGGAAACGTGTGAGCTCGACCCGACGGTGCTCGCCGAGCGCATCCGGGTGTTGCCCGGGCTGACGGGCCTGTGGCAGGTGTCGGGTCGGTCGTCGGCGTCGTTCGAGCAGTACGCGCGGTTCGATCGCTACTACGTCGACAACTGGTCGCTGCTGGTCGACCTCAGGATCTGCGTTCGTACGGTGGGCGTCGTGCTCACCGGCCGCGGCGCGGCGTAGGCCGGCCGGGGCAGCGGTGGGTCGGTGGCCGACCGTCACGCTTAGCGATGGTTGACGAACTCGGGCGCCTCCCACGTGCGCGCGGCCAGGTGCTGGCGTACGCCGATGTTGCCCGCCCCGAGTGAGCCGCCTCCCTCGATGTAGGCGATCGCGTCGGCGGTGTACCAGCGGCCGCTGAACCACACGCCCATGCACCCCCACGCGTCGCCGGCCCCGTACTCGCGCCCGCGCTCGACATCGTTGAGCCAGGCCACGTCACCCTCGTAGCAGTAGCGCCAGACGGCGTAGGTGTAATCGAGGTTGTAGGCCGACGAGTTGGCGGCATCCGGGAACGCCGAGCCGTGATAGGGCACGCGCACCTGCCCCAAACCGAACGACTCCCCGTTGTCGCCCACCGCCCACTGGTGCCAGTACGACTCCTTGACCACCTGGGCTCGGACCATGTCCTCGTCGATGCCCCACTTGCAGGCAGCCCACTGGATGATCTCGTCGGTGGTGCCGGTGAAGTTCCCGTCGACACGACGGAAGCCCGGCCAGTCGGGACTGGTGTTCGGGCCACTGCCGCGAACGCTGTTCGGCCCACTGTTGTCCGGGCGGATCTCAGGGGCGGGCCGGACACGGGCTGCGCACTCGGCGCCGGACGGCAGCTCGGCGCCCACCGGCAGCGTGGCGAACCGGCCGCTGCCGGCAACGGTGGTTGGTGGAGTGGTCGTGGGAGGCGGTGCCGGTCGGTCGACCCGGCCGGCAACCACGCCGACGACGTCGATCACCACGTGCATGCTCGACCCGTCGGCCAACCGCGGGCGCAGGCACAGTTCCCCCTCGGCCGACAGGCCGAGGGTGGCCTGATTCGCCCGGGTTGCGCCCGGCCAGACGTTCACCGTCGAGCTCTGCGGCTCGTTCGAGCCGCATGGCCAGGCGGTCAGGTGCCCGAGCGCCCCGCTGTGCACGACGACCACGTTGACGGTCACCCCGGCCGCTGAATTGGGAACGCTGCCGTAGCCGGCGATTCGTACCCGGACGGTGTCACCGTCCGCCACCGCGCCCTGCCGGCTGCCGATGCGTGTGTCGAGCGCGCGCTCGGGATCGATGGGGTCGAGCGACGACCCGGCAGGGATCCAACCGAAGGCGTCGACGACGACGTCGACCGGAGTGCTCGAGGTCAGGCAGGTACGGGCGCCGGTGACGCGGGTGAACGTGAAGTGCGGGACCACCTCGTGTGGCCCGAAGTTCACCGTCGAACTGCCGGGCGCCGCGCCGCACGGGGCCACCGCGAGCCAGCCGGGCTGGTCTCGTGACACGACGGTCACGTTGAGCGCCGCGCCGGTGGCGTCGCCGGGGATGCCGGTGATGCCGGAGATGTCGAGCGCGACCTCTTCGCGAGCCGGGATCGCTGCACCGTTGCGGGTGTCGAGCAGCCGCTGCGGCGCAGACCCGCCGTAGTCCCCCGCCTCCATCACGGCCGTCAGGTCGACGATCAGGTCGACCGTGGTCGAGGCGGTGAAGCACACCCCGCCGGCGACGTCGGCGAGCGCCACCATGTTGGCGACCGGGTGACCGGGCACGACGTTCAGGATCGACGTGGCCGGCCGGGGGTGAGCACACGACCAGACCGAGATCCAGCCCGGTCCTGCCGCCCGATCGCCGGTGAGGTTGAGGGCGACCGCCGCGCCCGCTGGCACCAGCTCGGTGGGCAGGACGAGCCGGCGCACCTGCTCGCGCATCAGTGGGCCCGCTCCTCGCCGCGTGTCGAGCACCCGAGTCGGCAACTCGGGGTCGGTGGCCGCGGCGAGGTGTCCCGACGTGTGTGCGGCGGCGCCCGCACCGGCGACCAGCACCGCGGCCAGCGCTGGGCCTGCCCAGCATCGCATCCAAGATCCCATTGCTGGATCCTCTCTCCTGCCGCCCTCAAATGTTACGGTTACATTACAGGCTGAGTGCCCGGGTGGAGGCGCGGGTCGCACCTGCGACCACTGCGGTCACGACCTACGCGGTACGGCGGTCGGGGAGACGAGGTGTGCCGAGCCGTCGCGGACGTCGATGGTCGCCGTCGGGTGGCCGAGCACGGCGACGGCGGCGACGTGGGCTTGGTCGTCGGCGACGATGTCGACGTCGACGAGCGTGCACGCCGGGGCAACCGCGCCCCGATAGCGCAGCAGTTCCGGAGCCGAGTTGGGGGCGCTGACCTGCACCTCTGCCGGCGCCACCCGCAGGCCATGCCCGAACGCCTTGAGGACCGCCTCCTTGCGGACCCACGTGATGGCGAACCCGCGGGCGTCCTCCACGAGCACCCGCTCGGACGGCGTGCACGCCACTGCCGCCAGGTCGCGCCACTCGCCAGGAACCACTTCGACGTCGACGCCGACCTGCCCGCGAGCGGACGTCGCCACGGCGACGAACCGTCCGGCGTGACTGACGGAGATGTCGAGCCCGGGCTCGTCGACCAGCCGCGGGCGACCGTGCGGTTGGCCACATTCGGGGCACGTGCGGTCGATCCGCACCGTGTCCGGTGGCCGGCCGGCGGCCTGGCCGGCGAGCAGGCGCACCAACGCGGCCGCGCTGGTGAACCGGTCGCGATCAGCAACGTTACGAAGGCGCGCCCGTCGCGTCCGTTCGACGTCGTCGATGAGTGACACCAGGTGGTCGGTGCGCGGGGGGACGGCAGCTACCCAGACGGTGCAGTCCCGAGCCAGCACCCCGACGAGCGTACGGGACCGATCGCCCGCGACGTCGCTACCCTCTGCCGTCAATGACGGTTGAGTCGCGTTCCCGCGTTCTGCTGACGGTCTCGGGGGTGATCCCGGAGTCGCTCGACGCCGAGGTCGCCGCCGGTCTGCGCCCCCGCGCCGACTACCGCGTGCTGGCCGAGCAGATGGATGCCGACGTCGTCGACGTCACCCGAGCGCTCGCCGAGACCGGGCGCGTCGGGCGTGTGCTCCAGCGCGCCGGGGCCGGCGTGCTGCTGGGCTGGTACGCGTTCCGGCATCGGCGGCGGTACTCGGTACTGCTCACCGACGGCGAGCAGGTGGGAATCCCGCTGGCGTTGCTGACGCGCCTGTTCGGGCGTGGTGGGTCGCGTCACGTGATGATCGCTCATGTCCTGTCCGTGCCCAAGAAGGCGCGTCTCATCGCGACGGCTCGGCTGGCCTCGCAGATCGACCGGTTCGTCGTGTACTCGAGCTGGCAGGCCGGCTTCGTGGTCGCGCGGTTCGGGGTCGATGCCTCCCGCGTCGTGCACTCGACGTTCATGGTCGATGCCCGGTTCTTCGACCCGAGCATCTGCAACGTCCCACAGCGGCGGATGATCAGTGCCGCGGGCTTGGAACGTCGTGACTACCCGACGTTGATGGCCGCGGTCGGCGGGCTCGACGTGGAGGTGTTGATCGCCACCGCGAGCCCGTGGTCGAAGTGGGCCGACTCGACGGCCGATCGTCCGTTGCCCGACAACGTCACCATCGTCCAGTTGAGCTTGCTGGAACTTCGCCAGATGTATGCCGCCGCCCAGTTCGTCGTCGTGCCGCTCACCGATGTCGACTTCCAGGCGGGGATCACGGCGATCCTCGAGGCGATGGCGATGGGCAAGGCGGTCGTGTGCACGCGCACACGGGGCCAGACCGACACGGTGATCGATGGCGAAACCGGGGTGTACGTCGCCCCGGGCGACGTCGCCGGGATGCGACAGACGATCGCCAGCCTGCTCGCCGACGAGGAGCGCACCAGCCGACTCGGCGAGGCGGCACGCGAGTGGGTGCTCGCCCAGGCGACCATCGAACGCTACGCCGAGGCCCTCGATCAGGTCGTCACCGGCACCCTGGTTGCCACGGAGAGTGGCCGCGCCGACCAGTGAGGTGGCAATCGGGTAGGTAGGTCGGGCACCACCTACCTCCCGAGCGGCTGCCGGGCCTCTGGCCGATGTACAGCTCCGCTGGCAGGAGGTACAGTCTCGACGGTGGACGGATCCGGGAGCCGGCGAGGCGGTTCGTGTCTGGTCGCGGCACCGCGTCGCAGAGCTTCGAACCGACCGCTGTGGGTGCACGCACTCGTCGCGATCTTCATGTTGTTCGCCGGGTTGGCGGTGCTCAGTACGGCTGGCAACCAACCAGCGAACAGTTCGGTCGAGACCTCCTCGACGACCGGCGGGCACGACGGGTCGACTGCTGAGGCTGCCGTCCGCCGCGCCGCCAAGCTCGTGGCTTCCCCGGTTGCTCACGACGAGGTGACCACCCCCCAGGAAGCCGTCGACACTGCCGATGGGCCTGGCGACGACGCCGTGCCGAAGACGGCGCCTGTCGAGCGCTTCACGCCAGGTCGCGCCCCACCACCTCTCATCGTCTAGGTGGCGGCCGTGGGCGCCGGCATGCCGCCTTCCGCCGTGTTCGTTTCGCGTCCCCCGGCAACTTGCCCCGCCGGCCTGCGCGACCCCACCCGACGATGAAAGCGATCCAACCATGCCTGCATCCACCGACCGGTTCGTCTTCTTACCCAGCGGCCGCCAGCTCGATCTCGAGCGGTCGCGCTGGGAGGGCGTCCTCGACGGCGAAGAGTTCGAGTACTGTCGCCGCCACGGCATTGCGATCTCCTACGACTGTGCGCAGATCGGTTGGGTGTCGAGCCGCTGTCATGACGACACCGAGCCGACGGCGATCTCCGCCGCAGATCGCGACGCGCGGCAGGAGGCTGGGCCGGCTCCGGAGCTCGTCACCGATCTGACCGAGTTCGCCGACCGCACGCTCCGCAATGTGCTCGACCTCACGCCGGAGGCGGCGACAGAACTCGACGCGAGTGCGGTGGCCGTCCTCGATCGCGCGGTGGCACGGGTCGCCAGCGAGCGAGGACACGGGCCGGCCGACAGCTTGAGGTGGGCGCTGCGGTCGCGCCTCTTCGCCGCTCGGAGCACGCTGCTCGAACCGCTCCAGGCCGGCCACGCCAACGGCGCGGAGGTCACGTTCCGGCGGTGGACCGACGCCGACGTACCGACGTATGTCGCGTTGCTCGGCAACCCGCGTGTGTGGCGGCACCTGCCCGACCCCTACCCCGACCCGTTCACCGACGAGATCGCGCGCACCTTGATCGACATCAGCTTGCTCGACTTCCACCACGACGCCAACGCCGTGCTGATCGACGGACATCCTGTCGGGCAATGCGTGCTCCGCTTCGACGATCCATGCGGCTCGATCAGAGCAGCCGAGGTGTCGTACTGGTTGGGCGAGGAACATTGGGGGCGCGGCCTGATGAGCCGGATCCTGCCCCGGTTCACGTCCCGTAGCTTCGATCGCCACGACGATGTCGAGGCGATCTACGCCTGGATCGCGCCGGACAACGTGGCGTCGGCGAAGGCGGCGATCCGTGCTGGGTACCACCGCGACGAGTCATCGATCGAGCAGATGGTCGCCCCGGCGATCCGTCGGCCGGGTTGGGAGCGCTACGTCACCTACCGCAGCCAGTGGGCGAGCGCAGCGCCCGCCAACGTTGACGGCTAGCGCCGTGACACAGGTGTCGGTGGTTGCGGCACTAGCTGCGCAGGGTGGTCCAGCTCACGCCGATGCCGTCGAGCGCGGCTGCCAGCTCGGCCGCGCTCGGCGCGTGCACGGCAATGTGGTGAGCGCGGGCGTGCTGAAGGAGGCCGACCAGTTGCGCCGCGGCAGCGTCGCCCAGGCGCGTCGGTGGGCCGATGTGGAGCGCGGCGCCCGTGTCGAGGTGGGCGACCGCGTCACTCCACGAGGCACCCCCCGGTGCGCCCACGGGTGCACAGGTGACCGTGACCTCTGACGGCGTGAGGGCGAGCTCGATCGCACCGTGACGACGCCGACGCCGGGAGGCGCGCCACACCGAGGCCAGTCGCGGGCCGAACACACGGATGTCGTGCAGGTAGCGGGGACCGAGCCGGCGCGGCTCCTGGAGCGCGCGGACGACCCACTCGAAGCCGATCCGCTGGACCCAGCGGGGGGCCCGCTTGCGTTCGCCGGTGAACATGTCGAGTGAGCCACCGACACCGATCAGCACGGGTACGCCGAGCCGCTCACGGTACGCGGCGATGAAGCGCTCTTGCTTGGGGTTGCCGAGCGCGACGCACAAGATGTCGGGGGCCGCGCGGACGATCGACTCGATCGTGGCGGGATCGACATCGGCGGGGTCGTCGATGATCGGGCCGGGGTCGACGGTGAACGCCGCCGCCGGGTAGCGCGAGCGCATCATCGCCACCGCCCGTTCGGCGACGGCGGGCGCCGAGCCGAGCACGTGGATCCGCCACCCGGTGCTCTCCGAGCGGGCCACCAACTCCGGGAGCAGGTCGGACCCAGCGACGCGTTCGCGCAGCGGCATGCCCAGCAGGCGCGCGGCCCACACGACCGGAGTGCCGTCGGCGAGGCAGACGTCGGCACCCTGGAGCGTCGCGTGGATCTCGGAGTCGTCGATCGCGTTCACCAGGAAGTCGACATTGACGGTGGCGATCTGGAACGTGTGGCCGTCGTGCCGCCCGCGCTGCACGAGGTCGCCGATCAGGTCGACCGTCTCGGCCATCGTCACGTCGGCGATCGGGATGCCGAACAGCAGGCTGGGTGGTCGGTTCATCCTGAATCCACCGATCGCTGTGGTCGCCCGTGGGCGTTGCCCCAGGCCACGGCAGTTGCGTCGACGTTGGCTCTGGTGCACCGTTCGTGGAACCCAGCCTGCGTGGCGCTTGAACGCAACGCATTGACGAGCCTGGATTCACCGTGATGGCGGCGAGGAACGAGTCGCCAGATCGGTGGACCCAGGTTCATGCACTCGTCCCGTCGGTTTCGGCGTTCCGGCGTGTACGTGTCCAGCCGACGTCGCGGCGGCGCAGCACCGAGAGCCACAACATCGTCTTCCAGGCGATCTGGCGTGGGGCGGCGAGCAGCGCGCGGTAGTGCCGCGGCGTCGCCCGGGCCGACACCAGCCCGGCGAGCACGTGTGCGGCGACCGCCGCGATCGTGGCGACGTCGATCGCCAGTGCGGTGCGTGCGCGGCGCCGTCCGGCGACCGCGCCAGCGGCCGACAGGGCGGCGACCGCGAGCTGCCCGGCGACGAGCGCTGACAGCGGTGGGGTGAGGTGGTCGAGCACGGCGTCGGCGTAGGCAGCACGGCGTCTACCCGCGCGGGGGAGGCCGCGCAGCAGTTGGGGGACGAAGCGTCGCGCGACCTCGATGCGGCCGCGTTCCCAGCGTTCGTTCTGGGTGCGCGCGGCCGAGGCCTCGGTGGGCATCTCGGCCCACAGGACGGCGTCGGGGGCGAACGCCACCCTGATGCCGTCGAGCAGCAGTTCGTTCTGCATCTCGGCGTCCTCGACCAGATGCCCCGACCATCGCCGCGTGGCGAGCAATTCGCGGCGGAACATCATCCCGTTTCCGTACAGCCCGCACGACCCACCCAGCCGCGTGCGGCCGAGCGGTCGCAGCCGGTGCCGGCAGGCGAGCGCGGCGAACCGGAAGCTGGTAGCCGGGGTGGGTTCGGGCTCGCGCACCGAGTAGTAGCCCTGGGCAACCGCCGCGCCGCTTTGCACGGCGGCGTCCATCGCTCGGAGGAACCCGGGTGCGAGCGACGTGTCGGCGTCGACGATCACGACCGCGTCGCTGTCGTCGCCGGCATCGGTAAGGCGGTCGAACAGCCAGTTCAGTGCAGGCCCCTTGCCGGCATCGTCGGGCGCGTCGCGGCGGTACACGGTCCAGTGGGTGGCTGCGACGATGTCGGCGGTGGCGTCGGTGCAGTTGTCGGCGACGACGTGCACCGAGAACAGGTCGAGCGGGTAGTCGAGCCGGTCGAACGCAGCCAACGCCTCACCGATCACTGCTGCCTCGTCGTGAGCAGGAACGAGGATCGCGAAGCGCGTCTGCGGGCTGCGCGGGGCACCGGCACGGCGCGGCGCGAGCGCGGCGGCGCTGACGACGGTGAGATACGCAGCGGGCACCGCGACCGCCGTTGCCGCGGCGACCACCGCGGTGTCGACGACCGCGCCGAGCGTTCGGGGAAGGGTGGGCGCCGAGCTCACCGGGGCACCCCGGCGAGTGGGTGACGCCGGGCGACCTGCCGGCGAAGGTTGCTGTGCTCGGCCTCGGCCTGAGGATCGCGCTCGGCTGTCGACAACCGGGCCATGTTGGCACAGGCCGCCATGCAGCTGGCCAGGAACAAGGTGCTGCGTGCGTCCCAGGCGATGTCGACGTAGGCGAAGACGAAGTACATCGCCACATACCCCAGTGCAGCGACGGTGATCGCGAGCTGGTTCCCCGACGGAACGGTGAGCGCTGCGCGCAGGCCGGCCCGCAGCGTGAGGGCGATCATCACGAGCAGCGAGACGAAGCCGAGGTAGCCGGTCTTCAACCACACCCACAGCACCGAGTTGTGCGGGATGTACTCGTAGAACACGAAGAAGCTGATGTCGGGGAGGCGGATCGGTTGCAGGAACGGGCGGCCGAAGCCGACGCCGGTGGCCGGTTCGGTGCGCAACGTGTAGACGAGGTTGTAGTTCTCGATGATCCGATACACGTTCGACGAGGCGTCGTGTTCGTTGACCTCGGACGGGGCGACGACGGTCTTGATCGCCTGGGCGCCGAAGCCGACGCCGCTTGTGGAGTTCCAGAACGCCGCGGTGTAACCGCCCGTCACGATCAGCACCGCCGGGACGAGCGCGAAGAACGCCGCACGCCGCCGATAGAGCAGTACCAGTGAGAACACCATGAAGCCCAGCGCGAGGGCGACGATGCCGGCCCGGCGCTGCGACAGCAACATGACGTAGCCGGTGGGGATGGCCAGCAGCGCGAGCAGCATGCGGGCCCAGCGCGACGTGCCGTGGAACAGCAGCAGGCCGAGCAGCAGCAGGAACACCCAGTTGTAGTGGACCGATGCCGCATGCTCGGTGAGCGACTCGAGGTCGGCACGTTCGACCCCGTCGAGCGACCAGTAGTGCCCGATCGCGATCAGTTCGTGGACCAGCAGCGCGCACGCGGCGACGATCGCGAGGTAGGTGTAGTGCGCGGTGCGCGTGAACAGGTTCGTCACGAGCACGAACATGACCGGCAGGTAGAACATCGGCCGGCTTTCCCAGATCGCGATCGTGAGGTTGCCGCCGCGGAGGAACACGCCGTAGAACAAGCCGGCCATCAGCATCGTGCCGAACACCGCAACGGCCCACACGACCGGCCGCCCCTCGATCCGCGCCTGGCGTGAACCGGCCAGGCCTGCCAACCAGGCGACCGTCGTGGCACCGAGGTACAGCTCGATCGGGGTGAACGTGAGCGCATCGTGGAGGAACAGGATCGACTCGCGGCTCGAGAAGTTCAGCCCGAACGGGTACCACGACGCGGTCGGTGCGTCACCGATCAGCGCGAACAGCACCGTCAGGTAGATGCCGAGGATCGGCTTGCAGAGGATCGCGACGGCTCCGACCGCCAGCACGGTGCCGGCGATCGGGAAGTAGAACCCGCCCATCCGGTAGCCGACCGCCGCCACCATCAGCCCGAGGCCGAACATCGCCAGCGTCGCCAGCGTCTCGTTGTTGCGGTTGCGTCGGTGTTGCTGGGTGAGGCTGGTCACCCGCGGTTGCGCGGCGTGAGCCATCGTCTACACCACCCGCAGCGAGCTGAAGCCCACTGCCAACACGGCGCACGCCAACACGATGTACCGCGTCCGGATGTGACGCGACGCCCGCAACTCCCAGGCAGAGCAACACAGCACGCCGAACATGAAGACGATGAACAGTTGCACGCGGCCCGCTGTCAGTCGTCGACGGTGAACCGCCGGAGTGAGCGCGGCACCCGCGTGGCCGAGCCGTTCAGTAGCAGGCCGAGCACGTCGACCCCGGCCAGTTCGTGGATGGCCTGGCGGACCTGGCGTTCACTGGTGACCCCGTGCCGCACGACGAGGATCGCCGACTCGCACTGACGGCAGATCGTGATCGCCTCGCTGGCCTTGAGCACCGGAGGGCAATCGACCACCACCATGTCGAACCGGGCCGCGATCTTGCGGATCACCGCCGAGAACGCGTCGCTGGCGACGATGACCGGGCGGCGGGCGAGCGGCGCCTGCCCGGCGGGCAAGATCGACAAGCGCGAGTCGTTGGTGGTGACCAGTGCATCGTCGAGGTCGATCACGCCCGCGAGCACCTCGGCGAGGCCGGCGCGTTGCTCGACGGGTGCGCTCCGGCGGCGGGTGGCCGCGCGCCACCAGTTCGTCTCGATCACGCAGACCGAGCGGTTGAGGTCGTGCGCGACGAGTGCTGCCAGGCTGCGGGCGACGAACGTCACGCCCTCGCCGGACAGCGCTGACGTCACTGCCAGCGACGGCGGGATGTCGAGCGGGTTGGCCTGAAGGCGGGCGACCAGGAAGCGTAGTTCGGCGGCGACTTTGGGGGGGACGAGGTGCAGCGGTTGGCCGTTGCTGCCGACGATGAGCAGCCCGCCTTGCTCGGCGCTGGCGGCGAAGTCGGGCTGGCGACCCTTCGAGAGGAACGGGATGTTCAACATACGTGGCTCGGCATCGTCACAGGGCCGCGGTCGGCAGCAGGTTGGGGTCGCTGGGCACCACGATCAGCACCGGCACGTCGAGATGCGTTTCGGTCTCGTCGGGGTACCGCACGGTGCGGTCGAGCAGGGCCGACGCGGCGACCGCGGCGGCCGAGATGATGCTGCCGGCGATCAGCATCAGCATCAGCAGGAGTGCGTCCTGGCGGCGGCGGGCCTCGGGTGCGTCGGGAAGATACGGCGGGTCGATGGTGCGAATCCGGGCCGACACCTCGGCTTCGGTCTGCGCGCTCGCCAGGCGCGCGTCGGCCAGTGCCTGGGTGGCCGTCGCCAACTGGTCGTCGGCGCGGTCGACCTCGCTGGTCAGGCGGCCCAGTTCGAGTTGCTCGTCGAGTGGGCGTTCGGCGAGATCGCCCGGCCCCGGGTGCCGAGCGACGTACTCCTGGAGCTCGTCGCGGGCCGCGTCGAGCCGGTCTTGGTACGGCTCGAGCATGGTGAGGAAGAATTCTTCGGCCAGGTGGCTGTCGGATACCCCGTCGTCGATCTGCCACTGGAGGTAGCTGTCGACGGTGGCCCGGGCGACCGCCTGCGCGAGGTCTGGGGTGTGGGCTCGGGCGTTGACCTGCACGAGCAGGTCGCTCGACGCCGACGCCCAGATCGAGTCGCGCAGCGACGCCGCCGTGCTCGGGTCGGTGACCAGGGCAGGCCCCAGCCCCGCGCGTTCGGCGACCGACTCGATGAACGCTTCGGTGCCGAGCACTGCGTTGATCTCGCGGCTGGTGTACGCCGCCGGGGTCTCGTAACCGAAGCGGCTGTTCGCGCCGACCTGGGTGATCTCGCTGAGAACCGTCCGGCCGCTCACCCGGAGCACACCGAACGAGCGGTACTCGGTCGAACGTTGGTCGACGAGGGCGACGCCGATGCCGGCGAACAGCACGATCGGCACGAGGTACAGCCACCACCGCCGGAACAGCGCTTCGAGCGCACGCGAAACAAAGGTGCGCGCCACGGTCAGCGGGCTGCCACGAGAGCTGGGGAGATGGGTGACCGCCGCATGTGCTGCCTTCCTTCGCGACATCGGATGACGGTCGGCATGCTACCGCCGGCGGTGTTCAGGGCCCGGGCACCATGCAGCCGCGGTCGATCGCGCCGCGGTGCCGGGCGGGTTCCACAGACGCCGGACGGTCGTTCCCGCTATGTTGAGGGGTCCTGACCAGGCCGAAGAGCGGGAAGGCGTAAGCGTGAACGATGTTGCTGGGGTTGGTGGGGCGGGGTACCGCGGGGCGACCGCCGTGTTCGCCGGCGATGAGCTGCTGGTGGTGCAGTGCGCGGTCGAATCGCGACGGCACGACCTGGTTCCGACCATGGTGGTGTCGACCAACCAACTCGTGCTCGACGAGGCACGTGCGAGCGGGCTGACCGCGGTCGACCGGCGGGGTACCAGCTTGCGGTCGGTGCTCGACGGGGTCGAGTACGACCTCTTGTTCGCGATCGCATTCGAGCACATCATTCCGGCCGATCTGCTTGCCCGGGCCCGTCTTGCCGTGAACTTTCACGACGGCCCGCTCCCCGAGTACGGCGGGCTCAACGTCACGACGTGGAGCATCCTCGGCGGCGCCCGCGAGCACGCGGTGACCTGGCACGTGATGTCCGAACTCGCCGACCGTGGCCCGATCCTCCACGAGGAGCGCTTCACGGTCACCGACGACGACACCGCGTTCAGCCTCAACGCGCGGTGCTACGAGGCGGGCCTGGCGAGCTTCGGCGGGGTCGCCGCCGCGATCGCCGCGGGCACGCTCGCCCCGCGGCCGCAAACCGATGTGGGACGGCGGATGTACCGCCGTTCGGAACGCCCGATCGTGTTCGTCGACCCGCAGGTGCCCGCCGTCGAGCTCGCCCGTGCCGTCCGCGCGGTCGATCTCGGGCCGCGTGCGTTCGGCAAGGTTGGTGCCGTCCGCTGGTTGCTGCCCGGCGGTGCCGACTACCTCCTCGTGGCCGCAGCCGAGGCTGCCCCTGATACGGGCCGACCGGTCGGTGCGGTGTCGATCGAGGGCGCGCGCGTGGTCGTGCAGACGGTGGATGGTGCGCTGGTCGTCACCGACCTGCGCACTCCGGCCGGGCTGATCGCCGCCCCCCCGGCGTCGTTCGAGGACCCCGGCTCGGTTGCAACCGCCCCACCCGCCGCCGTCGCCGATCTGCTCCGCGAGGCCGATCCGCGGTTGGCCGCCGCCGAGCCGAGCGTGCGTGCCCGTCTGGCGGTGACCGGCCTGGCCGATCCGCCGCTGTCGCGAACTGCCTCCGGTCGGCCGTGGGCCGTGGTCGACGTACCGGTCGTCGGCGCTGGTCCGCTGAGCGCCGAGCAGGCCGCGCTCGTGCTCGCGGTGTGGCTCGACGCGGTAGGAGGTGACGACGGCCGCGGGGTCGCGGTGGCCGACGCCGCGGCGCGCCGGCAGATCGATGCGTTGCCGTTCTTGCGTGCCCCGATCGCCGACCTCGCGCTCGGTGCCGACGAGACTCTGGTCGAAACCGGCACGCGAGTCGGCGCGGGCATCGCCGCAGCGCTCGCCGATGGGCCGTTCCTCGCCGACCTGGTCGGTCGCGACCCAGCGTTGAGCGGCGTTCTGGGCGACGCCGCGATCGGGCTCGAACTCGACGCGGTGGACGCCGATGCCGGCCCGCTCGGCACGGTGCTCGACGTCGTGCATCAGGCAGGCGGCGCGCTGGCCGTGCGGCACTGCCTCGACCCGCAGACTGCCGAACGGGTGGTCGGCCAGCTGGCGTCGATCGCGGCGTCGATCGCGGCCGGAGCCGAGCGACCTGCCGACGTCGACGTGTTGTCGGCCGCCGACCATCAGCTGGTGGCGACGCTCAACGACACCGCGGTCGACGTCGACCTGCAGGTGACGCTCGACGCCCAGTTCCGTGAGCGTTGCGCGGTGGCCGGTTCGGCCCCCGCGGTGAGTGCACGCGGGGTCACGCTGACCTACGGCGAACTGGCCGGCGAGGTCGAGCGGATGGCTGCGCTGCTCACCGCCGCGGGTGTCGGCGAGGGCGACACCGTGGGGGTCGCCCTCGAACGCAGCGTCGACATGCTGATCACCGTGCTGGCGACGTTGACGGTGGGTGCCCACTACTTGCCACTCGACCCGTCGTACCCGGCCGAGCGGCTCGAGCTGATGGTGAGCGACTCGGGCACCGCGACCGTGGTCGCCGACCGCGGCCGGGTCGGCTTCGACGCCGGTTCGGCACGGGTGCTCGATCCGGCGGCCCGCGTCCAGCACGAGCGGGCGCGGCCGGTGGGTACGCACAGCTCCGACTCGCTCGCCTACGTGATCTACACGTCCGGCTCGACCGGTCGCCCCAAAGGTGTCGAGCTGGAACATCGCCAAGTCGTCAACTTCTTCGCGGCGATGGACACGGTGATCGACCACCGCGCTGGTTCGGTGTGGCTCGCCGCCACCAGCCTGTCGTTCGACATCTCGGTGCTCGAGCTGTTGTGGACGGTGACGCGCGGCGTGCACGTCGTGATCCAGAGCGAGAGCGGCTACTCCGGTGCGCACCGTGCTGCCGCGTCGCCGGCTCGGGTGCGCCGGCCAGGCGCCTCGATGAGCCTGTTCTACTTCGCCGCCGACGAGGGTCAGGCTGCCTCTGGGTATCGCCTGTTGCTCGAGAGCGCGCGTTGGGCTGACGCCCAGGGCTTCGAGGCGGTCTGGACGCCCGAGCGGCACTTCCATCACTTCGGTGCCCCGTACCCGAACCCAAGCGTGGTCGCCGCGGCCTTGGCCGTCGCCACCGAGCGGATCGGCATCCGGGCCGGCAGCGTGGTCGCCCCACTCCACTCACCGGTCCGGGTCGCCGAGGAGTGGGCCGTGGTCGACAACTTGTCGCGCGGCCGCGTCGGGGTGTCGTTCGCGGCGGGGTGGCAACCGAACGACTTCGTGCTCAACCCAGCCGCCTACGCCACGGCGCGAGACTCGCTGCCCGGCTTGATCGACACGGTGCAGCGACTGTGGAGGGGAGAGTCGGTCGAGCTGCCCGGTCACGACGGGCTGCCGGTGCCGGTGCGCACCCTGCCACGTCCCGTGCAGGCCGAGCTGCCGGTGTGGATCACGTCGGCCGGCTCGTCGTCGACGTTCGAACGTGCCGGCACGCTCGGTGCCAACCTGCTGACTCACCTGCTCGGGCAGTCGGTCGGCCAGCTCGGCGACAACATCGCTCGCTACCGGGCGGCGTGGGCGGCGGCAGGGCACGCCGGCGAGGGCCGCGTGACGCTCATGTTGCACACCTATCTCGACACCGACGGCGCGCGGGCGCGCGAGACGGCGCGCCTCCCGCTGAAGGGCTACCTCGGTACCGCGGTCGGGTTGCTGAAGGACTTCGCCTCGGCCTTCCCCACGTTCCAGCGCGCGGGGGCCGACGCCGACGAGGCGTTCCGGTCGCTGACCGACGACGAGATGTCGCAGTTGCTCGACCTCGCCGCCGAGCGCTACCTGACCACCTCGGGGCTGTTCGGCACCGTCGAGCAAGCGGACGCGATGGCCGATTCGGTGCTCGCCGCCGGTGTCGACGAGATCGCCTGCCTGATCGACTTCGGCATCGACGACGAGCTGGTGTTGCAGGGCCTCGACCTACTCGGTCAGGTGCACGAACACGTCACCGGCCCGGTCGACTCGGATGCGGCCGGCGCGGCTCGGGGGGCTGCCGACGAATCGTTCGCCGACCTGGTCGAGCGCTACGGGGTCACCCACTTCCAGTGCACGCCCTCGCTCGCGTCGATGTTGTTGGCGAGCCCTCGCGACCGGGCCGCACTGGGCTCGGTCGGGCACATGCTGGTGGGCGGCGAAGCGTTACCACAGGCGCTGGCCGGCGAGCTGCGCGAGCTGCTGCCGGGCCGGCTCACCAACATGTACGGGCCGACCGAGACGACGATCTGGTCGCTCGTCCACGAGATCGACGCGGTGCCAGAGGGGGTGGTGCCGATCGGTCGTCCGATCGCCAACACCCAGGTGCACGTCCTCGACGATCTCGATCGGGAACTTCCGGTGGGGGCCTTCGGCCAGCTGTACATCGGCGGCGACGGGGTGGCCCGTGGCTACCGCGACCGCGCCGAGTTGACCGCTGAACGGTTCCGCGAGATCGGAGGGTTCGGTCGCATCTACGCCACGGGTGACGTCGCCCGAATCCGGCCCGACGGCATCGTCGAGTTCGGTGGGCGGGCCGACTTCCAGGTCAAGATCCGCGGTCACCGCATCGAGCTCAACGAGATCGAGGCGGTGCTCGACACGCATCCCGCAGTTGCCCGCTCGGTCGTCGCCGCACGCGGTGCCGACGGGGCGACACTGGTTGCCTTCGTGGTGTTGCGTGACGAGTTCCGGGCCTCGGCCGACAGCGAACCTGGGACGCTGCGGGCGTTCCTCGCCGAGCGGCTTCCGGACGTGATGGTGCCTTCCGCGGTGGGCGTGATCGCCGATCTGCCGTTGACGCCCAACGGCAAGGTCGATCGCCGGCAGTTGCCCGAGGTCGTCGCCGCGGGTGCCGCGGCCGCTCCGGTCGACCCGAGCCACACCGACTCGCAACGGATGGTCTCGGAACTGTGGGAGCAACATCTCGGCCGGCCGGCCGGCCTCGACGACAACTTCTTCGACCTGGGGGGGCACTCGTTGATGGCGGTGAAGCTGTTCCGCGAGTTCGGCGAGTCGGTTCCCGAGCTGGCGCTGACCGACATCTTCCGGTACCCCACCGTGCGCGGGTTCGCGGCGCACCTCGATGCGCTCCGCTCGGGGGGCCCACCCCACGACACGGGTCAGCAGTCACCGGCCGTTGCCGGCATGAGCCGGGGCGAGCTCCGCCGCCGGGCGCGTGGCCGCGGCTGACGACCCGGTCGGCGGGCCTCAGCCCGACGGGTCGGGGGAGCCGGAGAGGTCGAGCGCCAGGCGGTCGGCCGCCCGGGCGGCAATCGCCATCGCCGTCAGCGTCGGGTTCTTCTCCGGGCCGGTGGTGAAGCAACTCGCGTCGGCGACGACAACGTTGGGCGCGTCGTAGACCCGATTCCACTCGTCGATGACGCCGAAGGCCGGGTCGCGATGCATGCGCGCCGTGCCGCCGTAGTGCACCGACGAGCCCGGCGCAAGGCCGCTGAACGCCCCGAGTTCGGCGGCGACACCACAGGTGTGGAACAGCTGCACGACGCGCTCGCGGCTGTGGTGCATGTTGGCGACCGCGGCCTGGTCGTACACCAGGTCGATGTGCAGACGAGATGCGGTCGATGCAGGGTCGTGGGCACCGACGAGCGACACCCCGCGTTCGGGGGACGGCACCATCGTGCCGAACGTGTGCAAGCCGATCGCGGGCGCGCTCCCTCCGTACAGCGCGCGCACCCGGTAACGCCAGCTGGCGAGCCCGAACGTGGACGCCGTGGCGAGCAGCGGATCTGCCGACTCGTGCGCGTCGCGGGCGAAGTACACCGGATCGACCAGCGCGGTGAACGGCCGGTCGAGCCGTACCGGATACCACTCTCGCGGATGGTCGTGGAGATACCGCCCCAGCACCCCGGTCGACGACCCGAGGCCTCCGGGCAACTCGCCGGACGCCGAGCGGAGCAGGATCTCGGTCGTGTCGAGCGTGCCCGCGGCAACGACGAACGCCTTCGCGTGCAGCGTGCGGACGATGCCGGCATCGCGATCGAGATACTCGACCGCGGTCGCTCGGCCACCTTCGTGGAGCAGCCGGATCGCGTGGGCACCGCGGCGAAGCTGCACGGCGCCGCTCCGTACCAGGGGAGCGAGGATCGCGTGGAAGCTGTCGAACTCGTTGCCTCGCAGGGCGATCATCCACGGCCGTCCCTTGGCGCGCGGCGCGGCGCCGACCGCAAAGCCCGCCGTGTTCGCTCGGGCGGCGAACTCGGCCCAGTCCGTACCGAGGCGTGCTTGATAGGTCGATTCGCCGACCGGAACGCCCGGGATCGGCTCTCCGGCCGTCGGTGTCATCATCTGCTCGGCGACGCGGTAGTACGGCTCGAGATCGGTGTATCCGATGGGCCACTCGTAGCGTGCGTCGAGACGCCCACCGTCGGTGAAGTCGTCGGGGGCGAAGCGCGGCACGGTGCCGGTCCAGTAATTCGTGAGCCCGCCCAACGCCAGGCTGGAGTGCCACTCGGTTGCCGGGTCGGTGGCGCTGGCCTGCCGACCGCTCGACCACATCGCCCGGTCGACCCATCGGAACAACGTGTGCCCGGCGGCCTTGACGACGATGCCGCGCGGTGCCCGCAGGCCGCTGTCGAGCACGGTGACCCGTTGCCCGGCGGCGCTCAGCTGGTGGGCTGCGAGCGCGCCGCAGGGGCCACTGCCGATGACGACGACCGTGTCGTCGCTCTGTTCGGTAGCGGCATCCGAGCGTTCGACGCCGTCCATCCCGGGCACGTTAGTGATCGTCGAAGGCGAGTTGTTCAGGGCTGCACCGTGTCGGCCGCCGCGCGTTCGGCAACGGCCGCCGGGTGCGACGGAGCGGGGCGGGGGTGGGTGAGCACGTCGTCGCCGAGCACGAACCGCTCGTGGTACTCGTGCGCGGCGAGTCGGATGTGGTGCCACTCGAACCGGCTGAGCAGCCATTTGTCGGGGCGTCGGAAGAGGGTCTTGATACCTGCCGAGTGAGGCTCGGCATCCCAGATGCGCATCACCGGGTGCCCCCACATCCGCAACTTGGCCTGCCAGGCCCCCCGGCCGCGGGCGTAGTTCCGTTGGTGGGCGACGAATTGGCGGAGGCCATGTCGCCGCCCGGTGGTGTGGTTGACCACGAGTGCGCTGCTGGTGAGCAGGGAGACACCGAGCGCCTCGGCACGCGAGATGAAGTCCTGATCTTCACAGGCGCCGTAGCGACGCCCGGCACCGAACTCGACGTCCCACAAACCGACGCGGTCGGCCACGTCGCGGCGAACGCTGATGTTGGCGCCGATCATGTAGAAGCCGGGCGGTGCCTGCCAGCCGTCTTCGACTGGGCGGTACACGGCGTCGATCACGTGGGCCGCCGGGCAGGTCGACACGCGCCACCACTGCCGGTTGGGTGGGGCCACCACCTCGCCGCCGACCACCCCGACGTCGGGGTGCTCGGCAAAGATCTGCTGGAGCCGCTCGACCCAGTCGGGCGCCACCTCACAGTCGTCGTCGGTGAACGCCAGAATGTCGCCGCGGGCGGCTGCGGTGCCGACGTTGCGAGCATGGCTGAGGCCGCGAACCGGTGTGTGCACCGCGTGGACCTGGGCGTGACGTTCGGTGTACTCGGCGAGGACGGAGGCCAGTCGATCGTCGTCGCCTTGTGGCACGACGATCAACTCCCACTCGTCGACGGTCTGGGCGATGATCGCGTCGATGGCGGTGCCCACCGAGTCGGCCCGAACGGTGGGCAGGATGATCGAGACGAGCATGGGTCACAGGCCCTTCACGGCGCGGCGGATGATCTGCCGGAGTACGGGGATGGGGACATCAGGTGCGACCGACACTCCGCACGTGCGCTCGAGGATGTCGAGCGTGGTCGCGCAGTCGGCGTCGGCCGGGTCGATCGGCCGATGGGCCCACTGGTACGGGTCGAGGCGGGGGTCGAAGCTGCGCTTCTCGAGGATCGACTGCCAGTTGGTGTAGACGTGCCGGCCGGTTTCGATCAGGCGGTTGACGCCCCGCGATCGGCCGAATCGCTGGGCGTCGGCCGGGTCGTCGAAGATCACGCTGACACCGACCGCGCTGGCTGGGTCGTTGTGCGGGCTGATGCGCACCCGTGGGTGGAGGGAGAGTTCCTCGACGATCACCCGGCGGCGGGCCTGGCGCTGGGCGATCTGCTTGTCGATGCGGCGGAGTTGCGGGTCGAGTACGGCAGCCGAGATCTCCGGCATGCGCAGGTTGAGGCCGACGAACAACGGCTCGTCGGTGTCGAACCGCCCCTCACGGCTGTAGGTGCCGACGTCGTGGTACATGCCCGCCCGTGCGAACAGGCGCGAGTCGTTGGTGAGCACGGCCCCGCCTTCGCCGCACTTGATGTTCTTCTGCTGGTTGAAGCTGAACGCTCCGGCATTGCCGATCGACCCGACCCGGCGGCCGCGGTACGACACGCCGACCGCCTGGCAGGCGTCTTCGACGACGACCAACCCGCGTTCGGTGGCGATCTGCATCAGCGCGTCCATGTCGGCGACCAGGTTGCGCATGTGCACGGGGATGATCGCCCGCGTGTAGGGCGTGAGCTTGCGCTCGACGTCGAGCGGGTCGATGGTCAGCGACTCGTCGATGTCGACCAGCACCGGCACGGCACCGACGGCGAGGGGAGCGGCAGCCGTGGCCACCCAGGTGTAGGCGGGCACGAGCACCTCGTCGCCGGGGCCGATGCCCGCTCCGACCAACGCGCACACCAGCGCGCTGGTGCCGCTGTTGACGGCGAGCGCGTGACGGACGCCGATCGTGCTCTGAAGGCGTTGCTCGAACACCTGCGTGCGGCTGGCCCGACCGCTCTGGAAGCGTGACAGATTGCCACCCGCCAGGACACGGACGGCGCCTGCCACCTCTCTCGCTCCGATCGCCGGCATCGTGCTGCCCTTCTGTCATTCCCGGTTCCCGGCGATGCTAGTCCGGTCACCGAGCGTGGCCACCGGCCGTCGTGCCGGTTGACACTTCCTTGCCATGTGTCCCGTTGGCTGGACTCGTTTGGTTGAGGTCGGTCGGTTGGAGTCGGCGGTCACGTTGCAGGCACGACTGGCCACGGTCGGCGGTCGGATTCACGAAATCGGGTTGCTGATGGGTGGCCGGGACGGTACAAGTCACGGGCATGGCCGAACGCTGCGCTCGGAGGCAACGGCACCGTGCCGTGGCGGCGACACTGGCCGCGGCACTCTCGCTCGTCGCGTGCAGCGGCACATCCGGCGACGTGCCGGATCGGTCGGGTCGCGACGTACCCGACGACACGAGCCAGAACGGCACTGGCCAGAACGGCACTGGCCAGAACGGCACCGGCCAGAACGGCACCGGCCAGAACGGCACTGGCCAGAACGGCACCGGCCAGAACGGCACCGGCCAGAACGGCACCGGTGGACCCACCGACGACACCGACCGGAACGACGCCGACTTGGTGGTGCGCCCCGGCGCGGTGCTGGCCGAGATCAATCCGCTGACGTTGGGCACCAACGTGCCGGCATGGCTCTTGCCGGACCTGCTCACCGACGCGCGGTTCGTCGAGCTCACCCGGCAACTCGGCACCACGCTGTTGCGCCTACCGGGCGGGAGCTGGAGCAACGGCTACCACTGGCTCGCCTGTGAGCGCGAGGACGAGTCGGGTTGCTTCGCCACGTGGGGCGCGGCGCCATCGGACCTGCTTGGGTTCATGCACGCCACGGGTCTGCCCGGCATGTGGACGGCGGCGTTCAGCGGCACGGCCCACGAGGCCGCCGCGGCGGTGGCGTTTTTCAACGGCGCGATCGACGATCAGCGTCCGATCGGCGTCGACCGCAACGGGCACGACTGGGGTGTGGTGGCCGAGTGGGCGGCCCTGCGCGCCGAGCGCGGTTTCGCCGAACCGGTGCCGATCACCTACTGGGAGATCGGCAACGAGATCTACGGAGCGCTCGGCTCGGCCGGGCCGGCCTGCGCCCCGTGGGGGTGGGAACACGTGTGGACGTGCGACCCGGCAGAGTATGTGCTCGGTGACGACGAGCACGACGGGCTGTTGGCGTTCGCCGAGGCGATGACCGCCGTCGACCCGACGATCCAGATCGGCGCCGTGGGCGTGGGCGACCGTGGCGAGTGGAACGACTGGGACGACACGGTGATCGGCACAGCGGGTGACGTGATCGACTTCTACGTCGTCCATCACTACGGGTCCGACGGCGACCGCTCGGCCGAGGAGCTGCTCGACGTGCCCCGCGCAGCGTGGCCGCGCATCACCGCCGACATGCGTCAGGTGTTCGTCGACCACGGGCTTGCCGCCGATCTGCCGATTGCCGTCACCGAGCACAACATGGTGTCGTTCATCGATGCCGACGACGCGCGCCTGATGCCCTCGGCGGCGAACGCGTTCTACCTCGCCGAGACGATCGGCCAGCTGATCCTTTCCGGTGTGCCGATCGCGAATCAGTGGAACCTGATGAACGGCCGCGCGGACAACGGCAGCGACTACGGGTTGGTCGACGGCACCACCATGCAGCGTGCCCCCGCGTACTACGCGCTGGCGTTGTGGGCCCGTGCTGGCACCGCGCTCGTCGAGGTCGACGTCAACGCCGATCTCGGCGACTTGCGCGTGTACGGGTTGCGGTCCGCCGACGGGCTCGCGCGCCTGCTGGTGCTCAACCCGACCGGCTCGGGGGTGCCGGCGACGATCGGTGTCGAGGGCGACCCTGCTGCTGCGGGCGGGCCTGGCCCCGTGGTGGTCGATGCGCACGTCGTGGCGGCATCGTCGCTGGATGCGACGACGATGACGTTCAACGGTGCCGCCCAGCCGGCACCAGACCTGTCCGACCCGCCGGCCCGCGTCGCCCCCGAGCCACCGGCAGATGGCGCCCCCGGCGGTCGCTGGTCGTACCACTTCGCGCCGTTCTCGTTGACGCTGCTCGAATGGCACGGGGAGTGACCCAGCCCGGGCCACGGCCCGCCTTCGCGAGTGTCTTCGATAGCGTGCGCCGCGTGAGCTGCCCGGACGTCGCTCGATGACCACCCGACTGTGCGATGTCGTCATCGCCACCAAGAACCGCCCCGAGCCGTTGCAGCGGTGCCTGCGATCGTTGGCACGCCAGTCCGTGACCGGGTTCGGGATCATCGTCGTCGACGACCACAGCGATACGCCGCTCGAAGCTGCCGTGGCCGAGGTGGCTCGCAGCGAGCGGTTCTCGGTCGAGCCGGTGGTCGTGCGGCTCCCGCGCCCGTCGGGTCCGGCCGCGGCCCGCAACGCGGGTGTCGCTGCCTCCGATGCCGAGTACGTCGTCTTCATCGACGACGACGTCGTGCTCGACCGTCACCTGGTCGAGTTGCACCTCTCGGAGGTGCGTTCAGCGGGCCCTGGCGAACCGCCGATCGTCACCCGGGGCCCGTTCGTCGAGCCGTCCGACTGGCACCCCACCGCGTGGAACCTGTGGGAGGCACGGATGGCGACCCGTGGCACCAACGCGATGGTCCGCGGCGACTACACGCCGACGTGGCGCCAGTTCCACACGGGCAACAACTGCATGTCGGTGGACCTGTTCCGCGCCGTCGGCGGGTTCGACGAGTCGTACCAGCGGGCCGAAGACGACGAGTTGGGCGCCCGTCTCGAGATGCACGGCGTTCGCTTCCACTTCCTGCCGTCGGCGCTGGCGTATCACTACCCGCACCGCTCGCTCGAGTCGTGGCTGGCGATACCGCGCGCCTACGCCCACTACACCGTCGTACTCGACCGCGACTATCCACAGTTGGGGTATCTGGCCACCCGCAAGCGCGAGCTGGCCGGCAGCAACCGATTGCTCCGGGGTGCACGCACGCTGTTCGGCGGCACGCGGCGCACCGAGGTCGTGGTCCGGTTGGCGACCACGTTCGCCCGTCTGACCCATCGAGCCCGGCTCGATCCGCTGACCCTGCGTGCGCTCAGCTTGGCCTACGATCTGAACTTCGCCGGCGCCCTCCGGGCTGCCGAGGCCGCAGAGGTCGACGCCGATCAGCGTTCCGCATGAATTACTCCTGAACAGCCGGTAGCTGGCCGATACACTGCCGATCGGAGCGGGCCAGTCGCGGAAGGTGACTCACGGGAGTGGACAAGACGTCGATCCGGCTCGACGGGGGGAGCGCGATTTCCGACAGCGATGTTGCCGTGGTGGGGATGGCCGGCCGGTTCGCCGGGGCACCCGACGTCGACGAGTTGTGGCGGCGCGTCCACGCTGGCGACGACTGCCTGACCGATCTCGACCCGGGCGAGCTCCGCCGCCAGGGGGTACCGGCGGCGGTCATCGACGACGCCTCGTACGTGTTGCGCACCGGGCCGCTCGACGACGTCGAAGGGTTCGATCACCGGTTCTTCGGCATCGGAGCCCGCGACGCGGCGGTGATGGACCCGCAGCATCGGCACTTCCTCGAGGTCGCGTGGGAAGCGTTGGAATCGGCCGCGATCGTGCCCGAGCGGTTCGACGGGGCGATCGGGGTGTTCGGTGGGTGCGGGATGGACACCTACCTGTTGAACAACCTGATCACCAACCCGAAGCTGGTCGAGCAGATAGGGTGGTTCCTGCTCCGCCACACCGGTAACGACAAGGACTTCCTCACCAACAACGTCGCCTACCGGCTCGATCTGCGCGGGCCGGCGGTCAACGTCCAGACCGCCTGCTCGACATCGCTCGTCGCGGTGCACCTGGCCGTGCAGAGCCTGCTCGCGTTCGAGACCGATGTCGCACTCGCCGGCGGTGCCACGATCGAGGTGCCACATCGCCGCGGGTACACCTACCACGAAGGCGAGATCCTCGCCCCCGACGGTGTCTGTCGTGCGTTCGACGCCGACTCGGCGGGCACGGTGCTCACCAGCGGGGTGGCGGTGGTCGCCCTGCGGCGCCTGGGCGACGCGCTCGCCGACGGCGACCCCGTGCTGGCCGTCATCAAGGGCACCGCGATCAACAACGACGGGTCGCGCAAGGTCGGCTTCCTCGCCCCCAGCGTCGATGCCCACGCCGACGTGATCCGCGAGGCGTTGACGGTGGCCGGGTTGTCGGCCCGCGACCTGCAACTGTTCGAGGCCCACGGCACCGGCACCGCGGTCGGCGACCCGATCGAGGTCGCCGCTGCGAGCGCGGCGTTCCGGTCGTGGACCGACGATCGGGGGTTCTGCCGGATCACGTCCACCAAGCCGAACATCGGGCATACCGATACGGCGGCCGGTGCGGCCAGCCTGATCAAGGTCGTCCAGGCCATGCAGCACCGCACGCTGCCGCCACTGGCGAACCACACCGCTCCCAGCCCGTTGCTCGACATCGACCGCACCCCGTTCGTGGTGTCGGGCGAGGCCGTGCCCTGGCCCGGGGCGGCGCCTCGTCGCGCCGGCGTCAGTTCGCTGGGCGTGGGTGGCACGAACGCCCACGTGATCGTCGAAGAGGCCCCCGCCGAGCAACCGGTCGAGCCACCACCGCCCGAGCAGGTGCTCGCCCTGTCGGGCATGACCCCAGCGGCCGTCGACGCAGCCGCGGTACGGCTCGCCGACCACCTCGACGCGCACCCCGACGCCGACCTCGCGGCGGTCGCTCACACGCTCGTCGCCGGGCGGCGGGCGATGCCCCATCGGCGCGTCGTCACCGCGACCGATGCCGCCGCGGCGGCTCGCGTGCTGCGTTCCGGCGACCGGTTCCGCAGTTCGAACGGCGCGGTGCCCGAGGGCACGGCGCGGCTCGGGTTCATGTTCCCCGGCGGAGGCTCGCAGTACGCGGGCATGGCGGCCGGGCTCGACGCCCGGTTCGCCGAGTTTCACGCGGTGCGCGGCGAGGCCATCGCCCTGGTACGGGCAGCCGGTGGGGTCGACCTCGCGCCATTGCTCGCGGCGGGTGGCGACCCGGACGCGTTGCGACCGCCCACGGCATCGCTGCCGGCCGTCTTCGTCACCTCGGTCGCACTGGCCCGGCAGTGGATCGCGTTCGGCGCGCAGCCCGATCTGTTGCTCGGCCACAGCCTCGGGGAGTACACCGCTGCCCATCTGGCCGGGGTGATGTCGCTCGAGGACGCTGTCCGCCTGGTGGTCGTGCGCTCGGCGCTGATGGAGCGAGCCAGCGGTACCGACGCGGCGATGCTGGTCGTCCCGCTCGCCGAGGCCGAACTGGCGGGCATGTTGCCCCGAGACCTGTCGTTGGCGGTGGTCAACGGTGCCGACGAGTGCGTGGTGGCCGGACGTCGCCCGGCGATCGAGGCGTTCGCCGCGGAACTCGCCGCGCGGGACACGCCGGGATCGATCATCCCCCTGTCTGCAGCAGCTCACAGCGCGCTCCTCGACCCGGTACTGCCCGAGTTCGCGGCCGTGGTCGGCACCGTCGATCTCCAGCCTCCCCGCCTGCCGTACCTGTCGAACCTGACCGGTACGTGGGTCACGGCCGAGCAGGCCACCGATCCGCAGTACTGGGTCGACCACCTCCGCGGCACCGTGCGTTTCGCCGATTGCCTCCGGACCGCGCTCGCCGGGCAGCAGGTGGTGCTCAGCGAGCTCGGCCCGGGCCAGACGCTCTCGTCGCTGGCACGTCGATCCGACCCGTCACCGGTGGCCGCGATCCCGACGTTGCGCCACGCCGACCACGACATCGCCGATGCGGCGTTCACCGCCCACGCGTTCGCCCGCCAGTGGGCGGCCGGGGCCGACGTCGACCTCGGCGCGCTCGTCGACGAGCGTCGCCGGCGAGTCCGGCTGCCCACCTATCCGTTCCAACACGAGCGGTGCTGGATCGAACCGGGGGTGACCGCCACGTACGCCGCTGCCGCCACCGCCACGGCCGCGAGCGAAGCCGGCACCGCACAGGCCGATGCGCTGCAGCGGATCAACGACGTCGACCAAGCGACCTGGGCGGTCGAATGGTCGCCGGTCGCCGAACCCGTGGGTGGGGCCGCGACCGCCGGTGCCTGGTACGTGGTCGCCGACGCAGACGACGAGCTTGCCCGCAGCCTGGCAGCCGAGCTCGCCCAGCGGGGTGCCGGTTCGGTGGTCGTCGCCGAGCAACCGCCGGCGCCCACCGACGATCTTGCCGGTGTCGTCCTGGTGGCCCCCACCGGCCGCGACGCGTACCACCTCGCGGTCGCGCGCTGGTTCGGGGACGGTACCGAGGCGGCCCGGCGGCTCGGCGGGGGAGCGGGCAGCGCCCGACTCGCGGCCGTCACGCGGTCTGCGTTCCCCGCAGACGGTGCCGCTGAACGGCCCGCCGATGCGATGGTGCTCGGCCTGGTCACCGTGGCTGCCAACGAATACCCCACGCTGACCACCCGCCTGGTCGACGTCGAGGCCGGCCCTATCTCGGCTGCAGCAGGCACCTCAGCGGCGGCCACCATCGTCGACGACATCCTCGGCGACGGCCCGCAGGTCGTCGCCCACCGGGCCGGCAGTCGGCTGGCCCCCGTCGTCGAGCAGGTCGTCGCCGCTCCACCGGGGGCCGGCCTGCCGACGTTCCGCGACGGTGGCACCTACGTCGTCACCGGTGGACTCGGCGGCGTCGGTCACGTGCTGGCGATGCACCTCGCCGACGCCCACCGGGCCAACGTCGTGCTCGTGGCGTCGGCTTCGGTTCCCGAAGGCGAGGCGCGCTCGCGCTGGTTGGCCACGCACTCGTACGACGATCCGACATCGCGCCGGATCCGCCAGCTGACCGACGTCGAGCAGTTCGGCACGAAGGTCACGGTCGTCGTCGCCGACCTCGCCGACCCGCGGTCGGTGCGGCGTGCCCTCGACGAGGCCGAGCAGCAGGCTGGAGTGATCGACGGGGTGATTCACGCCGCCGGTCAGCTGCGCGACGGGCTGATCGAGCTGGCCACCCCGGCCGAGCACCAGCTGGTACTCGGCGCCAAGGCACACGGCGCGCTGGTGCTGGCCGCTGAGCTCGAACGCCGGCAAGCCGACCTGCTGCTGCTGATCTCGTCCACCAGCACCACGCTGGCGGCCCCCGGTCAAGCCAGCTACGTCGGCGCCAACGCCGTGCTCGATGCGCTCGCGGGACGGCGCGGTGGGTTGCGCATCGCCACGATCAACTTCGGTCTGTGGTCCGGGGTCGGTATCGCGTCCGAGCTCGGCCGTCGCCGGCGACTCGGGTTGGCCGACGGTGAGCCCATCGTTCATCCGGTGTTCAGCGAGCTCCACCGTGCCGCCGACGGATCGGTCTCCCTGGTCGGCCGCGTCGACGCCCAGGCCCACTGGGTGGTCAACGAGCACCGCACCGCCGCTGGTGCCGCGGTCTACCCGGGTTCTGGCCACGTGCAGTTGATGCTGTCGGCCGCCGAGCTTGCAGGCTTGGCCGGCGTCGTACTCGCCGATGTCGCGCTGCTGACACCGCTCGTCGTGCCCGACGGTTCGCCGGTCACGGTGCGTGCAGTCGTCTCGGCCGACGGCCGCGTCGAGATCAGCAGCGATGGGGCGACTGGTCGCCACTGGTCGCTCCACAGCGAGGCGGTCGTGCGTCCGGCCGGCGGTGATGCCGCCGACGTCATCGCCGACGACGTAGCTGCCGAGTTCGCCCGGCTGCCGCTGGTGGTCGACGACCTGCTCGGGCGTCAGCGCGACCATGTCAGCTTCGGACCGCGATGGGATTCGCTCGTCGAGGCTCGCAGGGGCGACCGTGTCGTGATCGCGCGGCTCGCACTGCCGGGCGACGACGAGGCCGAGGCCCGCCGCTGGAGCCCGCATCCGGCGCTCATCGATGTCGCCACCGCGGCCGGGTTCGCGCTCGTCGCCCCACGAACGGACGCCGGCCTCTACGTACCCACCAACTACGCGCGCGTCCACGCCATCGGGCCGGTGCCGGGCAACCTGTACGTGCGGGCGACCGAAGCGGCCGGGTCCACCCCCGACCGCCCGCGGTTCGATCTCGTCGGTGTCGACCTGCACGGTGAGCTGGTGTTCACGGTGTGTGGGCTCGAGTTCTTGTACGCCACCGGATCGTCGGTGCTGGCGGCGACGGAGCCGCCACCCGCTCAGCCGGCGGCCGTGAGCGGTGCGGCCGATCTGACCGATCTGGCCGATGCGTTCGGCCTCCGGCCGGATGAAGGCGCCGATCTGGTTGAACGGCTGGTCGCGGGAACGCGCGATCGGCTGATCGGTTCGACGATCGACCTTGCGATGCTCCGCCACGCCGTCGTCGGGGGCCACGACGAGCCACGAGCCGACACGCCGGCCGCGGGCTCGGCGTCGCTGGAGACCGCCTTGATCGCGATCTGGGGCGACCTGCTCGGGAGCGACGCAATTTCGATCGACGACGACTTCTTCGACCTCGGTGGGCACAGTCTGATCGCGATCCGGCTGATGGCCCGCATCCAGGCCGAGGTAGGCGTGCGGCTCCAGCTGTCGACGATCTTCGACGCACCCACCATCGCCCTGCTGAGCAGCCGTTTGCGGGCCGAAGACCCGACCGTCGATCAGCGCTTCGCGGCCGCTCCGCCCGACGGGTCACCCTCGTCCGCCGTCGCCGTCGCCGCGCCGCCCGCCCAACGTCACCTCGTGCCGATCTCGACATCGGGCGCCGGCCGGCCGCTGTACGTGGTGCACGGTGCCGGCGGCAACGTCTTGTTCCTCGGCAGTTTCGGCCGCGCGCTCGGCGAGCGGCCGGTGTACGGGTTCCAGGCCCACGGGGTCGACGCCGACGAGCGCCCCGACGACACGTTCGCGGCGATGGCCGACAGGTACGTCGCCGAGCTCCGTGCGCACGCCCCGGGGCCGTACCTCTTGGGTGGCTACTCGGGCGGTGGCCTGGTGGCGCTCGAGATGGCGCGGCGGCTGCAGGCCGACGGCGAGCAGGTCGACGTGGTGGTGCTGTTCGACTCGCCGGTCGGCCGGATTTCGCTCGGGCGAACGGTCCACGCCCGGCACCTACTGCGCAACCTGTTCACGAAGGGCCCCGCACCGATCGTGCCGATCGTCACGTCCCGGCTGCAGGGCACACGCCTCGGGCGGCGTCTGTTCTTCCGGGGCCGTCAGTCGTTGCACGAACGCAGCCACGAGGCCAACTACGCCGACATGCTCGGGCACGGCTTCCACAACCTCTTCGATCACTTCACGGAGGTGGCCGAGCGCACCCAGGCCGGCGTTTACGACATCGATGCGATTCTTGTCAAAGCGCAGTTGCGCTGGCCGTTGATGAGCGACGACTACGGATGGACGCCACACGTCCGTGGGCGCCTTCAGGCGATCGTCGCCCCCGGCGATCACGAATCGATGTTCCACGGCGACAACGTCGGTGCGCTCGTCACCGAGCTCGCTCCGCTCCTCGACGAGTACGACCGATGACGTCACCCGACGTCACGTCCCGCGCCCTGATGGTGACCGGCAGCGCGCTGCTGCTCGTCTCGGTGTTCGTGCCGGTGATGCGTTGGTCGGTCGGCCCCGCTCACGACACCGCTGGATCGGCACGGGTGTTCGTCGGCGACGGCTGGAGGCTCGTCGACGGGGGCTTCGGAGGCGAATGGCTGCTGCCGGTCGCGCTCGTCGCCGGGTTGGTGTGGGGGCCGCTCGGGCTCGCCGAGCAACGCGTGTGGGTGCGCCGAGTGCGCTGGGCGTTGGCAGCACTTGCTGTGTACTACCCCGTGTGGGTGGCCGTCGTCTTCGTGCGCAAGTGGGAGGACGACGTCGGCCCGGCGGCCGGCGCGGTCCTGCTGGCGCTCGCAGCCGCAGCGATGGCCGCCGGATGGTGGGTGTCGCGCCCGAGCGACGGCGCGTCGGCCTCGACCGATCCGGGGGCGTAGCGATGCGTTCGAGGCCGCCGGACGAGTCGTCCGGGCGGGCGAACGGTGAGCCGCCGCGCTCCGTAGGATGTCAGCTCGTGGCGGCCATCCTCCTCGCCGACGCGATCGCAGCGCGATGAGCGTCATCGGGCGCAACATCGTCTGGCTGCTGATCTCGCAGCTGGCAACGTGGGCGGCCACGTTGGTGACGTTGATCATCGTCCCCGACCGGTTGGGCAGCTCCGACTTCGGGATGTACGGGTACGCGGTCAGCTACGTCGAGTTCTTCCAACTCGTCGCCGGGCTGGGGACCAACACCTTGCTCACGCGGTTGATCTCGCGCGACCACGGCACGTTCGGCCCCTACGTCTGGAACGCGTTGTGGCTGAAGGTGGTGCTCGTCGCCGGGCTGTCGGCCGTCGCGCTCGGCTTGGCCGTCGCGCTCGGCAACCGTGGCACCCAGCTGCTGCTGATCGGCATCGGCTGCGGGACGATGTTCTTCCTCGTCCAGGCCAACGTGTTCTCCGGGGCGCTGCTCGGTGTGCAGCGCGCCGCTCGCCCGGCGATGTGGACCGTCGTGCAGGTCTACTTCCAGACGATCGCCGGCGTCGTCGTGCTCCAGGCCGGCTGGGGCGTGGTCGCCTATGCCACGGTGATGATGCTCGGGCAGGTCATCCCGGTGGTGGGCATGGGCATGGTCACGCGCCCGTACCTGCGCGGCCACCGCAAGCTCGACTGGGCGGTATGGCGGGCGCTCGTCGTCGGTGGCATCCCGCTGATGACGCTGATGTTCTTCAGCATGGTCTACGGCACGATCAACGTGCCGATCCTCCTCCACCTCTCCGGTCGGGAGGCGGTCGGCTGGTACGTGCTCGCGCTGCGCTGGGTGGCTATCCCGATCTTCATCACCACCGCGGTGGTGTCGGCGTACTTCCCCGCGTTCTCGCAGCACGGCAACCCGATGACACCCCACTTCGCGCCGCTCGTCAACCGTTCGGTCGCGCTGGTGGTGCTGATCACCGTCCCGGCGGCGACCGGCCTGGCGCTGGTCGCCGACGACCTGATCCACTTCATCTACAGCAGCGGTCAGTACGACTCGTCGATCATCATCATGCGCATCCTCGCGCTCCAGATCCCGATCACCGCGATCACCACCATGCTGGGGACCGCGCTGGTCGCGGCCGACCGGGTCGGCCGTTACATCTACGTCTCGGCGACCGTCGCGGCCATCAACCCGGTCGCGTGCTTCTTCGTGATCCGCTTCGCCGACGAGCGTTGGGACAACGGTGCGATCGGTTCGGCGATCGTGATGGTGGCCACCGAGGTGCTCGTGCTGATCGGCGCGTTGGCGTTCCGCAGCAAAGGAGTGATGGACCGGGCCGCCTTGGGCCACGTCGCGCGTGTGCTGGCCGCCGCCGGGGTGATGACCGGTGCGGTGTTGCTCGTGCGCGATCAGAACCTGATGCTCCAGGTGCTTGCGGGGGTTGTGAGCTACGGCGTGGCGTCGCTAGCGTTCCGGGCGATCACGCGGCAAGATGTGCAGCGGGTCGTCGAGCTTCGTGCGATGCTGCGACGTCGCGCAGCGGGCGGACACGACGAAGGAGCGGTTCAGGATGGAAGCCGGATCGACCCCGACGGCCCCACTCGTGTCGGTGGTGATTTGCACCCGCAACCGTGAGCATCAGATCGAACGGGCGGTGTCGAGCGTGCTTGCCAACGACTACCCCAACTTCGACCTGACGGTCATCGACCAGAGCACCAGCGACGCCACCCGCCAGGCGTTGGCCCAGCTGATGGACACCGACCCGCGGTTGCGTTACGTGCACTCGAGCGAAGCCGGGCTGTCGCGCGCGTACAACACCGGGATTGCCAGCACCACCGGCGAGATCCTCGCGTTCACCGACGACGACTGTGTCGCCTGGCCCGACTGGCTCACCAAGGTGGTGGCCGCGTTCGACGCCGAGCCCGATGCCGAGCTGCTGTACGGCGAAGTGGTGGCCTTCGGTGAGACGGCCGACGACGCCGCCTTGACGCCGGCGCTGGTGTACCCCGGCCCACGCCGCCTGAGCAAGCGCGATGGCGTCCGGGTGATCGGCATGGGGGCCAACTACGCCGCCCGCCGGTCGGTGTTCCGGCGGGTCGGGCCGTTCGACAACGTGCTCGGTGGCGGCGGGCCGCTGCGCTCGGCACAGGACTACGACATGATGTACCGGGTGCAGCAGGCGGGCGGCGTGGTGCTGCTGCGCCCCGAGGTGACGATGCGTCACGACGGCCGCCGCGAGGCCGCGGACTGGCCGGCCCTCAACGTGGCCTACGGCACCGGCGACGGCGGCTTCTACACGAAGCACGTCCGCTGCCGCGACCTTCGTGCGGTGTGGCTGGCCAGCTACCACTTCGGCCGGATCGCAGCCCGCTGGATGGCCAAGACGGTGCTGCGGCGCGACACCGACGAGGGGTACTACGTCAAGGGCTTCATCACCGGTGTCCGTGAGAGCTTCCGTTTCAGGGTCGATCGCTCGCGCCGTCTGTACGTCGAGACTTGACGTGATGTCGTCGACCGGTTCCCGTCCGTCCGGCCCAGTCGGCTCGGTCGCGACGCGCGTGATCGTCGCCGCTGCCGACGAGTTGCGGAGTTGGCAGCCGCGGCTATGGGCAGGCGTCGGGCTAGCGAACCTGCTCCCTTCCTACACGTTGGGAAGAGCGCGGTTGGCACTGTGGCGGCTCGCCGGTGTGACGGTCGGCGATGCGACATCGCTCGGTGGACGCGCCTGGATCGCCGGTGGGAGCCGGCCGGCATCGCGTTTGCACATCGGAGCCGATTGCTTCATCAACGACGGATGCCGCTTCGACGTATCGGCGGAAGTACGTCTCGAAGACGGTGTGTACGTCGGGCACGACGTCGCCGTGTTGACCGCCACCCACGACCTTGGCGACTCGTCGCGGCGGGCCGGGAGCGTAGTGAGCGAACCGGTGACGGTAGGAGCGGGCGCATGGGTTGGGGCGCGGGCGACGATCCTCGCGGGGGTTACGATCGGGACGGGCGCGGTGGTCGCGGCGGGCGCGGTGGTCGTCGACTCGGTGCCGCCTTCGACGCTGGTCGGTGGCGTGCCGGCCAAGGTGATCCGCGAGCTCGATTGACCGCTCAGCTTTGGGGGGTCACGTCGAGCAGTAGCTCGACGAGGTGATTGGCGTTGGTTGCCGCGTCGTGGTGGGCTCGAACGTGCTCACGGGCCGCGTCACCCAGCGACCGCCGCATCGCAGGCGACTGGGCGAGGCGATCGAGCGCGGCGGCGAGGGCCTCGGAGTCGCCGGGCGGAACGAGGAGTCCGGTGACGTCGTCGCGAACGACCTCGCCGATCGCGCCGACGCTGGTCGAGACGAGCGGCAGGCCCATCGCCCCGGCCTCTGGCAGCACCATGGGCAGGCAATCACCGAGCGTCGGCAGGGCGAACACGTCGGCGCGACGGTACAGGTCCATCAACGCCGAGCTGTTCGGTCCGAGGCCGTGGTGGACGCGGATCGCGTCGTCGCCCTCGACCGGGTCGCGTGTGACGAGGTCTGCTTCGATCGCGACCCCCTTGGCCCGCAATCGGCGAACTGCGTCGACCAGGTCGTGGCCGCCCTTACGAGCGAAGTCGCCGCCGACGAACAGCACCCGCATCGGGCCACCGTCGAAGCTGGGCCGACGCTGCTCGTCGCCTGCGGCGGACCACAGCGCGTAGTCGACGCCCGGTGCGATCACCACGACCTTGCCGGCTGGAACTTCGTAGCGCTCGGTGAGGCCCTGTTTGGCCCAGTCCGACCACGTGACCAGCATGCGGGCCTGGCTGAACACGTGTCGGTGGAGCCGCCACTTCAGCCGTTCGACGCGCGCCGAGCCACGCTGATGGGCATAGAACTCGCCGAGCTCGTCGTACTGGAGGGGGGTCGCATCGAGCGAGATCACGCTGGGGGTCCGGCGGATCAGGTCGGGCATGAGGGTGGCAGGAACCTGCGTGTGGACGAACATCGCGTCGATGGCCCCGGAGCGGCGCAGGGCGCGGACTGCCGACCGGGCTCGCCCGCTGGCGCGCACCGTCCAGTTGCCGTATCCCGGCACGCGCGACCAGCGTGGCGTGGGTTCGTAGGGGATCAGCGCGAACTCGGCGCGCAGCCGCGCATCGGGGGCGACCAGGCGGTGCAGGTTGTCGGCGTGCGTCGCGTGGCCGAGAGCCTGTTCGACGACGAAGGCGATCCGTGGCGGTCGCGCGCTCACGGTCGCGCCGCCTTGGCGAGCCGCGACCGCAGCGCGGCCTCGCCGCCGAGCTCGTCGGCCATCCCGTGGTAGTACTCGACGTTGTAGAGCGCGCTCAAGGCGGCGTCGGCGACCGAGCGCAGGCGAAGCCGGTTGGTCGCCCGGGCAACCCCGGCGAGCACCGCGATCAAGCTCGGGCGCATCTTCGGGAGCCGGAGCGAGGCGGTGGTGAGCATCCGCGTCAGGCGGTGCCTCCCGTGGAACTCGCCGTACACCGAATCGAGCAACCAGGTGCGGCCGTGGTCGCGGCCGAAGATGACGTCGTTGCGCCCGTACTCGGCCGCGTTCGAACGCCAGGCCCCGAACGAGCGCGGTGCGTAGTGGACGACGACGGCGTCGGGGGCGAAGGCGAAGTGCAGGCCGTCGTCGGCCAACCGGAAGGCCAGCTCGACGTCCTCTGCCCGCCGGAACGTCGGGTCGAATCCGCCGGCCGACTCGATGTGCCGTCGCGCGAGCGAGGCGTTGCCGGTGTAGAACTGGCGGGGCGTGACCGGCCACTCGCCGGCGGTGAGCGCCGAGTACTGCTTGTCGAGTTGCTTTTGCTCCCAGCGCGTCCACGCCGACAGCTCGACGTCGTCAGGGGTGTTCATCGGCCCGATGACCACCTTGTCGTCGGCCCCCGCGTGGTGTCGGAGATGAGCTTGCACCAGGTGGGGGTGGGGGACCACATCGTCGTCGACGAACAGCACGAGGTCGCCGGAGCACGCGGCGACGCCGGTGTTGCGTGCTGCTGCTGGACCGCGGTTCGGCTGTGTGTGGGCGATGATCGGCAGCGGTACGTGCCGGGATCGCAACCACTCGTCGGTGCCGTCCGTGGAGCCGTCGTCGACGACGACGACCTCGAGCGGGTGTGCGAGTCCTTCTTGGCGGGCCAGCCCGTCGAGCACTCGGCGCAGATGTGGCAACCGGTTGTAGGTGGGGATCACGACGCTGAGCGGGGGGGCAGCGGCGCTCACGTCACAACTCCTTCAGGATCTTGGCGGGGACTCCCGCGACCAGGGTACGGGCGGGTACGTCGGAGGTCACGATCGCGCCCGCGGCGACGCACGAGTCGCGGCCCACGGTAACGCCGGGCATGAGCATTGCCCGCGCTCCGATCCACACGTTGTCCTCGACGACGATCGGCTGTGGATCGGGACGTTCCAGCCGGCGTTCCGGCTCGACGTGGTGGAAGTGGTTGTCGAGGATCAGGGTGTAGGGCCCGATGTGACAGTGGGCGCCGATGCGAACGTTCCCGGTGGCCACCAGCGAGCTGCCGAAGTTGACGAGCGTGCGCTCGCCGATCTCGAGCGTCGCCCCCCGCTCGGCGACGAGTTCGAGCGTGGCGATCGTCGAGACGAGTTGGACACGATCGCCGATCAGCATGCGGCCACGGTTGTGGATCGCCGCCCGGCCCCGCAGGCGTACCCGCCGCCCGACCGAATCGGCCTGGCGGAGTGCCCAGCGAGCGTTGACGGCGGCCCGCCCGTTCTCCCATACGTATCGCGGGCTGGGACCCATGTGACCACCTGACCTTCTGAGTCGCTGGCCGTCTCGCCGCGCCGACGCCTGTGCGGCGGTGATCATAGCCGACGGGAGCGGAAGCCCTCCGTGCGGTGAGATACACAAGATTTTGTCAATTCCGGGATGGCTCCAACAAATCGTCCTCAACAAATCACGGCGGTGACGCGGGTTCACGCAACCCGTCGTTGTACCGTGGTGCTTGTCGCGAACGGACCTTCAGTCGCAGCGAACTGTTGCCGAACCTCACTGCCTCCCGATGCCTTCTCGCCCATCACTTCCATCCCAGCCTGCTCGAACGGTGGCGCCCCGATGAAGCCGGGTCGACGGATCCTGGCAGCAGCCGTGTTACTCGTCGGGGGGCTCCTGCCCGGTGAGGCGATCATGCAGGCCAGTCCGGCCGGCACCACGTTGGTGGTCCCGGTCGCCGGCGTTCACGGCGTCGCCGCCGATGCATCCGCGGTCGCCGTCAACCTCACCGCGACGAACGCAGCCGCTCCGGGGTACCTGCGGGCCTACCCGTGCGGCGACACCGCACCGGCGACTTCATCGGTCAACTACTTCGACGCCGCGCCGGTCGCCAATTTCGCGGTGGTCGGCGTCGGCGAGGGGGGCGCGATCTGCATCTTCACGCTGGCCGAGTCCGACGTCATCGTCGACGTGCAGGGCTGGTTCCGGGGCGCTGGGTACTCGTCGCTCGCGTCCCCCCGGCGCCTGCTCGACACGCGCCAGTCGAGTGGCCCGGTGGGCCCCCGATCGGTCACGCGGGTGCCCGTCGCCGGTCAGCGCGGCGTCGCCGGCAACGCGGCCGCGGTCGCCGTCAACCTCACCGTCACCGAGCCGGCTGCGAACGGCTACGTGACGGCCTACCCGTGCGGCGAGGCGACGCCGGAGACCTCGTCGGTCAACTTCCTGGCGGGCCAGACCGTGGCCAACTTCGCGGTCGTCGGTGTTGGCGAGGGGAGCTCGATCTGCTTGTTCTCGCTGGTCCAGACCGAAGTGATCGTCGACGTCCAAGGATGGTTCGGCGACGACGGGCTGGCCTCGCTCGAACGCCCCGAGCGGTTGCTCGACACTCGCCTGGGTGCCGGCGAGGTCGCGCCGCGCTCGGTCACGCGGGTGCCCGTCGCCGGTCAGCGCGGTGTCGATGGTGATGCCACCTCGGTGGCGGTCAACCTCACCGTCACCGAGCCGGCTGCGAACGGCTACGTGACGGCCTACCCGTGCGGCGACGACCTACCGGGCACCTCCTCGTTGAACTTCCGGGCCGGCGAGACCGTGGCCAACTTCGCGGTGGTCGGTGTCGGCGAGGAAGGCTCGATCTGCCTGTACTCGTTGGGGTCGACCCAGGTGATCGTCGACGTTCAGGGTGCGGTGGACAGCGATGCCTACACGGCCCTCGCGGCACCGGTACGTGTGCTCGATACCCGCCCGCCCGAGGCCCCCGCGCCGGCACCACCCGGCCCGACGCCACCTGGCGACGACCCCGACGTTCCCCTGTCGCTCGGCGCGGGCGATGTGATGTTCACGTTCGACGACGGGGTCGCCCTCGAGGGGCTCCGCCAGGGGGTGTACCACCGCAACGCTGGCTCGCAGGAGTTGGGGCAGCCGGCCAAGGTGTGGGGTGACACGAACGCCTGGCACGGGGGTTCGTGGACCGCCGACCACGACCTGTCGTGCGGTCCCCCCGATACGCAACGTGAACTGTCGTCGACGTTGACACCCAACCACGCGACCCAGCAGGTGTCGGTCGATTTCAACGTCGAGCAGTTGCAGTTCGCCTGCCGGAATCACTGGATGACGTCGATGGGTGACGTCGACGGGTACTCGATCGTGTGGTTCGCGCCCGACGCGCAGTTCACGCGGGCCGAGCAGCGCACCGTGTCATGGGACGTCGGTGTGACCGACCTCCTCGGTCGCAAGTGGTGGGAGGTGTCGATCGTGCCGGTCGGTTCGCCGTTCCTGGCGACGGTCGATTGGATGGCCGAGGTCGCCGAGATCGCGGCCTACGACTCGGCGTCGGTGATCGTCGGCAGCGGGCCCGCCGGGCGCGACCCGAACATCACCACCGAGGGCCTCCAGCGCTACACCGGCGGGCAGTCGGTGTGCGCGCTCGACCCGGAGGGTTGCGCCTCCAAGCCGATCCGGCGCCAGTTCAGCGTCACCGACAACGGCAACGGCACGATCACGGTCGACTACGGCGGGATGTTCACCCAGACCGTGCCGGGGCAGTTCCCGGAGCGTTTCGAGGTCTACTTCAAGGACCACAGCTACACGCCCGACAAGGACGGCCGCCCGGTCGGGTACACGTTGCACTGGGACAACATCGTCGTGAGGTGACGCGCTGTGGCGGAGAGGCTGCGCTCCGTCAAGTGTTGGTGAAGCTGGTTGAGCGGCAGCGAGGGGGTGCCGATGTGGGGTTGCCGCGCTTGCGCCGGCTCGTGCCCGACTCGAACCTCCAAGGAACCAGCCATGAAGCGAAGCCGAGTTGCCGCACTGATCGCGACTGCGCTGACGGCCACCGCGATCATCAGCGTGTCGTCGATGTCGTTCGGTGCCGAGTCGAGTACGCACTGCTGGGACGAGTACAACGCTGCGGGGACCCGGCTCACGGGGGTGCTGATCCCGAAGGGCCTCAAGCCGAGCGCGTGCACTCCCGGACCAGGATGCTTCACCAGCCTGGTCGCGGGCTCGAAGACGGTCAACCGGCTGTACGTGCCGACCGGCGTCAGGCCCGCCGCGGCGTGCTCGAGCGCCGTCCTGACGACCACCACCACGACGACCACCACGGTCCCCACCGCTCCGGCGCGGTTCGAGCTGCTGCCGGCTGGTGCGACGCTGCCGTCGGACGCGACGTGCGCTGCCAGCGTCCGGCCGACCACCGAGAACCGGCCGGGCAACGCTGTCCAGAACGCCACGCCGGGCGTCGGGACCAACTCGGTGTTCCCGCGGGTGACCGGGGCATTCACCGGCACCACCGACGAGATCATCCAGTGGGTGTCGTGCAAGTGGGGCATCGACGAGGACTTCGTGCGTGCCCAGATCGCGATCGAGTCGTGGTGGACGCAATCGGCGATGGGCGACTGGACCTCGGACGCCACCGCCTGCAACCCGGCGTACCCGATCGGTGACTACCCGCCCCAGTCGAGTGACGACCGGACCCACCGAGGTGAGTGCCCCGAGTCGTTCGGGCTCGGCCAGGTGCGCTGGCTGTACCACACGTCGGCGTTCGACCACCAGAACGCGGTGCGCTCGAGCGCCTACAACCTCGACTACACGTACGCCGTCTGGCGCGAGTGCTACGACGGCCAGATGGGCTGGCTGAACGACGTCGATCGCGGCCGGGACTACGCAGCTGGTGACGCGGCCGGTTGTTTCGGTGCCTGGTTCTCGGGCCGGTGGCACACGCCGGCCGCCGCGACGTACATCGCGCGCTGGTACGAAGTGCTCGGTGGGCGGGTGTGGGAACAGGCATGGTTCCCGCCGGCGACACCGCTCGATGGAGCCCCACCGGTCACGACGGTGGTGCCGACGACGACCAAGCCGCCGACCACGACGGTGGTGCCGACGACGACCAAGCCGCCGACCACGACGGTGGTGCCGACGACGACCAAGCCGCCGACCACGACGGTGGTGCCGA